>Ga0334722_10001009_pt1 | contig 37524 bp, 30 predicted proteins | sample C3_bottom_MG_FD_207210 | JGI IMG/M metagenome (GOLD analysis project Ga0334722, IMG submission 207210) | Sediment microbial communities from Yellowstone Lake, YNP, Wyoming, USA - C3_bottom | ecosystem: Environmental > Aquatic > Freshwater > Lake > Sediment | place: USA: Wyoming | collected... | reverse complement strand
GGCCTTAACCACCGGGTCGGACGGCACCTCGAAGGGCAGCTTATCGATGATCACACAGCTCAACGATTCACCGACCACATCCACCCCCTCCCAGAAGGAGGCCACCGCCAGGAGCACCGAATGCACCTCGCGGCTGAAGCTATCGAGCAGCGCCGCCCGGGGCGCCCGCCCCTGGACATAAAGCGGAAAGGGCAAGCCTGCTGCAGCTAGAGAATCGGCGGTGGCCTGCATGGCGGCAAAGCTGGTGAACAAAACCAGAGTGCGGCCACCAGCCAACCTAATTAACTGCCCGATCAAGCGCCGGGCCTCGGCCGCATAACCATCACTGCCCGGTAGCGGAAAGCGGCTATCTGGCACATAAAGCAGGGTGCGGCGGGCGTAGTCGAAAGGGGTGGGGATGGTGATGGTCTCGGTCCACTCCGGTAGCCCCAGCCGTTCGCGGAAAAAGCTAAAATCGTTACCAGCGCTCAAAGTGGCCGAGGCAAATACCACCGAACGCACCTGCGAGTAGAGTTGCTCCCGCAGCTCGGCGGCCACCTGGATCGGCGAGGCGGTCAACACCACCGTTTTTTCCCGGCGCTCCAGCCAGTAGATCATGGCGCGATCGTCAGCGGCGGCAATTTCCCGCAGGTTACGCCCCAATTCCAGACAACGGCGCAGCAAGCCGCCCCAAACCTCGCCGGTGACTTGGCGTGCGGCCAGCTCCGCCGCCAGGCTGGTGAAACGCTGATCCAGCTCCTGCATCTCCCTGGGCCAGGCAGCCACTCCGCCCACGGCCTCGGAAAGTTCGAAATTGCCGGTGGTTACCGGCACCAAGGAGGTCAAGAGATCGGCCTGGGTGGAGAGGGCCCGGGCCAGCTGGACGGTCCGGCCCTTGGCCGACTCCGACTTTTCCCCGGCAGCCAGCGCCTCGACGTCGCGGGCCAGATCAACCACCTGGAAAAAGCTGGCCGAGAGGCCGAAATAACGGGTGGCAGTCTCCTCGATATGATGGGCCTCGTCGAAGATCACCGCCTCGTAACGGGGCAACACCTCGCCGTTACCGGAGCGGCGCAGGGCCAGGTCGGAAAAGAACAGATGATGGTTAACGATCAGCAGCCGGGCCTTGCCAGCCTCGCGCCGCAAGCGGTTGACAAAGCAGCTTGCCCAATCGGGGCATTCGCTGCCCAGGCACTGGGAGGCAGTGGCGCTGACCGCGCTCCACACCGGGGCACCATCAGCCAGCCAGGTCAGTTCGGCCCGGTCGCCGGTGGTGGTGCCTCCCAACCAGTCGCCGATGGCCGCCACCTCACCACTCATGCCGAACAAGCGCTTGCGGGGCGTGGTAGCCACTTGCTGCCAACGATAGAGGCAGAGATAATTCTGCCGTCCCTTAACACAGACGGCGGCCAACGCCGGGTCGATATGCTCGCGGATGAAGGGAATTTCCTTGTCAAGGATCTGATCCTGGAGGTTCAAGGTGGCGGTGGAGATCACCACCCGCCGCCCGGAGAGAACGGCTGGCACCAGATAAGCCAGGGTCTTGCCGATACCAGTGCCAGCCTCGGTGGCCAAGAGCGCCGCCATGTTGCCAATCGGTCCGTTCAGGTTGGCCCACACCGCCTCGGCCATCTCCAGCTGCCCCGGCCGACATTCATAACCGGGCAGTCGCCGGGACAGAGTGCCGCCGGGGCCGAAAATCTCGGCCAGCTCCTTCACCTTCAGCGATGGCTGCAACTCCGAATCAAACATGGCGTCATTACTCCCGGAACAGATCGACCCTGCCTTGACAAGGCGATTTGGTATTGCTAGCTTATTAAACAACGGATAACGCGCTCCACAAGCTGCCCTGCTCCCCTAAAAAACGGCGGCAGCCACTAACGCTAAGGAGGATACCCATGAAAGACTTTCGCAAGATTATGGTCCCCGTCGATTTTTCCGAAAATGCCCCTCAGCTGCTGCGCGACGCCGCCGACCTGGCCGAAAAATTCGACGCCAGCCTGACCGTGGTTTTCGTGGTCCAGAGCTTTGAAGATTACTCCGGCTTCTTCGTGCCCCACATCCCCATCGTCCAATTCGAAGAGGATTTGCTCCGCGGCGCCAGCGAAAAGATGACAAAGTTCCTGGCGGAAAACCTCAAGCCGGGCATCAGCTACGAGCAGAAAATTCTCCAGGGAGACGTGGCCGAGACCCTGGTCGAATACGCCGCCAGCAACGACATCTCCCTGATCATCATGACCACCCATGGCTACAAGGGGTTGGAAAAGGTTCTCTTCGGCAGCGTCGCCGAGCGGGTGGTTAAAACTGCCCCCTGCCCGGTGCTGACCATCAACCCTTATAAGTAAAAACTATTCCGGACTGGCCACTCCCAACACGATAAAAGGCGTGGCCGCCGCCGGGGCGCCAGCCCCTTCCGCCAACCCACTTAACGCAACCATAACCTGGCGGAATTCCGCCCCGGGCAACAGCTGGAGCCGCAGATTCATCACCGGGGCAGTACTGCTCGCCCGGGAGGATAGCTGCGCCTCGGACACCGCCAACAGAGCGGCCTTACCCTCCGCAATCTTTCCCTGCACTATCTCGGTCAAGGCATTGGCAACCGGTGCCCGATCAACCCCGTCCCCATCCAAGCGCAGCTCCGGCAAGGCAATAACCCGACCCGGCGCCAGCTTTTCCACCTCTTCGCTCAGCAGGGCCAGCGCCTCGGGATCATCGGTAAGCAACAGGGCGTCCGCCCGGGAATCCAGCAGATAAAAAACCGCCCAGGCGGCCAAGCGGTCCCTGGTCCGAAAAGATTTCCGCGGTGGTGGCTGCAACAGAGGCGCTGCGGGAGGAAACTCGTCGGCCTCCTCCTCGGCTTCGTCACCCTGGAGGGCCTTCAGCATCTCCGCCTGACAACTGGCCATAGCGGCCAACCCCAGCTCCACCTCGCTCTCGGCAGCTGTTACCAACTCGACAAGTTTCAGGAATAAGCGCGCCTGCCAGATCCTTTCGACCCTGGCTTTTTCCTGATCAATGGCCACTTTACCTTCACCCAGACGATGGAGAACCCCGGCCAGGTTGCCGACTGAGGCCTCATCCCGATCCCGCCCCGGTCTGGAGGCCAGAGCCAGCATTTGCCCCCGGAAAGACTCGGCCTCCCGGCCAGTCATCTCCCGGAGCAAAGACAAAAATCGGGAGCGATCCCCGCCCAGAGGCGCCACCACCCGCACCTCCCAGGGCGTCGGAACGTCGCCAGCCACTGGTTCATCCTCGACGACACCATAGACCACCAGCTGCCCAAGCAGCGGCAGCAAGGCGCCAGTCCATACTGCATCGGGCCGCAGCCCCGGAAAATACAAGCCCTTAAGCATCTTCACCTTTCCCAACCTGCTGAAATCGTCTAAGTTACCGCAGCCGGACGACTGGCTCCGGTGCAACCAGTACCACAACCAAAACTACGCCCATGAGCAAAATCCGCGAACCGCTCACCCTGGCCATTCTTACCGCCTTTTATCTACTCTGTAGTCTGCGTTATTTCGTGGGCCGCCCGGTGGAATCGCTGGTGGCCACCCTCCAAGAACTGCTGACCGTCGCCCCTTTTCTCATGGGCGGCACCCTGATCGCCCGCGCCTCCTTCCACCGCTTAAGCGGCACCCACCTGCCCTGGTCAAAGCTGCTCAGGATATACCTGACCTTGGGGCTGATCGCCGAATTCATTCTCGGTCTTTATCACTATCTGAAGATCAATCAGGCGGGCTGATGTGTGTATGCCAGCCTTACGGCCTGTAAGCGCTTACAGGGTGCCGGAGATGCGAGGCATCGGCCTGTGCCGCCTACTGGTGTAAGCAAACAGGTCGATAACGAAGCAGATTCGGTGCCATGTATGCGCTTACCGGAGCATCGAGTTTTCCGGGTGATAACCAGACGGCGCCGTGGTATTGGGCAAGAGAAAAGAACGGCGACCGATGACGGTGCCAGGATTGGTCACCGAGTTGCAACCGGTCTGCACCTGATCGCCAAGGATGGCGCCGAACTTGCGCAACCCGCTATCCAGGGTCCCGGCCGGGGTACGAACCCGGACGTTACCCTTCACGAAGCGGAGATTGGCCATCTTGGTGCCAGCCCCCAGATTAACCTGATTGCCAAGAATGGAATCACCCAGGTAGGCAAAGTGGCCGGCCTTGGCATCATCGAGAAAGATGGCGTGCTTGACCTCGGTGACGTGGCCCACCACACAACGCTTGCCGACTAGACAGTTGCCGCGCAGATACGCGCCCTGGCGAACCTCGGAATAGTCACCGATCACCGTCGGCCCGGCAATATAGGCCCCCGGTTCAACCAACACCCCGCGGCCGAAGGCAAAACATTCGCCATGCAGCACCGCCCCGGCCATCAGCACCGTCGCCCCCGCCAGTTCGCACCCGGCGCGACTGACCTTGAGGCCACCCTTGGTGACATCGCCATAAACAATCGTCAAGTCGGCCCCAGCATAAACCTCACCCTCGTGCAACACCAGGGTCCGTGGCAAGGGCGCCGAGGGTTCAATTTCCTTGGGCAGCCGGAGAAAGGAATAGTCACCCAAATATTCCTTAAGATCCCGCAGGGCCACCCAGACCGGTTCATTGACGGAGAAAAGCTGGCGATGGTCGTAATCAGCCAGCTCAAAAAAAGAATTTGCTGTCAAAAGGGGCATCATTATAGTATCCCTTCGAATGTTTTTCTGGTAAAACCTGCCGTTTCGGGCGAATAATGCTGCAAAAGCGCATTAATTACAACCTGAATCCGGTAATAATCCCAGGTGCGGAGCCCAAAGATCTCTTCCGTTCCCGGACAAACGCCCCGTACACCCCGCCGTTAACGCGGCCAGCCCCTATCAGGAGCATGTTGCATGGACATCAACGACACCATTCAGGACGGCATCCCCGAGTTCCCTGATCTTGACGAACACACCATTCCCCAGACCATCCCCATGATGGCGGTGCGAGATGTGGTGATTTTTAATTACATGATCATCCCCCTCTTCGTGGGTCGGCCCAACTCGGTGGGCGCGGTTAACGAAGCCCTGACCAAAGACAAGATGATCATGCTGGTGGCCCAGAAGGATGCCACCATCGATGACCCCGGCCCGGAAGACATCCACGAGGTGGGCATGGCCTGCATGATCATGCGGACCCTGAAACTCCCCGACGGACGCCTCAAGGTGCTGGTTCAGGCCATCGGCAAGGCCCACATCCTCGAATACCAACAACGTGAGCCCTTCTTCCTAGTGCGCATCGAGCCGATGCCCGACGAAGAAATCGGCGAAATAACCGTCGAGACCGAGGCGCTGATGCGCACTGTCCGCGAGCAGACCGAGAAGATTCTCGCCCTCAAGGGCATCATGTCTTCCGACCTGATGGTTATTCTCAACAACATCGAGGAGCCCGGCCGCCTGGGCGACTTGGTGGTCTCCAATCTCAACCTCAAGACCTCAGAATCGCAGTCGGTCCTGGAACTCACCCATCCGGTGGTCCGCTTAAAGAAGGTCTCCGAATACCTTAATAAAGAACTGGAGGTCTCGGCGGTCCAGGCCAAGATCCAGTCCGAGGCGAAGGAGGAGATGGGCAAGACCCAGCGCGAATATTTCTTGCGCGAACAGCTCCAGGCCCTGAAGAAGGAACTGGGCGACATCGACGAGCGCTCCCAGGAAATCGATGAACTCCGCAGCCGTCTGGCCAAGAAAAGCATGGCGCCAACCGTCAAAAAAGAGGCGGAAAAGCAGCTCAAGCGCTTGGAGATGATGCACCCGGACGCCTCCGAGGCCACCACCGTCCGCACCTATCTGGACTGGATTTTGGACATCCCCTGGCGGCAATCCTCCCGCGACCGCATTGAGATTAAAGAGGCCAAGCGGGTGCTGGACGAGGACCACTACGGTCTGGAAAAGGTCAAGGAACGCATCCTCGAATACCTGTCGGTCCGTAAATTAAACAAAAAGACCAAGGGCCCCATCCTCTGCTTCGTCGGCCCCCCCGGGGTCGGCAAGACCTCGCTGGGCCAGTCCATCGCCCGGGCCATGGGCCGCAAGTTTCACCGCCTCTCTTTAGGCGGCATGCGCGACGAGGCTGAGATTCGTGGCCACCGCCGTACCTACATCGGCTCCATGCCGGGCCGGATCATCCAGGGCTTGAAGAACGTCGGGGCCAACAACCCAGTCTTCATGATGGACGAGATCGACAAGGTTGGCGCCGATTACCGGGGCGATCCCTCCTCCGCCCTGCTTGAGGTTCTTGACCCGGAACAGAACTTTGAGTTCACCGACCACTATCTGAACATGCCCTTCGACCTTTCCAAGGTCATGTTCATCACCACCGCCAATCTCACCGACACCATCCCGGGGCCGCTCTTGGACCGAATGGAGATCATCCAGCTCTCCGGCTACATGCTGGAGGAGAAGCTGGAGATCGCCAAGCGCTATCTTTTGCCACGGCAGATCAAGGAAAACGGCATCAAGGCCAAGGATCTCAAACTGGATGACAAAACCCTCCAGAAGATCATCGCCAATTACACCCGCGAGGCCGGCCTGCGCAACTTGGAGCGGGAGATCGGCAAGATCTGCCGCAAGCTCGCCCGCAAGATCGCCGAGGGGGCCAAGGGGCCGTTTGCCGTCACCGACCGCACCCTGGAAAAATACCTGGGGCCACCCAAGCACATCCCGGAGATGGAACAGGAATTGATCGATCAGCCCGGGCTGGCCACCGGCCTGGCCTGGACCGAAGTGGGCGGGGAAATTCTCTACATCGAAGTCGCCATCCTCAAGGGCAAAGGCAACCTCATCCTGACCGGCCAGCTAGGCGATGTCATGAAGGAATCGGCCCAGGCGGCCTTAAGCTATTGCCGCTCCAAGATCAAGAAGCTGAAACTGGACGAGAACTACTTCGAGGAAATCGACATCCATGTTCATGTCCCGGCGGGCGCCATTCCCAAGGACGGGCCTTCGGCCGGCATCACCATGGCCGCCGCCCTCTATTCGGCCCTCTCCGGCAAGAAGGTCCACCAAGACGTGGCGATGACCGGCGAGATTACCCTGCGCGGGAGGATCCTGCCCATCGGCGGCCTCAAGGAAAAGGCCCTGGCTGCCCTCCGGGCCGGGATCAAGACCATCATCATCCCGGACCAGAACCAGAAGGACCTGGTGGAAATCCCCGAGGATCTGCGCAAACAGCTGAAGTTCATCCCGGTCAAGAACATGGACCAGGCCTTCCCCCACCTCTTCTAGTCGTGGCGGACTGTCGAACCGATTATGCAAAGGCAGGACGGAAAATTCACGGCAATATACCAAAAGGTCGCCCCGGCGATCTTCCTTGCCCCCGTCCTCCTGCTGCTCTGGTTGAGCAGCTACGCCTACGCCCCCGGGCCGGAATTGCCCGCCCCGGAAGTGACGGTAATCATCCCGGCCAGCACCTCTTTCACGGCCATTGAAGATAAACTTGCCGAGGCCGGGGTGCTCCGTTCCGATCTCCGCTTCCGCCTCCTGGCCAAACTGATGGGGGTTAACCGGGCCCTGCACCCCGGCGAATACCGCTTCCGCGACCGCCCCAGCCCCTATCAGATCCTGCGCCAACTCCATAACGGCTCGCTGATTCGGCACCCTTTGACCATCCCGGAGGGCGCCAACTTAAAGCAGATCGGCGCCTTGTTGTGCAAGGAGGGTTGGACCACCGAGAAAGAATTCCGCGCCACCACTACCGACCCCGAATTCCTGAAAGAATTGGGCATAGCCTACCCCAGCTTAGAGGGCTACCTCTTCCCCGATACCTATTTCCTGGAACGTGGGGTCTTTGATCTCCGCACCACCATCCACACCATGGTTACCCAGGCCCGCAAAATTCTCGCCGCCACCGGGGCGGCAAGCGGGTTGCCAGCATACGGACTCAACACCCACCAAATCCTGACCCTGGCCTCCATTGTCGAAAAGGAAACCGGCCTGGCCACGGAACGGCCGCTGATCTCCAAGGTTTTTTTAAATCGTCTCCAGGAGCACATGAAACTCCAGACCGATCCGACCGTGATCTATGGCCTCGCCAACTTCACCGGCAATTTAACCAAAAAAGATCTCCAGACCCCCTCGCCGTACAACACTTACCTGATCCCGGGGCTTCCACCGGGCCCCATCGCCAACCCCGGCCGGGCCGCCATAGAAGCGGTAATGGCGCCGACAGCAGATGGTGATTACCTTTATTTTGTTTCCAAAAATGACGGTTCGCATTACTTTTCTCGGTCTCTTGCCGAGCACAACCGGGCCGTCAACAGATACCAGATCCAGCCAACTAGCCAACAAAAGAAAAAGTGAGAGTTTATGAATTTTCTAACCAAGTTCCGCGACAACCGAGGTTTCTCCCTGATCGAAATCATGATCGTCATGGTGATTATTGGGTTACTGGCCTCCCTGGTCGGCCCCAAACTCTTTGGCAAGCTAGGTCAGGCCAAGCAGAAAACCGCGAAAGCGCAGATCGAGATGCTGATGGCAGCCCTGGACGCCTATCGCCTGGATGTTGGCCGTTATCCTTCCCAACAGGAGGGTCTGGGCGCCCTGAGTGCCAACCCCGGTGCCCCAGAATGGGCCGGGCCTTACCTGGCCAAGGGCCAGGTACCCTTGGACCCCTGGAACCATCCCTATATCCTCCAAATTCCCGGCCAGCATGGCGAGGTGGACATTTCCTCGCTGGGCGCCGACAACAAGGCCGGCGGCACCGGTGAAGATGCCGACGTGAGCAGCTGGGATTAAGCCGCTGCCCAGAGGGAGCCTCCGGCTCTCTTGCCCAGTGCTACAACACCGGACCTCGCACCTTTTTCACCCTAGCTCACCGGGAATATTCTCTTGGACAGTTACCCAAACAAGTGGGCTAAGTTTCTGATCGTGGCAGTGGGGGTGTTCATGTCCACCCTTGATAGCAGCATGGTAAACATCGCCCTGCCCACCCTCATGCGTCACTTCCATAGCCCAATACATGCCACCGAATGGGTGGTACTTTCCTACCTGCTATCCATTACCGCCACCCTGCTCTTTTGGGGGCACCTGGGCGACCGGTTCGGCCGGGGCCGGATTTACGGAACCGGCATGTTGATCTTCGCCATCGGCTCGCTGGCCTGCGCCCTGGCGCCCAATCTGCACTTTCTGGTGCTCTCTCGTTTCGGGCAGGGGGTGGGCGCAGCGATGATGATGGCCACCGGCCCGGCCATCATCCGTGACAGCTTCCCGCCTCAACAACTGGGGCGCTCTCTGGGGCTAATCGGGGTTGCCGTCTCCTTGGGCCTGATGACCGGCCCGGGCGTGGGCGGGATTCTCATCCAGTATTTCTCCTGGCGGGCGCTTTTTTACCTCACCGTCCCCATCGGCTTGCTCTTTTATCTGTTGGCCACCCGCCACCTGCCGCGACACAGCACCACCGCCAAGGGAGCCGCCATCGACTGGCTGGGCTCTCTTCTGCTGGTTGCATCTCTTGCTCTCTTCACTTTGTTACTGACCGGCCTTACCGATGCCGACCAAACCCCAACCGAACTAATGCTCCTGGCCATCCCGCTACCTTTGCTGTTGGGTGCCTTTCTCCTGGTCGAAAAAAAAGCCCTTCACCCGCTGCTACCTCTGGACATCTTCGCCGACCGCTTCTTCACCTTGGGCATCATCACTGCCGCCATTTCCTTTATGAACCTCTTTGCGGCCATTATTCTGACCCCTTTCTACCTGGACCGGTTGCGGGGATTATCTCCGGCCGAAACCGGCCTGATCATGATGGCGATTCCCGCCGCCATCATGCTAATGTCACCACTGGCCGGCTATCTTGCCGATAAATTCGAGGCTGGCTTAATCGCCAGCTCAGGGTTGCTGATTAGTTCGCTTACTATGATTCTGCTTTCCACCACCGGACTGGACACCAGCCTCACCACCTTCACTTTCCGCCTGGCTATTCTGGGCGGCGGGCAAGCCTTATTTCTATCCCCAAACAGTGCCGCAGTTCTGACCCACACCCAGATTAGCCGCACCGGCACGGCCTCCGCCCTCCTGGCCGCTGCCCGTAATCTGGGCATGCTGTTGGGAATCTGTATGGCGACCCTGATTTTTGCCAGAATTTTTAGCCACCAGACCGGAGGCCTCGACCTGCGAGACTACCGCCCGGAATTGGCGCTGCCGTTCCTGGCCGCCATGCGGGGCGCCATGATAGCCGCTGCCGCCGTGGGGATGCTGGGAGTTGCGGCGTCTTGCCTGCGGGGCCGCAGTTATTATTCCCGCAGCAAGCAGCCGTAATACGGAGATCCAGAGGGGAGAGAACAAACTACATCGGGGAATTTCTTCTTGCTGAAGCGCTTGTTGGGAAAGGCAGGAGGTGAGACTTTATCATTTACCGAGCTTCGCCGGATCTTTAAGCAACAAGCTTTCCGGCAGGTAGACGATTATTTCCACCCCACCGCCAACTCTCTTGCTGATTGAGAAATGGCCGCCGTGACTCTTGAGGATTTTCTCAATCAAGGTAAAACCCATGCCGGTGCCGTAGGTTTTGGTGGTAAAGAATGGGTCAGTCACTTTGTCCAGATAGTCTTCTGGTAGACCAATCCCATTATCTCGCACCGCCACCTGGAGCCATTGTTCATCGCGGCTCAACACCACCTCCAACACCCCCCCTTCCGACATGGCCTCAACAGCGTTTTTGAAAAGATGCAGGAACATCTGCCGCAGGTGACGATGATCGGCGTTCAACCAGATCTCCTGTTCACACCCGGAGACATGCCAGACTATAGATTGTTTGGACATCTCCGCCTGGACCAGGAGCTGGGTTCGCTGCAAGACGGTGCATAACTCCACCGGCTCCAAATCGAGCACGTCGAACTGATCGGTATAGCTATAGAGGTCGTCAAGGATCTGTTCCAGACGTACCGACTCCCGGCCCACCACATCGAGAAACTTCTTCTGCTCCTCACTGGCGGGCTTACGGGCCAGGATTCTGGCAATCCCACCGATGGAGGTGATCGGGTTGCGAATGGAATGAACCAGTTGCGCCGCCATTTGCCCCAGGGCGGAAAAGCGCTCGGCCTCGACCAGCAGATCCTTGTTGCGATTAAGCTCGTCGGTCAAATTCTCCAATTGAACGATCCGCCGCTGCTGCTCCTGATATAGTTGGCTATGCTCGATGGCCAGACTGGCCTGACTGGCGAACATCTCCAGTGCCCCGATATCAGTGTCGGCGATTGCCTGTCCGGTAACAAAATTGTCGGCGATGATCACCCCAAAGGAGCGGCTCGGCGAGAATAACGGCACCACTACAAAGCTGTCCTGGCGAAGCAAGGCGATCAGGTCATGGGGCACCGACAACGGCAGATCAGATCGTTCATCCCGCCTTTCGGCCGCAGAAGGCCAGAGGGTCTCGCCTTCCAATAAAGTCTGGGAACGCCGTTCAACCGGATGCGGCACACAACCACTTTCTCTGGCCACCAGGATACTGCGCCGCTCCCGGGCCGATTTAATGAGGATATTGTCATCATCACTGACCGGAATACTCAGGGACTTGACGATCTGGTTAACCTCACGGTCCAAGCCCCGGCATCCAACCCGGAAGTCATGGACAATCTCCAGGAAACTCAAGGATTTTGACTGGATATCCGACCAGATTCGCCCCGCCTCCTCACGGCAGTCGGGACCGATGGCCATCTTACCCACTAAATTCTGGTTGCCATCATCAAACATGGCCAGAAAGGCCCGGTTAAAACGGAGACCCTCCTCGGCGGTAATACCCACCAGAACGGCCTGCATGATCTCATCTAGTTCGATGGTGCTGAGATAGGCGGTGTTCATCCTCACCGACAGTTGATGGAGAACATGGATCCGGAAATGGGCCTTTTCCAAGTCTTCATGATATTTGCGGTTTTGTAAAATCAGGCGCCGTTTTTCCAGGGCCTTTTTAACCACAAAGAGAATCTCGTGAAACTGCACCGGCTTGGAAAGGTAATCATCGGCCCCTTCCCGAATGCAATCCATGGCGACTTTGAGATCGGCCACCCCGGTGAGCATCACCACCGCCACATCCAGTTTCCGGGCAACGATCTTGGCCAGAACGGAACGGCCATCCAGATCAGGCAGGCCGATATCGAGAAGCGCCAGGGCCGTATCCCCCCGCTCCAACAAGCTCAAATATTCTTCACCACTGGCGGCCTCAGCCACTTCCATCCCCTGATCTTCCAGAAAAATCCGCAAGGGCTCCCGGATGGCCGGGTCATCATCGATGATGTAAACCTTCTCACCCGGCAACAGCAACTGGTCAATGGACATGGAAATCTGCTGGCGTAGGCCGGTAATTGACTCAACCATTAAGCAATCCTTCCCCAGCCCGAATCGGACCTTGCAACCTTTTCCACAACGACTGAATTCATCCTCACCCCCATTACCACCCTAAACGATGGACCGCTTCAACATCCGAGTCCCGTACAGTTAAGACTTATCGCAGTACTTTACTGCCATACCCCAAGGCTATGGCCTAACTTCGATGGCCGTCAAGCACTTTTAACCCCAGCAATAAAACAGGCGCACCTGCAATGGAAATGCAAGTGCGCCTGGCCGCTGCGGATCACCCCCCGCTCCATCTCACCCCGAAATCGGGGCGACACTTCACATGGGTACGATCAGCTTATTGGAATCCTCGTTCCATTTAACTACCAGATACCAGGCCGCCATGGCCAGAGTTATCAGAATCAGGGTACCGCCGTAACCCAGAAAGGTATCCGGCATATAGACAAATTTACCGAGTCCGCCGCTGACGATCTGACCCTCGGCGAAGACCCCTTCCAGACCATCCTCGCCCATGCCCTTGAACCAACCAGTCATCAAGGCATTGGAGATGCCGAAAATCGGCAGAACCAGCCACAACTTGATCTGCCCTTCGCCGACCCGCCAAAGGGTACCGGTGCCGCAACCGCCAGCAAACATGGCACCCAAGCCGAAAATAAAGCCGCCAACCACACCGCCCCAGCCGAAGGTACCGCGCACATAATGGGCGACGTTTGCCAACCCGGCCCCTTTAAGGACTACGCCGCCGAGGGCACAGAGCAGCACACTCAAGGCCACCGATTTGGCCAGGGTGCAATCGCCAGTCATATGCGGTTCCCGAAAGCCCTGGATCATGCACCAACGGCCCCGGTGCATTGAATATCCGAGTCCGGCAGCAATCATTATGATCCCACCCAATTTGCTCAAGGCCGCCAATTCCTCATCTTCGTTACCGGCAAAACCCGCATAATGGTAAGCGCCCCAAATCAAGGCCACCAGTGCAACAATACCCATGGTCAACTGGAGCATAAAGGGAAATTCAATGGTTTTGGCGCCGCCGCTACCCCAGGAGATATGCTCCATTTCCAGGTAAATAAGTTTGAGGCCAGCAACTGCACCCAGAACTATCCCAATCCACATGGCAAAACCATGGGCGGAGAGATTGCCCAGGGCGTTGTAGAAACCACCGACATTGCAACCCCCAGCCAGGGCAGCACCGATACCCATCAAGACACCGGCGATGACCGCCTTGACCAGCTCGCGCACCGGCGGAACCCGCAAAGCAAACTGGTTGCCAAGGCAGGCCGAGAGGAAGGCCCCGCCGATAAAGCCAATACCGATCACCGAGCCGGTATCGGTAAAGAAGCCGCCGGGGGCCTCTTTCAGATAGCCAACTCCGTAGAGGATCCACTCGCCCCAGTTACGAACAGCACCAACCGCACCCCAAGGGCGGGACCAGGCCAGCATCAGGACGCTGAGAAAGGCGATGATCACCCCAACCATGTAAGGATTCCATTCCTCCTGACACCAGGTCTTGTAAAGCTCCTTGAACTTGCTTCCCAGCACACTTCCTCCGCTCATCTGGTATCCCTCCTGAAATTATTTTCACCACTTTCATTTCCCCCGACATCCAGGCTGCCGAATCGGGTTGACCTTACCACCCAAGCGCCAACCATGATGTTTGGAGGAGGTAAGTTTGTTTACCCGCGCAACCGACATTTGTCAAGCCTCATACGACCCCACAAAAGCCTACCACAACGTGATAGTGATTACTAATACATGGCCACAAATTAAGCCGTGGTGGAGCAGTTTTTCAGGGATTTTACTGGGGAGCTTTTCAGCGGTGAATAATCATTCATTTGTGGCTTGACACGCACTGTAAATATTGGTAGAGACTTTCTTTGTCTATGGATGTGTCGAGTTCTTTATACCGGTTGCATTACTTTTGGGGTTGGCGAGAAATGGCAACCTGAACAGCCCTTATACCCAGCCCTAATAACAGCAAAACCAAGGAGGAGTAATATGAGTGACAACAAAGTTGCCCCGGACGGAATTACTGCAGACCGCACTCTTGATGCCAAAGGCTTGAGCTGCCCCATGCCTCTGCTGCGCACCAAAAAAGAGATCGAGAAGATCACCTCCGGTCAGGTCTTGGAAATCCTCGGCACCGACCCAGGTTCTCGTAACGACCTGCCAGGCTGGGCCGAGCGCTCAGGCCATACTTTCTTGGGCGAGAAGGAAGACACAGGATTCATCCGTTTTTACATCAAAAAGGGTTGATGATTGGCTGCTGCCGGGAGATGAAAATATTCTGACACAACCCGGCAGATGCTACTTGGCGCACCGGCTACTTAACCGCTGCGCCACCACTTTTTTTATTTGGAGGTTAACATGGCAAAGAGTTTAGGCATATTTGTCACAAATCCTGACAACTGGCGGCACGTCATGGGCATCACCAAGGCTGCCAAGGCCAAAGGGGCCAAGGTCAAGGTTTTCTTCACCTGGTCCGGCACCAAAAACGCCAAGAATCCTGATTTCCCGGAACTCTGCAAACTGGCGGATGATGTTTCGATCTGTGTAGACAGCTACCAGAAGATGGGCTTTGACCGAAATGACATCCCAGCCGGTCTGGACCCAAAGAAGATGGCCACCCAGGCCCAGCACGGCGCCATCGTCGAAGATTACGACTGCTACCTGAGCCTATAAGGAGGAGATGAAAATGTCAGAGTACAAAAAAGTCTGCTTCATGTACCGGCACAAAGATTACACCATGGACGGCATCCGCTCCGCCCTGGGACTGGCCGTGGAAAACATGTATGCCTACGGCGTGGTCATGGACAACGAGATGCCCGCTCTGGACGAGAATCAGCAGGAAAGCATTGAGATGTTGCGCGACATGGAGGGTGAAATCTACACCACCGTGCCGGCCAACGTAGAAACCTGCGGCTTTGAGGCCATCAGCCTTGAGGAACTCGGCGAGAAACTGCGCGAGATGACCATTGTCGTTCCTTACGGCCTTAAATAAGGAAAGGGAGAACCGCCATGAAAGTTCTTAATGTATATCGCTCCGAGCCCGATGCCACCGTCAAAAAACTGGTGGAGATCGTCACCCGGGACCGCGAGTCCGACAGCTTCAGCCTGAACACTGAAAACCCTGATTACAGCGCCCTGGTCGACAAGATTTTTGCCGCCGACCAGACCATCAGCTGGTGGTAATTCACCGCCAATCGAGCTTCTAATGAAAAAGCCCGGGCCACACTTACGTGTCCCGGGCTTTTTTATTCTCAGTCATCCTTTCAAGAAGAACATTTACCACAGCATTTTTCGCGGCAACCTTCCTACAGTTTAAGCTTCTGGTACCACTTGCCCCGCTTGGGCTGGTGCGAATGAACGCGGTTACGGCCGTTTTTCTTGGCTTCGTACATGGCCGCATCGGCCCGCTGGATAATAACATCCTTACCGATCACTTCTACTTCGGACTCGAAATTTGCCAATCCGAAACTTGCGGTGATGGAGTAGGTTTTCTTGTTTGTATCGCGAAAATCGTGCTCGGCGATGGCAACCCGCAGCTTTTCGGCCACCAGCATCGCCTCATCCAAAGTGGTTTCTGGCAATAGCACGGCAAACTCCTCGCCGCCGTAGCGAGCCAGAACATCGTAATCGCGCAACTGTTCCCGCCAGACCCGACAGGTCTCCCGCAGCACAAAATCTCCCGCCTGATGGCCAAAAGTATCGTTGATCATTTTGAAATGATCGAGATCAGCCATCAGCACGCTCAAAGAACGCCCGGAGCGGGTTGCCCGATTAAGCTCCCGGTCGAAACTCTCTTGAAAAAACCGATGGTTATAAACCTCGGTCAAACCATCAAGGTTGGCGATGCTTTCCAGATAACGATTTTTCTCCATCAGATCGGTATTGAGCTTTTTAAGGGTGAACTTGGCTTCGACCAGCTCGCGGTTCATCTGCTCGTAGGACATGTTCAGCAAACTCAACTCAATATTGGCCTTCTGGAGAATCTCAGGAATCGACGGAGTGCCCGCAATTTTCAGGCCAAAATACTCGGCGGCCTGAGCCACCTCGCGGTTGACGTTTTCCAGAACCTGGTCAACATCTTCACCAGTCAAACACAGCAGCTTCTGGGCGTGTCGGCGAAACTGGTCGGCATAATCGAGGGGGCGCGAGGAATAGAGAATGCCGGTCACCAGCCCGGCCAGGTAAGAGATACGAATTACCTTGGCCAATTCGGGTTTTTTGTCGGTAAACACCTCCGGGTTGTGATGGAAGAGAATCGGCTCGGAGAGCGTGGGCGGAAAATGCCAGTGACGAGTGGCAGCGTTACCGATAAAGGTATGACTGGCACCGATTTTGGCTTCTTCCAATTCGACCAGGCTTGGTCCGCTCTGGCTTTTATCGGCGGCTGCGAGAATTTCGTCATAGGTCTGGGGGTAGGCCTGGGCAAGAATTAAGATGCCGATGTTTTGTAACAATCCCGCCGTAAAAACCTCTTCCGGATCAATCCCCACCTTGACCAAACCAACGATCATCTTTGCCGCCACCGCCGTGGCCAAGGATTGCTCCCAGAACTGGTGATAATTAAAGCCCCCGTCGCGACGAGCCTTCTCCATGCGCAGGAAGGAAAAGGAGAGAACCAGACTGCGCACCGCATTGGTGCCGAGAATAGCAACAGCCTGCTGGATGGTCCCGACCTCGTTGGGAAAATTGTAAAAGGCCGAGTTAACAACCTTTAACACCTTGGTCGACAGCGAGACATCCTGGGCAATCAACTGGGTAATTTCGTCAAGAGTCGTATCCTGCCGACCGGTGATCTCGATCAGCTTGGAGGCCACATTAGACAAGGTTGGCAGGGAATTGGCCTTCAGAACATGGGTAAGAACTTCATCCCTGGTCATGACAAACCTCGAGAATTAAATATTGCAGGACTCGTAATTAGCCGCTTTGCTACAGAGTAGCCAGCGCAGAAGTTCGATATCCAAGGAGGTGACTGCTCACAAAAGCGGGCGCCGCCAAGCGGCATCACAAGTTGAATTATGGACAGGATAGAGTAGATAGGTCAACCGAAAATTACCAGCCCGGCAAATTCTGGGGAACAGTACATTCTAGAGTTGGTGACAAAACACTCTGCCACCCGGCTTAAGCGCCTGCGCCGCCTGAAAAATCTGGCTGTTATGAGTGAAAAGGATTACCTGAGTTTTCTCAGCCAAGTCAGCCAAGACATTTAGAGTTGCCCAAGAGCGCTGTTCGTCAAAATTAATCAGGATATCATCGACAACAAAAGGCATCGGCTCGCTGGAGCCTAAGCGCCATTCGATGGCAGCCAGTCGCAAGGCGAGGAAAAGTTGGTCGCGGGTGCCGGAACTCATGCCCGCCACTGGCAACCAAGCACCATTGCCCCGAACCCCGACCAGAACCGGCTGCCCCTGTTCATCGGTGTCGGTGCGGAGCCCGGGCAGTGATCCCAAGGTTAGCTCGCAGAAATATCGGGCCGCGATTTTCAGGACGGGATCCTGGTTTTCCGCCCGATAACGCTCGATCTCTGCGCGGAGAAACTTGCTGGCGAGCTTGACACGAATGTAGCGCTCGGTCAAACGCCGGATCTTCGTCAAGACCTGCTGCGCGTCCTCCGCCAGCTCCTCCGCCTTGGCGCTGCCGTCCATCCGGGCAAGCTCGCTTTTTTCCCTACCGATGCACTCGGACAACTGGCGAATCTCTGGACCAAGCGTTCCCTCGATTTCATTAATCAATCCTTCGATCCGCCCCGGCAGCTCATCCGGATCGAGCCCTTGCGCTTGTCCTTCAAGCTCCGCCAGAGAAACCCCTTCGGCAATCCGAGCCAGGGTCACCTCAACTTCCGCCAGCTTGTCCTTTAATGTTAGATAATTGCATGATCGCCGCTCTGCCTCGTTAAGTAGGTCCTCGCTCTCACAACCGGCCAGCTGATGCTGCACCACTACCTGCGCTTCACAGGCGGCCAGCTCCATCCTGGAGACAGCGATGACCTTCTCCTGGCCCTCAATTTCTTCCGCATACTGGCGCAAAACCGCCTGCTCCTGGCTGGCCCGACCGAGACGGCCCTTGAGTTGCGCCACAGCTTGGGGAGCCTCAAGATTACTCAGGTCGGTGGCAATCTCTTGCGTCAAAGCCAAAATGTTCGTCTCGAATTCACCGGCATCCCGATTAATCCCCTCAATCCGCTTCCGAAAGACATCGGCCTCCTGCAATTTATCGAAGCACCCTTGCAGAGTATCAAGAAAGTCGAGGGCCTCGGTCGGCAGAACTTGGCCCGCAAATCCGAGAGAAATCACAGCCTCATCCCAGCGGGACTGCCATTGTCTGCATTCCTCTTCGGCCTCATCCTGGTCTTTAAGGGAGACATCCAGGGCTTTCTCCAGATCACGACACTTGCCCTCCAGCCTTTCCCGCCGCGCCAGCTCGCCTTGCACCCTCTGCACCAGGGCTTCGGCAAACTGCACGACCGGAGACAGTTCTTCTCCCGGCAAATCCGGCTGTTCGCCACTGGCAACCAACTCCGTCAACAGATTGGCTCGCGCTGCCCTTCGCCTATCCTCCAGCTCCGCCACCTCCCCGGCAATCTTATCGGCCTCCAGCACCTGAAAACGCAGCTTATCAAAACCATTAAGCCAGACCTGCATTTCCCGGGGCGGCAAAGGTTCGATGGCAATGGGCGCCCATATCTCCCGCCACCGGCGGCCAACCTCAGCCCCGGCGACCTCGACATGCCCCTCTTTTTCGCTGAGCTCAGCCAGACGCCGGGCAATCCCATCGCCTCTGGCCTTCAGGGAAGCGTATTTCTGCACCCGATCCGCCTCTCGATAGAGACGGTCGGCAGTCTGATCGGCAACCTTCACCGATCTTTCATACGCCTCCGGCAGCGACTGCTCGGAATCGAAGTCCCGGCTCGCAGCGGCAACATCTTCACCCCGCAACCATTGGCGCCGCAGGAGTTGCCAGCCCTGCTCGCGCCGACTCCGGTATTGGCCCAATTCTTCTTCCGTGGGAACCTCAGCACCATATTCTATTTCCTGAAGCTGCTCACCAAGCTGCGCCTGCTCGCTGGTCAGCTGCCCCCGCTCAACCGGGAGCCGCCGTTTTTCTTCACCGATGATGCGAAATTCCTCTTCATATCGCTGCACGGTTTCCGGCAGGGGCACCGCCAGTTGCGCCACCAGCTCCACCGGGCCAACCCACAACCCCAGGCGCTGCAAGGCCGCCAGGCACTCCTTTCGGGCGCTGGCCATGCCTTGCCGCTTGGCCGTTATCCCCTCATCGAGGTCACCCGCCTGCCGCACCGCTATGACCTCCCGGGTAAGTTTGCCGACCTCGGCAGCAGGGGTGAGCTGGCGGAGATCATTACGGCTATCATCCAGCTCTTTGGCCGTGACCTGAGCCAGCCGACTCGTCTGACGGACTCTCTGAAAGATGGCTTCATACCGAGCGCCCAGGGCCTGGATGGTCTTACGCCTGGCCAGACTGGGACGTAAGGGTTCGACTGCGTCGATAGAGCCACCAGGTCGGATCTGCAACAAGAGATTTGCCGCCTCAATGCGGCAGCCGATCCTCTGTCCCTCCAACCGGGCGGAATCGATTTTACCGGTTCGATACTTTCCCAGTCCTTGGTGCAACTCTTCTATCGCCTCGGCGTGATCCAGCAGGCCTTGATTAAGAGAGATCCCTCGGCTTTTTTCTTCCAGGTTCTTTAACCGGTCAGTTGCCAAGTCAAGACGGATCCGGGCCTCTCTCCCTAGTTGCTCCAGCTGCCGTCGCCGCTCGCCAAAATCAGCCGGGAGTTCAACGACCTCGCCCAGCTCCGCCCGTTTCTCCAGAAGGCTCCGCCGTTGCCCGAGATAGGGCAAGGCCTGCTTCAGACGCTCCCACTGATGTTTTTCCCGATTAAGTTGCAACCGCAAGGAATTGGCACCATCCAGCTTTCTCCCGGCCTCATCCAAGGCCCGCTGATGCTCCTGCCAATCACGGCTGGAGAGTGAAATCAACTTAATTTCCGCCTGTAACTCCTTATAACGGGCCAACTCCACAGTAATTTCCTGACTCGAACCCCGCGGTCGAAAGAGGTCCGTCCCATCCGTCTCCAGCGCATCGACAATGCCCTTCAGTGACGCTAAGCCAGTACCAGCGGCGAACAGCGCCTGCCCTACTTCACCCTGTTGGTCAAGGATGCTTTTCCCCCCCTTAACCAGGGTTTCATGGTTAATACCGTACATGGTGGTGAAGATATCCTCTTCGAGGCCATGCAGATACGGCGTCAACGCCACCTGATCAAGGGGATTGTCATCCTGGTCGAAGAGGCTATTCTTGGTTTTCTTGCGGCGGTAAAAGGTCAACTCCCGACCGTCACTGCCTTGCAGGCAACCACCCACCAGAAATTGCGTATAGGAGTGGCGAAAATTATCACCAGAAGGCTCAAAACCGAATAACAGGGCCTGGAGCGCCCGCAGTGAGCTACTTTTGCCGGCCTCATTGGGGCCGTAAACCACATGCAGGCCGGGAAGATCGGAGGAGAAATCAAGAGTCCGCTCCGAGAAAGGCCCGAACGCCTTCAGCTCCAGGCGCTTAATTTTCATGGCGCCCCCCCGCGTGCATCTTGGCCAGCAGCAGCTCCTGCACGTCTTCCCGCAAGGCCGCCAAGTCCTCATCGCCGGGCGCAAAGGGGTCTTCATCGCTCAAAAGATCGGGGGGCAACTTGCTGCGTAATAGTTCGAGTTCTGGCAAAAGATCAAGCAGGCGGTCAGAATCAAATTGCAGGCCCGCCACCGATTTTTGCAGGGCAACAAGAGGCGAGTCATCGGCAACAACCTCTCCCGGTTGCCACTCCTTGCGAGTATCGAAGATAATTTTTTCGACCCATACATCGCCAAGCCCGGCGGCAACAGCCCTAAATTCTTCCTGCCAATGGGCCGAGTTTTCGTGCAGTCGGCCATGCAGCGAGGTGGCGCCGCTCAAAACCAGACGCACCGCCAAGGGTCGCCCCTCGGCCCGCTCCCGCTCCTCGACAAATCTCGTGCGAACCATTTCGAGAAGGATCTCGGGTTTCTCAACCAAACCAAGATCAAGCCGACAGTGAGACCAACGCAATACATCCAGCTCCCGCGCCTCCAGCGCCACCACCCGGCCCGCGTCAACCGAGACCAAGGTGCATCCCTTAGCCCCGGTCTCACGGATATGCCGACCCTGGATATTCCCCGGGAAGACCACCCAGGGCTCCCGGGAAAGCTCTTCACGCTGATGGACATGGCCCAGCGCCCAATACTGGTAGCCTTTGGAGCGGAGGGCATCCAGGGTACAGGGGGCATACGGCTCGTGGCCCGGGCGGCCGTTCAGACTGGTGTGGAGCAGGCCGATGTTGAACAGCGCCGGATCGCCCTGGGGATAATCGCGGCTCAGATCATCAACCACCGACCGGGAGGCAAAACTCCGGCCATGGATAGCGACCCCGAGGTGGTCAAGAATGCGGGACTCGACCTGCTTGTGGGAAAACAGGGTGACGTTATCGGGCAGGTTCAGGGCGCGGGTGATCTGACTGGCGGCGTCATGGTTGCCAGAGACCAGGAAAACCGGGATCCCGGCCGCCCGCAAGCGCCCCATGCGATTAACGAAATAGATGCCGGTGTTGTAATCCTTCCAGTCGCCATCGTAGAGATCCCCGGCCAAAAGAACAAAGGCCACCTCTTCGGCAATGGCCAAATCCACCAGATTGTCAAAGGCCCTTCGCAACGCCCCGCGAATCTGCTCCACCGGGGCATCCGGGTAAACTTCCAACCCCTTAAGCGGGCTGGCGAGATGGATGTCGGCGGCATGAAGAAAGGTGAACATTTTCGGCAGTCTCCTGAGTTGTTCCGTACTGTAATGAACTCGGCTCAAATCGGCAAGCGCCTACCGACAGATAACCACCCAAAGCAGCTTGACAACTCCAGATATAAACCGTTATATTCCGCAACAATGAAAAAAAGATATGCGCTTGTTTATCCGTGTTTAGACGTAGACCTTTACTGCCTTGCCAGGAAGCAACTTTCCGCGACATCTCAACTCATCACAAGGAGGCCGCCCGTGAAACAGCAGAAAATTAAGCACCCCTACCTTTTTCTTAGCGCCATTACCCTGCTTCTTATCTCACTTTTCGCTCTCCAGGCCGGAGCGGCAACCGCTCCCTGCAATCCCGGTTTAATCTGCGCCACAGTCTTTAACCCCGTCTGCGGCACCGACGGCCAGACCTACCCAAACAGCTGCGAAGCCGCCAGATACTGTGTGGGAGTCGCTTACAATGGCATGTGTGGCCAGCAGCCAACGACCTGCGTGGACGCGGATCTGGACGGCTACTCATCAACGGGCGGCAACTGCGGCCCCGTTGACTGCAATGACACGAACCCCGCCATCAATCCCGGCACCACCTGCTATTACGTGCGCTACGCCCCGGTCTGTGGGGTGGACGGCGTTACCTACACTGGAGCCTGCGACGCGGATAAGGCCTGTATGCCGATAGCCCATGCTGGCGAATGCACCCAACCCCCGATCTGCCTGGACGCTGACCAGGACGGTTACTCATCAACGGGCGGCAGCTGCGGCCCGGTTGACTGCAATGACTTTAATCCCGCCATCAATCCCGGCGTTATCTGTCCATATACTTTCATTTACGCCCCGGTTTGCGGGGTGGACGGCATAACCTACGACAGCGGCTGTGCTGCACAGCAGGCCTGTATGGGCATTGCCCACAATGGCGCCTGTGTTCAGCTGCCAACCTGCACCGATAAAGACCAAGACGGCTACTCTCCCGATGGCGGTAGCTGCGGCCCGGTTGATTGCAACGATACCGATCCCGGCGTAAACCCCGGCATGGTGTGCAGCGCCGTTTATGCGCCGGTCTGCGGCAGCGACGGCAACACCTACGGCAATTCCTGTGAAGCCGCCCAGGCCTGCGTGACAATCGCTTCTGAGGGGCAATGCTACCAGCCGCCGGTCTGCACCGATAACGACGGGGACGGCTTTGCCATCGAGGGCGGCGAGTGCGGGCAGATCGATTGTGATGACAACAATGCCTCGATCAATCCCGCCGCCGCCGAGATCAAGAACAACCAGACCGATGAAAACTGCAACGGCATGGGCGACGATCTTCAGGTGCTGCCGATCATCAGCAAAGCCGAGTATAGCCAAAAGCACAACCGCTTAACCATCAACGCCACCAGTGAGATCGGGCGACAGGACGCATTGGTAGTCGAGGGCTTCGGCGCCATGGCCTGGGATCGTCGCTATGGTCGCTGGACCTTGTCTATAAATAAGCTGTCTACCCGGAAAGTGCCCGCCACGGTGACCGTCACCGGTCTCTACGGCAGCGCCACGGTCAATACCACCAGGACGCACTGAGTTAAACAATCTTACCGTAGTAAACAAGAATGGCGCGGCTGGTTCCCCAGCCGCGCCATTCTTGTTTTTGATAACCTACAAGATAAAACACCAAGTCTGTTGGCAACGCTAAAATATCTGGTCAGACAATATTCTCGCCCCGTCGTAGTCTTTCCTGACGCTGGGCGGTTTCGGGAGTACGAGCCAGCAAGGTGAAACGGCGGGCCTCATCGGCCCATTGCAACCGTTGCAACGGGGTAAGACGCTGAAAGGCGCGAAGCTGCTCCTCGCTGACGAAATAGGAAAAACCGCCTGGCGTAATATATTTGGCGCTCATACACCCATTTTTCCTAGCAAACGGCGGAGATGCTCAATATCGCGAGGTCTTGAAACGACCGAGTCCTCAGGCGCGGATCTGCTCCTCGGCCAGCATGGTGTCAACAAAGCGGAAGAGAAACTCGCGCTGGGCCTTGGTGGCGTAGCAGATGCAGGAACAGTGCAGGTTGGATTGGCTGCGAATCAGGAGCTCAAAGGAAAGCTTGTCTTTACTCAACTCGATGCCGAAGTGAAAAGGGCCGCAACCGTCATGACCTCGCTGGGCCTCACCCAGCAGGTCGTCGGGCAGCGGTAGCCAGAACATCCCCTCAATCAACCCCGAGCCCAGAGTGCGCTTCAGGTAATGCTCAAGATTATCCCGCTCCTGCGAAGAAAGGTCGTCAATCAGTAGCTGGCGCATGGTCTAGTTCACCCCGGCATTAAGACGCTTACGGAAGTCGTCCATCTTCTCGTTGAAGCTCTTGACGTACTGGTCCAAGACATTCTCGGACTCAATGACGTAGGGGGTGATCATCACCAAGAGCTCGGTCTTTTCCTTGGATTGCTTCTGATATTTAAACAGCCAGCCCAGCAAAGGGATATCCTTGAGCAGCGGCACGCCACTATCAGAGATAGTGACATTGTTCTTGATCAGGCCACCCATGAACACCGTCTGCCCGTCTCGCACCGCCAGCTTGGTGGTGAGCTGGCGATTATCAATCCGGGGCGATTGCTGCCCGGTGGTAGTGATGCTGTCCACCGCCGAACTGACCTGCTGATCAACGTTGAGGATGATAATCCCGTCGTAGTTGATCTTAGGTGTAACCTTAAGGATAACGCCGGTATCCTTGTATTGAATGGTCTGGTTGAGATTGGTGGAGTTGGCGATGTCACCGGTCTGGCTGGTGACAATCGGCACCGATTGACCGACGTTGACCGTGGCTGTTTCGTTGTTCAACACCATCACCTGAGGCGAGGAGAGAATCGACAGGTTGTTGTTATTGGCGATGGCATTCAGCACCCCAGCCACCTCGTTGGCCGAATTCAAGATGCTGTAGGTGATCCCACTCCCGGTGTTCAATAGGCTATTAAGTGGATTCGGTTTGTCGGTCGTACCAGCGTATCCCTGGTTTTTACTGGTCAAATAGCTATTTTTAGGGTCCCCGTTAATCGAACCACCCTTATGCATCGCCCACTCAACCCCCATCGCCCAGGAATCAGAGAGGGTTACCTCGGCCACCATCACCTCAATCAGCACTTGGCGGGGCATGTTGTCGAGCCGCTCCAGGAGTTTTTGCAAGCGGATAAAGTCAGCGGGCAACGCCCGGATCAGGATGATATTGCGACTGTCATCGGCAATCAGCGTTGGCTGACCGGCAAAACGCAGGCCCGGCCCAGCTTCGCTTTCGCCACCGGCACTCTTGCCGGTCTTTCTAACCACCGGGGCCGGTGTAGCCACCGGGGTTGCCGCCGGTTTGGCCGGGGCAGCCGTTGTCGGAGTTTTCCCCGCCGGGGCTGCAGCAGGCGCTGGCGCAGCCGATACTCCAGAGGTCGGCTGATCCTTGATCAGGTCACTTACCAGGGCCGACAGTTCCGAGGCCACCGAATTACGGACGTTATAGATATACACATTGTCGCGGCCCTCGCTGGGAACCACATCCAACTCGTTGATCCAGCGGGTGGCGCTGTCGAGCAGTTCTTGATTATTGCTGATCAGCAGGAGCGAATTGACCCGCTCCAGGGCCATGATCGTAACCCCCTCGAAACCCTGCTTGTTTACCTTGAGGGCACTCATAATCTCGGTGAGTTCATCGCGCAGATTAAAGAGCGGGGCCTTTTCCACCCGCACCATCCGCACCTTGAAGCTGGCCATCGGTGATAAATCAATCTTGGCCAGAATCATCATCATATCCACGATCTTGCTCTCGTAGTCTCTGATGAACAGGGTGTTGGGATTATCGAGAACATCAATGGCCCCCTGCTCCGACTTATAGGGGTCAAGTAAGCGCTTGGCCTCGCCAGCTGGCAGGTTCATAACCGGGATGATCTGGATAACCATCCGAGAGGAATCGCTGAGGTTGCCCGCCTGATCCGGCCCGAAAATCTCCTGCGCGCCAGGCATCGTCACTTTGTAGACGTAGTTGTAGCTTCCCTCGCTGCGGATATCCAACCCATTGATATTTAGCAGCTTCTTGAACACCGGAAAGAGCTGCGCCATGGGGATTTTCCGGCCCGAGCGGATATTAACCACCCCTTTAACCTGAGGATCAATGATAAAGCTAAGATTCAGGATCTCGGAAATAACCTGAATAACCTCATAAATATCGGCGTTATCGAAGTTCAACAACACCCCTTCCCCTGCCAGGGGTTTATCCTGTTCGGGGTTGCTAACTACTTCAGGCACTTTCTTGAGATAGGGGTTACCACCCGTGATATTCGCGGCCATATCCTTGACCGAAGTGGCTTGTTTATCACCATCAATCGGGCTGGCATCCTGGCCTTTATCGATGGCGCAATCCTGGACCGGTGGCTTCTCAATGGTTTTACTGATCCCGGAAAGATCCACGCTGGTTTCGTGCCCTTTCACGAGCGGCGAACAACCCCACGGCAGCAACAAAATCAGTAAAATCAGGATATTTTTAATAGGGTCAACTCGCATGAATCACCTTCCAGATCCAGATTAATTTATCGGAACAGGTCTGCCCGGGACCGGTGTAAAAGGCATCTTGATTGATGATTCGGCGCCGAAAAGTCGCTGCGATCGCCTAACCATCCGGGCTGATTGCGCTGTCGCCTGTTCCCCACCAGCCCCATCCCCACCCAGGCCTTGTGGTGGCACAACAGCCACTCCCCCGCCTGACATGAAACGTTTCGTGGCCTCCGGTGAGGCCGCCACCTCCGCCGCCACTTCCGGCGGCACCATGGCCTCAAGCGGGATCCCTTCCGGGGAAATAATGTTTGCTGGAGTAGTTGAGGCCTCGGAACGGCTGGCTACGACCGCCAAGCGCTTCTTGTTGCGATCATAAAGAAATTTCTCAACCTTCAGAGTACCCTTTTCAAAGACTATTCGATTGGGCTCGATGGCCGCCACCCCAAAACCCAGCAACCGATCACCAAGGTAGAGCTGTTTGTTCTGAGGTGAAGATGCCGAAGCCGTGGCCGGAGCGGGCGGAGGACCAGGCCGACGCACGCCTGTGGGCCTACGGACTGGCGCCGGGGCATTTGGCGACGGCTCCTGGAAGATCACCAAGGCCCGCCGCAGATCCCCAATGATCACCGAACCAATATAAATTACCGAGTCCAACACTTCCGGCCCGGGCTCGACCACCAACGGTTTAACCAGCTCCGCTGGCAAGTCCTTTTCAATCTTCCGTTTTTCTGAAAAGACATAACCCTTTTCAACATCTGGCAAAGACTCCGGCACAGCTGGGTTAAAACCACTGGCCGCCGGGCCTGAGGAATCTTCGCTGGCCTTGTCAACCCGACTCACCACCACCTTCCCGGCGGTTGGTTCCGAAAGCGGCTGCCAATGCAGAATCGTATAAAACAGACTGGCCAGAAGGGCCATGACAATTAAGGTTCTTACCATCAGGTGCCCGAATCCTTAACCGGCTTAGATGCCCCGCCACCACCCTCGGCAGCGGCAACAACATCTGGAGCGGTGATGAGAAAATAACCCCGCAGGTCGATTAATATCTTCAAATCAGACTTTTTAAAGGGCGTAAGGGTTACAGCCTCAATTTTGTACATCTTAGGGGAACGGTACAACTCCGCCAGAAAGGCTTGATATTCAGCCAAGGTTCCATTGAAGCTGGCCTTAATTGCCACCTCACCCAAGGCCGACGACTCGCCGCCAACCTGCTGGGAATTTTTTTGCTTTAGAGGGCGAAAGCTCTCCGGCTCAAGTCCAGCGGTGCTCACCATTGCCTGGATGTCTAGCTGCATGGCCGAGATGATATTTTCCTCGTTTGAGCCGGTAAAGAGGTACTTTGCAAGCTTTTCCCGCCTGTCATTCAAAAGACGCAACTGCCTGCTCAACTCTGGAATCTGGCCGGTTAGTTTCTGATACCTGGCCAGACTAGCCTTCCGGCTGGCCAGCTCAGCCTGATCGGCTTGATAGGATTCCTGGAGCCAGAAACCCAGTTTAATAAGCGCAAGCAACACCACGACCCCTAAGAGCAGGCCGCGACTATTCCTGCGATGCATGATCCGGGAGATGCTATTCATGCAGGGCTATCTCCACCTGAAAATAGAAGCGATCCTTGCGACGGGTGGTCGACTTAAGCCTAACCTCGCCCAGTTTCTGTAATTTGCCGGTCAACACCGTGAGATCATTGGCATAACCGATAATAGCAACCAACCGACTCTTGCTGTCATACTTGAACTGATCAAGGTAAGCATCGTCCGGAAGATTGCTAGTCAGGGCCGACATAATGGCAATCAGGTCTGGATTCTTGCCAATATTGGTCATGGTGGTAACAAATTCCTCGACCTTCTTGATCTTGACCCTGGTCTTATCGACCTCGGCAACCTGCGGCAGCAACTGGGCGACCTCGCCTTCCGTCCGCTTGATCTGATTTCCCAAGTGGTCAAAACGCACCCAGATGGCCCCGGCAAAAGCCAGTAAATTCAAGGCCAGCATGGCCACCAGGACCATCTTCAGGTAATCGGGCCGTCGATAGGAATCGGGCAAGAGGTTGAATTCGCGAAGGAGCGGGGCCTCGGTCAACAGTGGCTGGGCGTCGACAAAAGAACTGCCGGTTGGTGGGTCGGTGTGGAGGATAAGTTCAACCCCACAAAGTTCACTAATCTTTTCAGAGGTGAACTTATCGCCGACGATCAACAAGCGATTCTGCAAAGAGGTCCCATTAAAAACCAGCACCTTGGTCTGCCGTCCCGGCATTACCAACGCCCATTTCTGTCGCCGCATCCGTGCGGTGACATAGCGTTGATTTTCCGGATAGAGGCCTTTGACGGTGAAGCCATCTTCCACCAACTCCTCAATCACACTGGCGGCAAGTCGAGCCCGCACGGCAAAGATCGTGACCCGGTAAACGTCCGCCTGCCTGACAATGGTGAAGGAGCTCAGCGCCTCTTCCTCCGGGAAAGGCAGGAGCAAACCAAGCTGCAGACTAATCGCTCCCTTGATATCGGGAGTGCGTAACGGCAGCTCCAAAGCCAGTCCGTAGACCAGATCTTCGGCGACAAAGAGATTTACCCCCCGTCTGCCAATACCGTGTTTTTCGCGGAAGGCAGTCAATTCCTGGCCAATATCGAGATCCTCGCCGCGCAGCTCCTCCCGGATACGTCCCCGGGCATGGCTGAGCACGAAGCCGTCGGCCAGAATGATCACCTCCAATGCTTCCATCATAGATAACCTTCTTTCCAGAAGAGATACTCAAAGCCATCTTTAGCGAGCTTCACCAAAACCCTGACCTGCGCTCCAGACTTGGCGTCGTCGACAGGTGTCGCCTCGACACCATCAGCTGCCAGCGCAGAGTCACTACCCTTACCGGCCCAGCCGCGCCCGACAATGGCATAGACGGGGTTGGCATTTTGGACGACTGACATGTAGTTCTTTAATAGCTCGAATCTCTCAGAACCCAACAGCTGCAGCACCTGTGCGACAGAAACTTTCCCGTTCTCGTTTTTTAACTGCTGGTATTGCTCCACCTTGGCTGGATCACCTTCAAAAAAGAACTCCACCAGCGGCTTCGGCAAGGAGTCGAGATAGAGGCGAGTGCCGGTACTATACACCGTAAAAACCTCGTAGGGATCAAAACGTCCCCGCAAGGCTTCGGTGCCCTTGAGCAAAAAAAACTCCGCCGGGTCTGCAAATGGGCCATTCCTGGGGGTGTAAGGCGGCACAAGCTTTTCGTAATATTCCGACTCGGCCCCGTTCAAGCGTGTCAGGTTGTCGGGATCCCGCCAGTCTTGCAGGGAATCTAGCACCACCGCAATCTCTTCTGGTTTCAAACCGTGATATTCCAAGAACAAGCTCAGCAAGCCGACCGTTCCGGCATTGAGATTGATCTTCCCGGATTCGTCCAGCGCATAGTACTCGATTTTCCCAGCCGGCAAAACTGTTTCATATTTGCGCCCAAGGAAAAACTTTGCCCCGCCAAACTCTTCCGGCTCCATCCCCAGCTCGGGCTTGTCCAGCAAGCGGAATAGGGCGATATTTATCCCGCCTTCCGCCAACAGTCTACCACCGGCAAGCTCCCGGGAATTGGCCGCCGTCCGCAATTCGGTCCTGACCTCCATGATCAACTGTGAGGCCAGCAAGCTGACCAAGAGCAAGACGACAATGACCACCAACAAGGCAAAGCCTCGCCGGTCGGCAACCACGCGCCTTGGCCCGCTCATGGCCGCTTCTCCAACAACACGGTGGTTTGCCCGGGGGCATCGAGGCTTTTCACCACCACCAATTGAAAAACCTGCCCCTCTACATAAATCTCTCCCACCAGAGGCTCGGCATCATCTATCTCCTTGTTAGGAATAACCATGAAGTCATGCTCCCGCGCCAGAATAGCGGCAAAGTCCCGCTGCCAACCCCGTTCCACTCTTTCCAGGTTATGGAAAGACTGGGAAAAGTTCTGGAGAATTACCAGATAAGCCAGGCCGAGAATTGCCACCGCCACTAAAATTTCCAGCAGGGTAAAACCCGTCTCAACCGCCTTGTTATCGCGCAAATATGCCGCCATCAGCCGCCATCCTTGTTCCAGCACCGGATTGGCAGGTCATAGCTCCGACCGTGAAAGACAATATTTACTTGCCCCAGATCGGCTTTATACTCCAACTGAATATTGCCAATACCCTTGGCCAAAACCATCATCTCCTTGCTGTCTGCCTCGAAACCGTCCAGAAAATAGTCGGGCTTATAGAAATCTTTTTTCTCGGTGTAATAAAGGATGTCTTCTTTTGGATCATAAAGATAGATGGCCAAAACCACGCCCTGATCCCGGTAAAGCAGGGGCGCCGTGGTCACCAGCTTCAATTCATTGCCAATGCCGCCGATCAGCACCTTCTTCTGGATCCGATCGGACCAGGCCCCGTGGACCTGGCGATGCAGCAACTCTAGCAAGGCCCGCTCCCGCCCCAACTCTCGGGCCCGCACCTCGCCCTTGCGGGAAAAGTTAATGCCAAGATTGAGTACGGAATAAAGCATCGTCGCGACCAGGGCCATGATCAGCATGGCGACCATCAGCTCCAGCAGGGTGATGCCCCGCCGATCGCCCAGTGGTGCGAGCAATTGCCGTCGCCAAGAGACACCTGAGTATGACCATGGCCAGCGCATTAGTCGTCTCACTCCATCTCCGGTCGACCCGTAAGCAGGTCCAGGCGGATTACCGCCTTCCGCCCTTCCCGGCTGAAGGTCAACACTCCCGGGGTGGCAGAGCCTTCCGGGAAGAACGTCAGCACCCCCGGATCCATGACCAGCACATCGTGATCGTCAAGGTCGCAGGCCTTCTTCTCCTCAACCGGACCCGCAATCACAAAGGTACAATCCTCCCCCACACCGCCCAAGGCCAAACTGGTCGGCTTACCGCTGGTGATGGCCAGCAAGCGGGCATAGCGCAACAGTGAGGTATATTTTTCGGTCTGGCGGCGGAATTTAACTTTATCCAGCAGCGGCCCCACGGCCAGACCAGCCATGGTCGCCATAACCCCCAGCAGGGCCATGACCAGTAACATCTCGAACAGAGAGAAACCCTGGTGCCCCAAACCCTTGCGCAGAATCCGGCTCATCCGGCGATATCGTTGATACTCAGGATTACGGAAAGCATGGAGATAACCACATACCCGGCCACCAGGGCGATGGTCAGAATGAAGAGCGGCTCGATGAGGGCAATGAGCCGTTTGGTCTTCAGCCGCAGCCCCTCCTCATAGTGGTCGGCGATCTGGCCACAGACCTGGCCGACCCGGCCCGACTCCTCTCCAATGGAGAGCAGATCCCCTGCCATATCGGGCAACAGCCGGGAACCCTTGAGTTTCGGCCCCACCCGCTGCCCCTCCTTGAGGGCCGAAGTGGCGTGCTGCAACAGCCTTTGAAATTCCCGGTTACCCGCCACCCCGCTGCTGATCCGCAGGGCGGTGGCAAGATGGACACCGTTATTAACCAAGACCTCCAGGGTCCGGAAAATCCGGGTGGTTTCCAGATCACGGACGAAACCGGACACCAGCGGCAGGCGAATGGCCAGGCGATCCACGGTCTCACGCCCGATCTCGCTTTTAAGATATCTAATCACCCCCAGGGGCACCGCCACCAACACCGCCCCCACCAGCAGCAGATGACTGCTGATCACGCGGGCGCCGCTGATCATGATCTGGACATGAAAAGGCAAGGCCTGGCCCATGCCGGCAAAGAGCAGCTCGAAACGCGGCAGAATGGCGACCACCAGAATGATCACCGCCACAAACCCCACCACCAGCAAAAAGGCGGGATAGATCGAGGCGGAGATAATGAACTGCTTGAGTTCGTTGAAATTGGCCTGATACTCGGAGATCCTCACCAACATGGCCGGAAGGATGCCACCCTCCTCTCCGGCCTTGACGATGTTGACGTACATGGGCGAGAAAAGCTGGGGATGCTCGGCCAGCGCCTCGGAGAAGGACTTGCCTTCCTTGATCCGCCGCTCGATGTCGCCGACGAATTCTCCGAAGGAGCCTTTGTGGCTATGCTGTTTAATGGTCCGCAGGGCCGCATCCAGGGAAAGCCCGGCGCTAAGCAGCAAGGCCACCTGCTTGGTGAAATAATCCACGTCGGTGCGATTTACCCGATCCCGCTTAAAGGATTTGAAGAGCGAACCGCCCCGTACCGCCAAGGCCTTATGAATCTCCAGGGGCCGCAGGCCCGTCCGCATCAACTCCGCCGCCACCGCCTGGCGACTTACGCCGTCCAGGGTGCCGCGCTTGAGGTTGTTGGCCACATCCTGGGCTATATAACTAAATATGGCCATAACGTCAGCGCCCGCAGACCCGGATCACCTCGGCCAGCGAGGTTTGGCCTTGGCGGGCTTTTTCCAGACCATCGTCGTACATGGTCTGGAAGCCGGAGGCCAGGGCAATCTTTCTAAGGTCGGGCAGATCACCACCCCGGGAGATGGCCCGGGCCAGAGCTTCGTCAATGACCAGAAATTCATAAAGTCCGAGACGGCCAAAGTAACCACTCTTACCGCAAAGAGGACAGCCACGCCCCTCATAGAGGACAAAATCACCGCCCATCGGCACCGCCCCCAAGGCCTCCGAGGCCAGTCCCTTCGTTTCCTTGCAGGCGCTACATAGGCGGCGCACCAAGCGCTGGGCCATGACCGCCCGCAGAGAGGAGACCAGGAGAAAGCGCTCGATCCCCAGGTCAACCATCCGCACCACCGCCGAGATCGCATCGTTGGTGTGCAGGGTCGAGAAGACCAAGTGACCAGTCAGTGACGACTGCACCGCAATCTCGGCGGTTTCCAGATCGCGGATTTCGCCGATCATGATCACGTCCGGGTCCTGGCGGACGATGGAGCGCAAACCCTTGGCAAAGGTCAGGTTGATCTCCGGCCGCACCTGAATCTGGTTGATGCCCTTGAGCTGGTACTCGACCGGGTCCTCAATGGTGATGATTTTATTGGTCTCGTTGCTGACCTGATTCAAGGCGCAGTAAAGGGTGGTGGTCTTACCGCTACCGGTGGGGCCGGTGACCAGGATGATGCCGTCCTGGGCCTTGAGTAGCTTGCGAAAACTGGCCTCGGTTTCCGGTTGCATGCCGAGCTTGCCGAGATCAAGGATGATCGAACCTTTTTCGAGGATCCGGATGACCACCCCTTCCCCGTACACGGTAGGCAGGGTGGAAACCCGCAGATCGATTTCCTTACCGGAGATACGCATGCCGATCTTGCCATCCTGGGGCATCCGCCGCTCGGCGATGTCCAGGGCGGCCATCAGCTTGATCCGGGAGATGATGGCCGCCTTCATCGCCTGGGGCGGATGCTCATGATCCTGCAAGATTCCATCGATCCGGAAACGGACCAGGAGCCCGTCGACTTGGGGTTCCAAGTGGATATCACTGGCCCGGCGAGTCACCGCTACATCGATCAGCCCGTTGACGAACTTGATGACCGGCGCCTCCGAGGCCATGTCTTTCAGGCGATCAACATCGGCCTCATCAACCCAGAGCCCGTCAACCCCACCCTCATGCCGTTCCAGCAGGTAGTGCTCATTGATGATGGCGCGCAGGGCCGATTCGGCCAGGAGCTGAATGGTAAATTCGCCGGTGAAAGTTGCGGGCACCGCCGCCAGGAGATCGCCGTCCAGGGGATTAGCGAGCAAGAGGATCGCCGCCGCCAGACCCTCGCGGTGGATCAGGGCAAAGGGATGGGCGCGGTGAAAAAACGAAGAGATCTCCACCGGGAGAAACTCGTCGGCGGCTGCGGGCTCGTAAACCGTTAGGCCCAGCTGCTCAGCCAGTGCAGCCATCAGGTCATCTTCACCGATATGGCCCAAGGTAACGAGAATCTCCCCGATGGGGCTGGCCACCGAAGCCTGGTGCGACAAGGCGCGATCCAATTGCTTCTGATCAAGCTTCTCGCCAGCGACCAGGATCTCACCCAGTCGTACCCGTTCACCAAAATATATCAGTTCGTTCATTGCTGACCTCGAACGGCCCCAAGCCTTACAGGCCAGGAGCGGGAAGGAATCGACTCTCGGGAAGGCGCCAAATCAGCTGGGAATGATAACAAAATCCCGGACCCTTGGCGACTCATTTATCCTGAAGGAAGTATCGCCGCTGAGGATGCAGGAGAAAGATTAACTGCTGCTCTTTTGCCTGCTAGCTTAGGGGAAGACGAAGGAGATGAGGCAGGTTGCTAGCTGTTAGTGATACGGATAGAGATAACTGTTCATGAGTGGTTATGAGCCGTTGAAACCACGGAACCACTCGCCGACGCTGAAAAAAAGGCAGCTATAGATGTGTTCTACACACCTATAGCTGCCTTACTTAGCATATATCATTTGTATGCGCTATCGTCCCTCAGCCTTGGGCCAAACCAAACGCTAAGGCATCCTACCAATGCCCTACCACAGGGAGATCTGTTGGTACGCCGAAAGTGCCAAGCTGCCTGTCAACCAGTTTATTGTCCCAGAGACCATTGCCGTTCACGTCCAGATACCAGGTGCCGGTACTGGGGCGGAATACGCCGATTTTACTAATCCCGCTGCCATCCCAGTCACCTACAACTGGTATATCTCCGGGAATACCATAAGCCCCAAGCTGTTTATCAGTTGGACGACCGTCCCATAGATTATTTCCATTCACGTCCAGGTACCAAACGCTGGTGCTGGGGCGGTACACGCCGATTTCACTCTTCTTATCCCCATTCCAGTCACCCACAATAGGTATATCTCCAGGACTTCCAAATTGGTTAATCTGCCAATCTGTTGGACGCCCGTCCCAGAGTCCATTGCCATTAACGTCCATGTACCAGAAACCACTACTAGGGCGGTACACGCCAATTTCACTCTTGCCGTCACCATTCCAGTCACCAACCAAGGGTATATCTCCAGGCTTACCGAATGTCGAAATTTGCCAGTCTACTACCTTGTTGTCCCAGAGGCCGTTGTCGTTCATGTCAAGATACCAGACTCCGGTGGAGGGGCGGAAAACGCCGATTTTGCTTTTCCCGCTTCTATCCCAGTCTCCCGTTACGGCTATATCACCAGACTGTCCGTACTTACCAAGCTGCCGGTCTTTCGGCGGGGTGTCCCAGAGACCATTGCCTGTAAGATCTTCATACCAATACCCGGTTGACGAACGGAAAACCCCGATCTTATCGGCGAGAATCTTTCCAAATTCAGCCTCTACGGTTTTATAGCCATCCATGGCTACCAGGCAGGCTCCCTTACCACTACAAGCCCCAGTCCAACCGAGGAAGGTGCTGCCGGTGGCGGCGGTAGCCGTTAGGGTTACGGTGGTGCCGTTAGTGTACAAAGCCGAACAGGTGGCGCCGCAGCTTAGCGTAGCATCAGGTGCGGTTGAAGTAACTGTTCCACTACCGCTGCCGGTCTTGGTGACCGTAAGTGCAGCGGCATGGGCGCTCTTCACCCCGATGCCCATGGAGATCCCGGCATCGGCGTCATTCCAACTGGTGTCAGCAAACACCAGATACCCACCGTTGGCCGACATTACCCCCAGCAATTGGCCGTCGATACTGACGTTGCCCTCAGGCGAAACGGTGTAGCTGAAGCTTGCCGCCGCGGAAGTCTGGCCGTCGGAATCGTCAGTCACGGTTTGGCTTCCGGACCCGGAACCATTGAAGGTAAAGACCATCCGCGAGGTCCGGGTATAATACTGGTAGCCCATCTCATAGTAAACAAACCCGCCAAAGAGGCTGGCGTTGTTCATGTTCGCTCCCTTGCGTACGCCCACGGACATGGAGATCTCGTCGTCAACCAGCGGATCCGGATCAAGAGTGGTATCCACGGTCATGATCAGTTCGCCGTCTGGAGAAACAAAGCCGGTACCACCCGCCATGTTCAGGGTGCCATCCGCATCGACTGCATATGCATAGTTGACGATGCCCTCATCATCGGCGCCAGTGGAGGTGGCCAGAGTGGAATACTCGACTGATCCAGCCCCGTCAAAGCGCAGGAGCGCCCGCGTGGTGGAAATGGTTGGCTCCGACGAGGCCGTCGCGTTCAAAAACTGGCTGGAGACATAGTCACCGTCCAGGACACTCTCATCCACATCGCTGCTCTTCGCGCCGTTGACCTTGAGAGCCAGCACGTCGTCTCTACTACCATCGACATCGCCGAGAATGGTGACATTACGGTCATTGGAAACAATACCGGTGAAATCGCCGTCGGCAACGATGAAGGTATGATCCGGGTTGGGCAGGATATGAACCGCGCCGGTCTCTCCTACCCCACCGCCGCTGGAGGCGCTAACCCCATAGGTGCCGATCACCGAGTTACTGAAGCTCAGATTCTGCAACATGCTCAAATAAGCGCCGCCGTCCAGCACCTGGGTATCGGCAAAAATGCCGCTCAGGTGGTCGCCGTCAGGGGTGAAGGAGCCGTTGTCGGAGACCAGCGGATCTGTGCCGTGAAGAGTCTCCAGGGCATCGCTGATGCCGTCATTGTCGGTGTCGGCAGGATCACAGGCATCGCCAATTCCGTTTCCATCCGCATCGGCCTGGTTTGCATTGGCAACGTTGACACAGTTGTCGCAGACATCTCCAATCCCGTCATGGTCGCTGTCCAACTGGTTGGTGTTGCTGAGGGTCAGACAGTTGTCGACAGAATCCATTACGCCGTCAGCGTCAGTGTCTGTCGAGCAAGGAGACGCGGCATCGCAGGCATCACCAAGCCCGTCAAGGTCGCAGTCCGCCTGGGTCGGATTTACAATGGCCGGACAATTGTCAGAGCCGTTCGCCACCCCGTCACCGTCGAGGTCGTTGTCGCAGACATCTCCAATCCCGTCATGGTCGCTGTCCAACTGGTTGGTGTTGCTGAGGGTCAGACAGTTGTCGACAGAATCCATTACGCCGTCAGCGTCAGTGTCTGTCGAGCAAGGAGACGCG
>Ga0334722_10001008_pt1 | contig 37530 bp, 42 predicted proteins | sample C3_bottom_MG_FD_207210 | JGI IMG/M metagenome (GOLD analysis project Ga0334722, IMG submission 207210) | Sediment microbial communities from Yellowstone Lake, YNP, Wyoming, USA - C3_bottom | ecosystem: Environmental > Aquatic > Freshwater > Lake > Sediment | place: USA: Wyoming | collected... | reverse complement strand
TTATCTCTTCGCCCCTGTGCGCGGGCAGGCAATGCATTACCAGCGCATCGGGCCTGGCGACCTCCAGAAGTTTTGCGTTCACCTGGAATTTCTTGAACGCCCTGGCGCGCGCGGCTTTTTCCTTCTCCTGGCCCATGCTCGCCCATACGTCGGTGTATATTACGTTCGCCCCCTGTGCCGCCTCGAATGGGTCCCTCACAATCTCCACCCGGCTCATGTTCTTCCTGTTGAGGCAGGTCATGTTGCGCTCCACAATATCCTTGTCGGGCTCGTAGCCCTCCGGACATGCGACGGATATGTTCATGCCGGCCTTCACCGCCCCCTCTATAAGCGAGTTGGCCATGTTGTTGCCGTCGCCGATGTATGCGACCTTGAGGCACTTGAGCGCGCCGAGCGTCTCCTGTATGGTGAACAGGTCGGCGAGCACCTGGCAGGGGTGGTGCTTGTCGGTGAGCCCGTTTATAACCGGTACGGCAGCCCAGTGCGCCAGTTCCTCGACCGTCTCCTGGGCGAACGTGCGGATCACTATCGCGTCAACGTAGCGCGACAGCACCCTTGCAGTGTCCTTTATATCCTCTCCCCGCCCTATCTGCGTGTCCGTCGGAGAAAGGAAGAGCGCGTGGCCTCCAAGCTGGAACATGCCCACCTCGAAGGACACGCGGGTGCGTGTCGAGGACTTCTCGAATATCATCGCGAGGGTCTTGCCATCCAGCGGCCGGTACGGCACGCCCTTGGCGTGCTTTTCTTTAAGCTCACGCGTACGGTCGAAGATCTGCCAGATGTCATCCTCCGACAGCCTGCTGAGCGTCAAAAGGTCTTTTTTCATCCCAAATGCCTCTTTTCGAATATGCGGTCCAGGATATCCAGCAGGCCGTCGATGTCGTCCTCCGTCACTATAAGCGGCGGGGCGAAACGGAGCACGTCCTGCATGGTGTAATTGATAACGTAGCCTTCCTTCAGGGCCTCTTTTACGACCTCGGCGGCGCCCGACTCGAGCTCCATCCCGATAAGAAGCCCCTTTCCACGTACGTCCCTGATGAACGGGTACTTCTTCTGGAGGTTGGAGAGGCCCTTTTTCAAATACTCGCCCATCCTCGCGGCAAAAGAGAGCAGCCAGCCGTCTTCGAGTATCGCCTCGAGCGTGGCCAGGCCCGACGCGCAGGCGAGCGGGTTGCCCCCGAAGGTGGAGGCGTGGTCGCCCGGGACGAACGTGTCCGCGACCGACTCCTTCGCGAGCATGGCCCCGATGGGCGCGCCGCCGCCGAGCGCCTTTGCGAGCGTCATGATGTCCGGCTCTATGCCGTAATGCTCGTACGCAAAGAGCTTGCCGGTGCGGCCCATGCCGGTCTGCACCTCGTCCAATATCAGCAGGAGCCCCTTCTCGTCCAGTAGCGCACGCAGTTCGCGGAAGTAGTTTTCCGGCGGAACCCGCACGCCGCCCTCCGCCTGTATCGGCTCCATCATCACGGCGCATGTCCTGCCCGTGATGGCGTCCGCGACTGCGCTGACGTCCCCGAACGGGACGTAGGTGAAGCCGGGCAAAAGCGGTGTGAAGGACTTTTGGTACTTCTCCTGGCCCGTGGCGGTTATGGTCGCGATCGTGCGGCCGTGGAACGAGTTGTACGCCGTTATTATCTCGTGGCGCTCGGGGCCCATGTTCTCCTTGGCGTACTTGCGCGCGAGCTTTATTGCCGCCTCGTTCGCCTCCGCGCCCGAGTTGCAGAAGAATACCCGGTCCGCGAACGAGTTCTGTACCAGCATCTTCGCAAGCCTGATCTGCGGCTCGATGTGGAAGTAGTTCGATACGTGCACAAGCTTCTGAGCCTGTTTCTGCATCGCGACTACCACCTTCGGATGGCAGTGGCCCAGGTTGTTCACGGCGATCCCGGCCAAAAAGTCGGTGTACTCCTTTCCGTCCGAGTCGTAGAGCTTCATGCCCCTGCCCCGCACGAACACCACCGGGTAGCGGTTGTACGTGTTCATAAGGTAGAGCTTGGAGTCTTCTATCAGTTTGTCTGTGGACACCGGTTTACCTTTACGCTCCCTCTATACTCTTATAGACGTTGCGTCTTATTTAATTGTAACAGAATTTAATAAAAATTAATAAGTAACACAAAGGCTTATAAAAATCAACGGGAAAATGAGGCCCGGGAGGCTTAAGTGCGGGGCGCGGCGGGCTTTTTTGCTTGATTTAGCAAATCGGTCATATATAATACTCCAAAGCAGAAGAACCAAGTACTACCTTCGAGAAGCACCGCACTACCCTGACGGAGTCGGGCTGAGAAGCAAGCTTGGAAATACAGCCCATCTCTATATATAAGGGATGGGCTTTTTAGTTTGACCGTTACTTCGGAGGAATATCCATGTATTGCAGAAATTGCGGCAAGGAAGTTGTGGAGCAGGCGGTAATGTGCGTGGCCTGCGGCGTCCCGCCTTACAACGGGAAGAAATTTTGCCAGAACTGCGGCGCGGAAACAAACCCGGTGGCCGAGATGTGCATAAAGTGCGGGGTCAGGTTAAGCGCCGGCGCAGGGGAGAACAAGGACTGGCTGACGGCCCTGCTGCTCTGCATATTCCTGGGCTATCTGGGCATCCACCGGTTTTATACAGGGCATATCGTTATCGGTATTATCCAGTTGTTGACACTGGGAGGTTGCGGCATATGGGCCTTGATAGACCTGATAATGATAGTAACAAACTCATACAAAGACAAAAACGGCAAGCCGCTGGTGAAGCAATAAGCACTGGCCTGGAAGGCCGGTTCTGGTCCATGGGAAGGCTGTGTATCTACGCGGCCGCCCCTGCTGCCATTGCATTGGTCCCTACCGCTTTCCTCGAATCGGCAGGCCCTGTATGCCTTATTACAAATATCCTCCATACGCACTGTCCCGGTTGCGGTATTACGAGGGCCGTGTCCTGTATCTTCCACGGGGAGTTCGCGGATGCCTTCCATTGCAACAAGTTGGTTGTTGTCGTGTTCCCGCTTTTGTGCCATGTGTATTTTCAGGCCTTGAAGGCCGAGTATAAGATTTTCCTTAAGCAGACGGGCGGAAATATAATCCAGGAGAAAGAAGAGGGAGGCTTGTCAGGCGCGGCGTAGAGTTGCATGTTATAACATCTTGGTTGATAAGGAGGGCTTGGCATGACGAACAGGAATCCCTGGGGGGTCTTATTACTGCCGATGGTGACGTTCGGTATATACGGGATCGTGTGGCTTGTGAAGACAAAAGAAGAGCTCAAGGCGAAGGGCTCCGACATCCCTTCCGCATGGCTTCTGATAGTGCCTTTGGTAAACCTCTTGTGGATCTGGAAATACTCGAAGGGAGTGGAGAAGGTGACCGGCGGGTCGACCACCGCGGGCGCGTCTTTTTGCCTGCTTTGCTTCCTCGGCTGCATCGGCATGGCGGTGATACAGAGCAGGTTCAATAAGGTTACCGCGTAATATGGCCCACACACAAGGCCCGCAACAAAAGTTGCGGGCCTTGTGGTTTACTGCATTACCCATTTGGGAAGCTCTTTCCCGTCTCCTGGTCTGCCGGGAGCGAGAAGTGCGTCTGAACGAAGTACCAGTTGTCCCCGCGTTTTTCCAAAACGGCGGTCGCCCTGACGTCGTAAGTCCTGTCCTGTCCGGTGACCTTCGCGGATACCTTCGCGTTGGATGACAGCCAGCATACCCGGCCGGCCTGTGAGACGTGCAGGTTGGCGAACTGGAGTCGCAGGCCTTCGGACTGCTCGACCACGCGCCAGAACTGTTCGCGCAGCTCGCCGCACCCCTCGCACCACTCGTCCGCGCCCGTGCCTATATGGACCAGGCCGGGCTCCTTTGCGAACATGGCCATGACGGTGTCCAGGTCGCCCCGTGAAAGCGCGCCCGCATACTCCTCCAACAGGTCCCTGACCGCAGCGACGGTCTTGGCATCCGCCTTCATGACAGCCTCCCGCGCACGTGGTTGGACGGCGTAATGCACGTTTACACAAAGTATACCACGCGCACCGGGATACGTCCCGAAGCTAGGCCAGCCGTAGTTTCACCGGCCCGGCAACAAGAACGGGACCGTCAGGGCCACAACTATTGCGATGAACGGGAGCGCGACCCACCAGATCTTCCTGAAAGGTGTCCGGGCGGCGTTAGACGGAGGCCATTCATCCTCCATGAACGAGAATATGGCGCCCCTGCCGTCCTTCCAGTCCAGGCTCCAGAGCAGGCCTGCCGACACATAGAGCACCGATGAGGCAAATATGTTGGGAAACCAGGTCGGGGGGTACAGGCCGTCGCGGAGTAAGATGTATAGGTCGTAAGACCAGCTCGCCGAGAACAGCCACACGCAGCAGGCGACGTACGCCTGCCTGAATGGGAGACGACCGCGCAGCACCCTGTAGATGGTGCCGACGGTCCAGGGTGCGGTCGTGAACGCGAGCACGGACATGAAAAGGCCGTCCGTGCAGTCCCACGTGGGGTCGGAGGTATAGGGTGCCATGAAGGTGATCGCGCCGCCCGCAACAGCGAACGTTGCCAACCTCCACGGGGTAGCCAGAAAACGCCAGTAGTCCGGGCGGGATACGGGGTACGAGGCCCGCTCTCTCAGGTAGATGATGAGTGCGACCACGCACGCCGAACCCCACGCCGCTACATATATGCCGAAATAAGAATCCATAGTCGCCGATGCAACTCTACTGCTGCCGGCCCTCGATCGCGCAGAGCAGCACGGCCGCCGCGATGCCGAGCCGCCTGTCGAGCGCCCTGGCCGTGTCCGGGGAGAAGTCGAGGTTTACCTTCAGCACAAAGGGGTTGAAGTTCTGCTTGAAGGTGCATACGTGCTTGCCGCGCACCTCGCCCATGTACTTCTGGGGTATGAGGTTAGTGAGGAACCGCCTGACAAGTGCGAGCAGCAGGGAGTCCTCCTTGATGAGCCCTATCTCCTTGTCGGCCGTGTCCATGAATATCCACTCGTCCCTGAGCATGGACTTCAGGCCCTTCCTCTTCAGCACGCCTACCTTCTGCTTGGTCTCCGGGTCCTCCACGTCGTAGGCGGACGAAAAGTCGAGTATCTTCCTGGCCTTGATGGTCAGGACCTCGGTCTTCTTGTCCTCGCCGGTGAAGAGGCGGATGTCTTCTTTCATCTTGAACGCCTTCATATCCGCGTAGAATGCGACCTCCCCCGACGGGTTGTAGATGTGGAACGCACCGCCGAACAGCTTGAATACCTTGCGCCTCACCGTGTAGTTGGTGTGCTCGAACCTTGTGGGCTGCATGTCTCCTCCTTTTAGTTCTCAGTGTTGGTTGGACTACCAATCCCTGTAAAACGCGGACTCGTTGAGCAGCTTCCCGTTACCGGCGTATTATCTTGCGTCTCCCCTGCGCCTGAGCCAGGGCCTGCATGTAGTGCGGCACCTTCTGGCCCATCGCAGGCGACTTTTCAAGGTAGAACTGCATCCACATCTCGCCGTAGTTCTTCATCTTCATCCGTTCCTTGTTGGCCACGGCGGTCTGGTTGGCCTTTAGTTTCTCCTCGCCGGGTATTTTCTTGAGGCCCCGCGCGAGTATCTCCAGCGCCTTGTCCCGCTCGCCCTCCTTCAGCACGCAGTAGGCGTAGAGGCTCCAGAGCATGCTCTCCTTGGGCGAGGCCTTGACGGCCTTCTCGAAGGTCGCGACCATGTTAGCATTGTCCTTCTTCTTCATGTACAGTATGGCAAGCATGCCCATAGCCACCCAGTGTTTAGAAAAGCCCTTCTTCAGGTACTCGAAGGCGGTGTCGAAATCCTTCGTCAGGTAGTATATGGTGCCTATCTGCGCGTCTAACTGCGATGTAACGAAAAACTGCCACCTGCCGAGACCGTAACCGGACTTGAGGGTCTTGATGGCCTTGTCGAACCGCTGGTTCTGGAGGTCCTTCGTAACCGACACCATAAGCGCCTCGACCTGCCTGATGATGCGCTTGGACAGGAAGAAGTTGAGCCCGAAGAATAGCGCAAGGGCCGCCAGTATGGCCCAGGGCCTGTAGTCCTGGGGCAGGCTGAACCATACGACAATGAATAATGCAGCGCTCGACAGAGTTGAAATAACCAGGTTGATCATCTAAAACGTACCCTCCCCGAAGTACACAACGACGGCGTCCCCGCACGTCCTTGCAGCCTTGTCAATTACAAAACTAAACCAGATACCTGTACACGTTTACCTTGTGGCGATACGGGTCGAGCGAGTGCGACACGTCCCGCCTGTAGCCCCCGGGGCCGCCGGCTTCCGTCAGGTCCACCACCTCGCCGACGGTATCGCCGTCCGCGTGTATGACTACCACCTGCGGCCTTGCAAGACCCTCTGCCCCTCTGCCCGGGGCGCATACCACGGCTAAAGAGCCATCGGTCAGAAGTAGCAGCGTACCGACCGGGTAAAGCCCCATAGTCCTCTCGAACAGCCCCAGCAGCTCCTGGTCGAAGTACTGGCCCGCGCGGTTCCTCATAAGCTCAAGCGCCTTGTCCGGCGGTATGGGCACCTTGCCGTAGATACCGGAGGAGGTGGTCGCGTCGTAGTTGTCGGTTATCCGTACAATCCTTGAGAAGAGGCTCATCTCCTTCTCCTCCAGCTGCTCCGGGTAGCCGGTGCCGTCCAGGTTCCTGTGGTGCTCGTAGGCTACTATCATAGCCGAAACCGCGACCTCGTTCAAGCCCTTTAACCGAAGGAGCGTCTCGACACCCAGGCGGGGATGCCTTTTTATTATCTCAAGGGCCGCATCGTCCATATCGAGGGCGCGCTCCAGGACGTCCTCGGGGAGCCCGTGCCTGCCTATGTCGTGCAGGACGGCGGCTATGCCGAGCCTGGCCAGCTGGTACTTGGAAAGCCCGAGATGCCTGCCGAGCCCCAGCGAGAGCACGCAGACGTTGGCGTAATGCCTCGGAAGTATGTCCTCCTCGCCCCTTATGGCCGAAAGCCTCATGAGCGTCGGCCAAGCCTTGTAAACAGAGTCGACCATCGACTGCACCGACCTCTTCAGCTTCCTTATGTCGGCGGGCTGGCCGTGGTCTATGCCTGTGAGCAGGTCCTTTACCCGGAGCACCAGGCGGACGTACGATTTCCTTGCCGCCGCCACCGAGTCCACGACCTTCTCGAACCCCTCGTCGGCCTTCGGGGGCTTGAGTTCATCCGTACCGAGCCCCGCAACCCCTGAGCCTACGAGCCGGCGCACCATCTCCTGGTAGACCTCCTCGGAAGACGTGTCCACGCCCAGAAAAGCGCTCGCGAAAGCGATAAGCTCTGCGGCTTCGAGCCCCGTGCCGAAGTTGAGCGCACCCAGCTTCCGCTTTTTGAACTCGCCCGCCAGGAACTCGAAGTTGGTGAAGTCCTCCACGTTGTACTTCACGCGGTTGTCCTCGATGAAGAAATAGTCGCCTATGAGGATTAGTGAGAAGCTGGCCTGGGCCTCCAGGAAGGAGCGGAGCGTGTCCGCGAGGCTCTCGGCGGCCTTGACGACGGCAACGTTCGCGAGGTCGTGCATGTGCGCAACCTTGATGAGGATGGCCAGCTGGTTCACCATGATGCGGCCGTGGGTGAGCACCTTCCTGTTGAACATGTCTCCGAGGTTGGCAGACCCTTTATTGTCCATTGCTGTACCCCGTCATTTTTTCACCATCCTGAGCCCGGCGAGGCACGCCGTCCTCAGGAGTTTCGACTTCGAATCTATCTCGGACTTCAGCAGCTCGGCGGCCTCGGGTGTGCCGGCGGCGCCGAGGCCGTATGCCGCGCAGGCCCTGGCCTGCTCCTTCTTTATCCCGCCGAAGAAGCCGGACTTCTTGAACATGCCGGAGAGGTAGGGTACGGCCCGGGCCCCGCCGGTGCGGCCCATAAGCTCGAAGAGCTCCTTCTTCTCCTCGAACTCCCTGTCCTCGAAGCCCTTGTCGTTAGTGCTGGCCATAAGGGCGTCGTAGGCCTTTTCCGGCGACAGCTCTGCAAGGAGCCTCGCGGCAAGGATGCGGCTCTGTCGGTCGGAGTCCTTGAACGAGCTCCTGATGAGATCGCAGGCCTCGTCGTTTTTTATGGCGGCGAGCGCGTGCAGGGCCTCCCTCCTGACCCGCGGGTCTTCGTGCCTGAGCGGCCCTCCGAGCGCGGAGGCGGTCTTAGGGTCGGCCACCTTGCCCAGCACCATGACGATGTTCCTGTCCACGTACCAGTAGCGGTGGCCGAGGGACGGGATGAGCGCCGAGCCGTCCCCGGAGCATTGCTCGGCCATTATATCGCACAGGGCCCGTCTCGCCTTCCTGTTGGAAAGCGACTCGAGGAGGCCGACCATCGGGCCCAGGGCCCTTGCGTCCATCTCCCTGAGGTAGCTGCCCGCGGCCTCGAGCGCGTCCTGCCCGCCCTGTTCTATGAACTCGCCTACCTTCTTTATCAGCGGGCCTGAGCAGGCCTTGTCTATTATCTTGGCCAGCCGGGCCTTTGCCTCCGTGGAAAGCCCGTCCGCACCGGCAAGCTCCTGCACCTTCATCACGAGGATGGTAGCAAGCGCCATGTCTCCCCTGTTCACGAACAGCTCGAGGGCCTTGGTAAGGCTGTCGGCGACCATCTCGAAATGCCCCATGTCCTTCTCGGTGATGAGGATTTCGTAGAATATGTCCGTGAGCTCTATCAAAAGCCGCAGGTCGTCCGGCGCGTTGTAGGAGCCCCTCGCCGCTTCGCCCCCATCGCCTTCGTCTGGCAGGTCGGGTATGGCATTGATAGGGGCGGCCGTCGGCAGACCTGCCCCGCCAGCAGCGGTGGACCCAGACGTGCCGCCGGGTGCGCCTTGGGCCTCCTGTATAGCCCTGGAGCGTAGCTCCTCCAGCCGTCTGACTGCATCGGGCTCGTCCCTGAAGTCGAGCAGCAGCTTCTCCTCGAGCGCCTCGTCGTCGGTTGCGTCCTCGGTGGCGGTATAGGAGATGTGCTCGAAGTCCTTTTCCCACATCATGGTCACCAGGTCGTCGTCGAGCTCACGCTCGCGCGTGTCGGCCTTCAGGATATCTATGAAGCCCTCTATCTCTTCCGGGTCTATCCCCTTGTGGAAGCAGAACTCCCTGATGCCGTCCTTGTAGAACATCAGGGCGATGTTGTCTTCCTTGTCCGGGTTTTGGTAGACCTGCTGCTCCAGGAATTCGAGCTCGAAGCTCTTTACCCTGAAGCTCAGCATATCCTCGTCGGCGAAAAATAGGTCGAACTTGACCTTCAGCTCCTCGCGGAACTTCTTGTAGATGGGGTTGTTGGGCAGGTACATCCTGGTGGCCTTGATCGTCTTCACAAGGACCAGGACGACGTCCTTAGCGAGCGGGACGAGCCTCTTTACCCGCTCCTGAATTTCCTGCTCGTCGCCTGACGAGAGGGCCGGGCCCAGGGCGTCTTCCATCGTTACCTCTTGAATGTTATGTGCCGCTTCCAGCCCCTGCCGCGGCCCTTGGCGTCGCTCCTGTAGTGCGCGCCCACGCTTCCGCGCCGCATGTCCGCCGCGCGGGCAATAAGCCCCCCGGCCACCACCAGGTTCCGAAGCTCGAGCCCGCGCCTTGTCATAGAGGCGGCCAGCTCGGCGTCTGTCCATTCGGAAAGGCCAAAGAGGGCCTCGCCGAGCGACTTGCCGCAGCGTATGATGCCGACCTTGGACCACATAAGACGCCTGAGGCTGCTCCGCACCTTATCGGCGTCGAGTGCCTTGGGCTCAAGGCCCGCGTAGTCTACCTGCCTCATCATCTTTTTTGTGAGCCTGACGCCCTTGGCGTAGGACGCGGCCGCGATGCCCGCCCTCGCCCCGAAGACTATGCCCTCCAGAAGCGAGTTGCTGGCAAGGCGGTTCGCCCCGTGCACGCCGGTGCAGGCCACCTCGCCCGCGGCGAACAGGCCGGGCAGGTCGGTCGCCCCGAAGCCGTCCGTGCGCACGCCGCCCATCATGTAGTGCGCGGCGGGCGATACCGGTATCAGGTCCTCGGTTATGTCTATGTCGTAGTGCAGGCAGGTGGAGTATATCCTCGGGAACCGCTTCTTCACAAACTCGCTGTCCATGTGCCGGAGGTCGAGGAACACGTGGTCGGAGCCGGTCTTGACCATCTCGGACACTATGGAGCGCGAGACCACGTCCCTCGGCGCAAGCTCGGCCTTCGCGTGGTAGGAGGGCATGAACCGCTCGCCTTTCACGTTGACCATGGTCGCGCCCTCGCCCCGCATCGCCTCGGACAGCAGGAACTGCGGCGCGGACGGCACGAACAACGAGGTCGGGTGGAACTGCACGAACTCCATGTCCACCATCGTGGCGCCCGCGCGGTAGGCTATGGCCATGCCGTCCCCGGTCGCCACGCTCGGGTTGGTCGTCCTCTGGAACAGCTGGCCAAGCCCGCCCGTAGCAAGCACGACCGCCTTTGCGTAGACCGCGGTCAGCTTCCTCTCCCGCTCGTTAAGCACAAGCGCGCCCACCACCGCGCCGTCTTTCACTATCAGGTCTACCGTGAAGGAGAAGTCGTACTTGGATATCTTCTTGGAGGCGCGCACCTTGGCTATGAGCGCGCGCTCTATCTCCTTGCCGGTCGAGTCGCCCTTGGCGTGCAGTATCCGGTTCTGGCTGTGGGCCGCCTCGCGTGTGAACGCGAGCTTGCTGCCGTCCTTGTCGAACTTGGCGCCCCAGGAGATAAGCTCCCGTATCCGTTCCGGCCCTTCGCCCACCAGGATGCGCACGTTCTCCTCGTCGCACAGCCCGTCGCCCGCCTCTATCGTGTCGGAGAAGTGTATGCCTATCTCGTCCTCGTCCGAGAGCGCGACGGCCACGCCGCCCTGCGCGTACTCCGTCGAGGACTCCGATACCTTGTCCTTGGTTATTACCAGGACCTCGCCGGAACCCGCAAGCTCAACCGCCGCACGCAGGCCCGCCACCCCGGAGCCTATGACCAGGAAGTCGGTCGATATTACGTCGGAGGATGTTGTTTCCAACTAAAGCCGCCTTACTTTACGACCCCGAACGGCGAGTCGCCGGTCACCGAGACGAGGGACACTGTCCCCTTGTCGGTGTACACGAATACGGAGTTGCCCCGGCCCTCGACCGTCTTGCCCTCGTCGGTAGTCCACCGGCAGTTCCAGTGGAAAACGAGCCTTACCTCGTCGGCGGTCTCCTCGACACGATCCACGCGGGTCTCAAGCTGGATCTTCTTGAAGGCCTCTACGTCTTTCCTGATATGGCTCATGTACTCGGCGTAGCCGCCCCTGAGGTCCTGGGATACGTGCTCCATGACGCCCTTGATGTCACGGGCCTCGTAGGCCCGCTCCATGTCCTGCAATGCGCCCAGCGCTCGGGAGGCCCGCACGGACTCCTCCGAGGGCTTTACGACCTTCTTTCCGCCGCACCCTGCGAGGGTGAGGGCGGCGGTAATCATAACAAGGGCTGCAAGGGCGATAAATGCGCGGCGATGTCTCAAGTTCGTACCTCCGGAAAAAGTGCGGTTAATAGGCTTTAAGTATTGGGAAATTATATATTATCGGCGGTAAAAGTCAAGGAAAAGAGGGGAAACGTCACCCCCGGATGTCTAAACCGGGGGTCCAGGTAGGGGTAGGCCCCCGTGCCTACCCAAATAAAGGGCAACCACAGGGGGTTGCCCCTACCGTGCCCTATCTGTTTATTGTGATATAATTTAAACCAAGTGTGATCGGGGGCGGTATTTACAAGGATAACAAGGAGGTGTGTATGAGGAAGTATCTGGCCGCAATACTGGCAGTGGCGATGCTCGTCGCGTTCGCAGGCCTGGCCTACGCCGCCGAGGCCGAAAAGGCCGAGAAGAAGGAGTCCGCCGAGATGAAGCACCCGTGCGCCGGCAGCAAAAACTGCGGGCTCGAGGGCGTCTCGAAGGTCTCCGGCAAGTTCAAGTCCGTGGACAAAAAGAAGGGTGAACTGGTGGTGACGGGCGAGGACGGCAAGGAAAACGTCTTCAGGGTAAAGAAGCTCAACACCAAGGGCATTAAAGAAGGCGACAAGGTGGAGGTCACCTGCGTGAAGAACGGCGAAGAGTGTTTTGCGAAGAAAATAAAGAAGACCGATAAGTCTCGCGCCAAACCGCTGTGACTTGCCGGTTAGTATTAAGCATTACGAAAAAATTTGACAGAGAAAAGGCAGTCCGCCTGAGATGCCCCCTCCAGGCCGACTGCCTTTTCTATTGCGCAGATGCTGGTTCCAAGTATGCAACACCCTTGACTTTACATGCCGTTATGCTATCATCACCCCATTAAAACCCAACTCTCATGGAGAAACACAATGGCAAAAAAGAGCGCGACCCTCAAGGACAAAACCGTCGAGGACCTGAAAAGGCTTTCGACCAGCAGCCGCAAAGAGGCGGAGGATTTTATCGCCTACCTCCGCGCAAAAGAGGAGCTTGATGCCACGAGGGAGGTCATCAGGGACAAGGACTTCGTAAACAGCATAATGAAGGGCGACGAGGATTTCAAGGCCGGCCGCTTCAAGAGCTGGAAGGTGGTTAAGGAAGATGTATGAAATCCTTGTTTCCCAGGAAGCTGAAAAATATTACAAGAAGCTTGACAGGGAAACAAAGGTAAGGGTCAATAAGGCCATGGAAGCACTTTCTGAAGAACCCTTGGCTGGCCCACACATCAAGAAGTTGTGGGGCGAGCTTGAGGGCAAGTACAGATACGCATTGGGCGGTTTACGGATAGTATATACAGTAGACAGAAAGGGCAGGCTGGTTAAGGTATTAGCAATCCGGGGTCGCGGAGACGTTTATAAAAGGTAAAACGCATACCATTTGTTGGTGGGCCGTGCCCACCCTACTAGACTACAACCATCTTTTTCCTAGTCGGCCCACTCTTTTTTTCAATGAAGGTTTTTTATATTTCATTCTTAAGGTAATTATATGCCCGTAGCATGGGCTATCAAATGGAACAAATATACAACCTGTTCCTTTATATTGGTTTCGAACTATTCCTATTAGGTTCAGATATCTATTATTGTAGCCACCTAAAATTGTCTTGACGTTGACTCTTATAAATTTCATCCCTAACAAGTTGTTCACCATCACCAGCGTTATATAAGTATTATTGTACCCCTACGACAGCCTCACCCTCGGGTCCGCTATAGCATACGAAATATCCGCAAGCATGTTGCCGATGAGCGTCAGCACGGCCCCGAACACGAGGTCGCCCATGATGAGCGGGTAGTCGCGCGCGACGACACCTTGCCAGAAAAGCTGGCCCATGCCGGGGATGGCAAACAACGCTTCGAGTATTACGCTGCCGCCTATGATGCCGGGGACGGAGAGGCCGAGTATGGTGATGACCGGCATAAGCGCGTTACGGAGCGCGTGGTTGTAAATAACCGCACTCTCCGGCAGACCCTTTGCGCGCGCGGTGCGGATATAGTCCTGACGCGCGACCTCCACCATGCTGGAGCGTATGTACCGCGAGAAGCCCGCAAGCCCGCCGAACGCGCCTATAAACACTATCAGGATGATGTGCCGGAGACGGTCCCACTGAAGTGCGAAGAAGCCCATGGACGACACGTCCAGGCTCTGTATCCCGGATATGGGCAGCCAGCCCAGGTACACTCCGAAGAGTATCATGAGCAGGAGCCCGAGCCAGAATGAGGGTATGGAAAACCCGAGGAATACGAACACCGTGGTGGACTTATCAAAAAGAGAATTCTGCCGGACCGCGGAGAGCACTCCGAGCGGCAGTGCTATGACGAACGCGCCGATTAACTGGAAGAAGTTTATCGAGATGGTGACCGGGAGCCGTTCCACTATCTTGTCCATCACCGGCCTGCCGTCGGTGTAGGAGTCCCCGAAGTCGAGCTTCGCAAACCGGACTATCCAGTTCGCGTACTGGACATGGAGCGGCTTGTCCAGGCCGTAGAGTTTCTTTAGCTTCTCTCTGGCCTCGGCCGAGGCCTTCGGGTTCATCTCTGTCGCGACCTCGACAGGGTTGCCCGGCGCAAGGTGTATGACGATGAACGTTATGATGGTTATCCCGATGAGCAGGGGCACCATCATCCCGAGGCGTCTGGCAAGGTATTTCAGCATCTGGCTACCGGTGAGTGTGTTTCTTTTTGGTCTTTGTGGACTTTGTCGTCTTAGACGACTTGGACTTTCCGGCCTTGCCGGCCTTCTTCGAGTGTCTCTTCGAGTGCCTGCTCGACCGGGAGGCCTTCTTGTGCTTCATGTCGCCCGGCTTGGTCGGCCCGTAAGCGGCCTCCGGTATGAGCATCAGCCGCTCGAGGTAGATCGTGCCGCCCCTGTTGCTGAAAAGGCCGGCCACGCGCGTCCCGGCCTCTACGTCCGAGAGTTTTACGAACCTGAGCTTAACCTGGAAGCGTGTGTTCTCGTCGAACACGAACGGCATGTCGCCCGTCGGCGTGGCGATTACTATGATGCGCCCGTCCGGGTCCACGGACGACACGACGCCCTTCACGGTGGCGACGGTCCTGTGGGTTAACTCCATCTCGGCCTGGCGTATGATCTCGAGCGTCTGGGAGGCCCTGGTCTCCTCGGTCAGGGTGTGGCCTTCGAGCGCACCCGGCCCCTCGGCATGGGCCGTGGCAGTGAATAAAGCTAAAAGTGCAGCAGCCAGAACGATAAAACGCATATTGCAGTTCTCCGAAATAATTTGCCTATACTAACAGAAAGGGCACGGCCTTTCAACCCCTAAATGCCTGTCAGAACTTGACAATGCGGCACCGCTGGCGGATAATCAAAATGAGACGGGATGGATGCGGGTTATCTTATGAACCCTCACCCCTGCCCCTCCCCCGCAGGTGGGGAGGGGAAAAATGTGTCCCCTCCCTTCGACGGGAGGGGATTAAGGGGAGGGTGAACTTTAGGAGGACGCCATAGCAACTCTGTACGGCAACACGACCGGCCTGAAGTCCGGCGAGATAAAGAAGCTCGAAAACATATACAGGAGGAAGACCCCGCCCGACGCCGTTGTTACGCCCGAGCTCGGCAGGTACATGACCGGCCTCTCGCGCGACATTGGCAGGCAGGTGGCCGTGCTCATTGACAGGCACGGGGTCATCCCGTTCGTCATAGTAGGCGACAACAGGGGCATTACCATACCCGACCTCTCGGACTACTCGCTCGGCCCGAGGCGTCTCAGGGGCCTGCGGCTCGTGCACACGCACTTAAAAGACGAGCCGCTCACCAACGACGACATGACCGACCTTGCGCTTCTGCGGCTCGACCTGATGGTGGCGGTAGGGGTGAAGCCGGACGGCACGCCCGGAAACGTGTACGCGGCGCACCTGCTGCCATACCGCAAGGACGGTCAGGCATGGACCAACATACCGCCGCGCCCGTTCCACCAGCTCGACATATACTTCACGGAGTTTGTCACCGCTCTCGAAGACGAGATGGCAAGGGTGCAGGGCGAGTCCTTCAAGGTTACGGACAAGCGCGAGAAGGCGATACTGATATCCGTGGTGCAGAAGAAGGTGCGTACCGGCCAGCAGGAGGCTATGGCGGAGCTGACGGAGCTCGCACGTTCGGCCGATGTTCTGGTACTGGACGCGGTGATGCAACGGCCGGAGAAGATGAACCCCAAGTACCTGATGGGCGAGGGGAAGTTAAAAGAGATAATAATAACAGCGCTCCAGAAAGGTGCGACGCTCCTCATATTCGACCAGGAGCTGTCTCCGTCTCAGTTGCGCTCGATTTCGGAGCTTGCCGAGATAAAGGTCATCGACCGCTCACAGCTTATACTCGACGTGTTCGCGCGCCGCGCGCTGTCGCGTGACGGCAAGGTGCAGGTCGAGCTCGCGCAGCTGAAGTACCGGCTGCCGATGCTCTCCGGCAAGGGCACCGCGCTCTCCCGGCTGATGGGCGGCATAGGTGGACGCGGCCCCGGCGAGACGAAGCTCGAGACGGACAGGAGGCGGGTCAGGGACAGGATATCGCACCTGGAGAAGACTCTCAAGGAGCTGTCGAACGCGCGCAGGCAGAGGCGGGCGAAGCGCGGCGAGTCCGGCCTGCCGATTATATCCATAGTCGGTTATACCAACGCGGGCAAGTCCACCCTGTTAAACGCGCTCACCCAGAGCGACACGGTCGTCGAGGACAAGCTCTTCGCCACGCTCGACACCGCGTCCCGGCGTCTTCGTTTCCCGCGCGACCGGGACGTGATAATAACCGACACGGTCGGCTTCATCAGGGACCTGCCGGAGCCGCTTTTGGCCGCCTTCCGTGCTACTCTCGAGGAGCTCGAGGACGCGGACCTTCTTCTGCACGTGGTGGATATATCGAGCCCCCAGTTCGAGGACCAGATGGAGGCAGTCGAGAAGACGCTCAAAGACCTTGGTCTGGACGAGAAGGAACGGCTGGTCGTGTTCAACAAGTCGGACCTGGTGGACCCGGACATCGCGTTCTCGGTAGCGATGCGACACGGGGGAGTGGCTGTATCCGCGCTTGACAGGCGCACGTTCCCGCCCCTGCTCGAGGAGCTTCAGGACAGGCTGTGGCCGGGGGAGGCAGAGGAATAATAATCATTGACAGCCAACTGTCTATATAAGTATAATATGCACACATTATATGTGCATATGGAGGTTAGCCATGACGCTCACAAAAAGGGTGCCGGTGCTTTTTTCACCGGAAGAATACAACAAGCTAAAAGACCTGGCCAAGAAAAAGAAGAAGCCGGTAGGCTCTTTTATAAGGGAGTCCATCGAGGGCACATTGAAGGCCGAGGAACAGAAGAAAAGGTTGCAGTCTTTTGCAAGGCTGAAGGCGATGGAACTCAACCTGCCGGAATGGGAGGCCGTTGAAGAGTTTCTGAAGGAATGGCGTACAGAAGAACTGCTGAGGAGCGCAGGTAAAATAAAACTCGACATAGACCTGAAAAAGTCCAGGGAAAGCCGTGACATTAATAGATAGCAGTGTTTGGATCGAATATTGGCGTTATTCTGGCTCGGATGTTTCCGCGCGAGTCGGGAAACTGATAAAGGAAAAAAAGGTCTGCATTATCGGGATAATACTGACTGAAATCCTGCAAGGGGCCAAGACAAAAGTTGAAATGGAATACCTCGATACCATCCTTGCGGATATCCCGAGGCTCCCATTAAATGAAGACGTTTTTATTAAGGCCGCCGAAATTTCCTACCAGCTAAAAAGAACCGGCAAAACTGTAAACACGATAGATGCTATAATAGCTGCGGCTGCCGTGCTTAACCATACGGATTTGTTCACACTTGACAAGCATTTCAAGCTTGTTCAGCAGGTGGCCCATCTCAAGCTTACATCCTTGTAAACAGAAAAGGCCCCGCATCCAAACGATGCACGGGCCTTTTATTTATAAGCGTATTGAAGTAAGGTTTAGAACATCAGAGGCCCGGTCGGGATGTACTCCTCCTCCTCCTTCTCCTTGATGATCCTTGCCCGCTCCTCTTCCGCCTCGAGCTTGGCCGCGCCGACCGCCATCATGTGGTGCAGGTACATCCTCTTGAAGTTCGCCTCGGTGTAGCGTATGTACAGGGTCTTCTGGCCGTTGTCGCTCTCGCTCAGCTCGAACGCGATCCTTGCGGACGGGGTCTGGAAGCGGTAGTCCTTGGACATCCTGTCAAGCAGCGCCTCCGCCTCGTACTCGTCCATTATGGGATACCATGCCTTTACCTGCCACAGCCTGTCCAAGTGGTCGAAGAAAAGCTCTATCATGCTGGCCCCGGCCTTCTTGAGCTGCTTCTCAAGCAGCTGGTTCTCGTCGGTGAGGTCCAGCAACCCGGTTACGGCCGCCCTGTTCATGCCGAACTTGAGGTCATAGAGGTCGAATATGCACTGAGCCGGGGACTTCCTGGGCGCGGGTGCCTGAACAGCCGCCTTGGCGGGCTTCTTGGGGGCCGCCTTTTTTACCGCAGCCCCGGTTTTTTTAGGGGCCGCTTCCTTCTTCGCGGCAACCGTTTTTTTCGCCGTCTTTGCAGGGGCCTTGGCCTTTGCCGGGGTCTTTGCCGGTTTTTTATCCTTGGCAGTATCTGTCTTCTTTGTCGCCACCGAAATACTCCTTTATACAATCGTTCGCGCCGGAACTGGCGCGTTAATTCCTTGTTTTATAAACCCATTATATTACATCGGTAGACGATATACAACAATTTTGAGCGTCAGCCCTTCTCCCGCTCCCTCTGGGCCCGGTCGATCTCCCTTTTGGCCTCTTTTTCTTTGATGGACTCCCGCACGTCGTAGAGTTTCTTGCCCTTTGCGAGCCCGAGCTCCACCTTCACATGTTTCCCCTTGAAGTATATCTTGAGCGGGACGAGCGTGTAACCCTTCTGGGTGAGTATGCCCAGGAGGCGCTTAATCTCCTTTTTGTGCAGGAGAAGCTTCCTCGTCCTCTCCGGGTCGGGGTTCATGATGTTCCCGTGCGTGTAAGGCGAGATGTGGCAGCCTATAAGGAAGAGCTCCTCGCCCTTCACCAGGGCGTAGCTGTCCTTCATGTTGGCCCGCCCGTCCCTGAGGGACTTGACCTCGGTCCCGGTGAGCATTATACCGGCCTCCATGGACTCCTCTATGAAGAAGTCGTGGTAGGCCTTCCTGTTGGTTGCTACGGGCTTGAAGTCGTCCTTTGGCATGGGGAAAGGTTAACACAACGGGAGAAGTATTGACAACAGATTATTTGCCATATATGTCATGGGGCCGGGAGACGGGGAGCCATACGCGGAAGCATGCGCCCTTGCCCTCTGCGCTTTCGACTACGACCTCACCGCTGTGCGCGTCCGTGACGCTCTTTACTATGGCCAGGCCGAGCCCCGCTCCGGAGATGCCGGCCGACGTCCTGCCGCGCCGGTAGCGGTCGAATATGTGCGGCAGGTCATCCGGTGCTATGCCCATCCCGTCGTCTTCCACCTTGACCTCGATGTGAGGGGCGTGGCATGCCGGCTCGCGTCCGAGCCTGTAGGCGACCTCTTCGCAGGCCGTCTGGGATACCGATACCGTTATGCAGCCGCCCGGGCAGGTGAACTTGAGCGCGTTGTCTATGAGGTTTGTAAGCACGCGCTCAATCTGCGCCTTGTCCCCGTAGAGAAGCGGCAGGCCGTCGTCCACCATGAGTTCTATGCGTTTGCTCGTCCCGGCGGCAGCCGGATAAAACCCGGATACAACGTCCACGGCCAGCCGGTCCATCCAGACAGGGCCCATGTTAGGTGCCATCAGGCCTGCATCGAGCTTCGAGACGGTTAGGAAGTCGCCTATAAGGGCGAGTATCTTCCTGCCGCTCCTGTCCATTGTCTCGACCGACTCCCTGACATCGCGGCTGATATCGCCGAGCGACCCGGATAATATCAGCTCGCTGTAGCCCAGTATCGCGGTGAGCGGGGCCTTCAGGTCGTGCGACACCATGGAAAGAAACTCCGCCCGCTGGCGCTCGAGCCTTCGCTTCTCCGTTATGTCGTGGAACAGCGCGACCAGGCCGAGCGGACCGCCTTTGTCGTTCTTTATCTCCGATGCCTCCACTTCGTAATCGTGTCCGGCGACATTGAACGTGCCGGGGTTATCGACCATGTACTGGTCTATGAAGAGGTATATCTCGTGCTCGCCGGTGACTTCTTTGAGGCTTCGGCCGCGAGCTTCACCGCATGCGACGCCAAGGATACGCTCCATGACCGGGTTCATCCAAACTACCCTGTCGGCCGTGTCTATGAAGAGTATGCCGTCCCTCAGGCCGCCAAGTATGGAGCCTGCCACCTCCCAGCCCCGGCCGCCTGCATTGAACAGGGGCATGGGCCGCGCGTCGTTGCCGTTCGACATGGGGCTGTCAGGGTGTTTCTCGGCCATCGGGGGTCCTATATTGTAGTTATAAGGGGAACTGGTGTAGCTGCTTAAAGTATATACACTTGCGGCGGGGTGTCAAATCGAAGGGGGCCGCGTTAGCGGCCCCCCTTTTGAGATGTCGACGTGCTGTTACTGTGTCGGGGAAAAGGTATTACTTCCCGAAACGTTTCTCGAGGCGGGGTATTACGCAGTCCGGCACCAGCCCGACCACGTCGCCGCCGTACCCGGCCACCTCTTTGATTACAGTGGAGGTCAGGTAGGAATACTCCTCGGATGGCATCATGAAGACGGTCTCGACCTTGCTCGAGAGGCGACGGTTCATCAGGGCCATCTGGAGCTCGTACTCGAAGTCGGACACCGCGCGTAGCCCCCTGATGACGACACCCGCGTCTTTGGCGAGTACGTGGTCCACCAAAAGGCCCTCGAACACCTCGACCTCGACGCCTTTGAGGTCGGCCGTAGCCTCGATAATCATCTCGACCCGTTCGGCCGCCGAGAAAAGCGGGGCCTTCTTGGGGCTCGGGGCGACGGACACTATGACCCGGTCGAATATGGCCAAGCCGCGTTTAATGAGGTCCACGTGGCCGTTGGTCACCGGGTCGAACGTCCCGGGATATATAGCGGTCTTATTCATTTCTTCTCGAAGTCCACCTTGGGGACCGCCTTGGCCTCTTCTGGGACATTGAAGTACGCGGCCTCCTCGAAATGGAACATACCCGCTATCATGTTTGTAGGGAACCGCCTTCGCATCGCGTTGTAGTTCCGTACCAGCTCGTTGTAGCGCATCCTCTCAACCGCCAGGCGGTTCTCGGTGCCGGCAAGCTCGTCCATCAGCCGGTTGAACGACTGGTCTGCCTTGAGGTTCGGGTAGTTCTCGACGACAAGGAGCAGCCTCGAAAGGGCGGAGGACATCTGGTTCGCGGCGTTTATGGTGTCCGCGGGGGTTTTTGCGCCGGCCATCTTGGCGCGCGCGTCGGCTATGTGTTCGAATATCCCGCTCTCGTGCGCGGCGTATCCCTTTACCGTCGATACCAGGTTCGGTATCAGGTCGTTACGTCTTTGGAGCTGGTTTTCGACCTGCTTCCACTGCGCCTTGACCGACTCGTCCATGTTGACGAAGGAGTTGTAAGAGCCCATCACCCACATGAAGCCGATGCCGCCGACCAGCACTATTGCGCCTATTATCGAAAGCGCTATTATCCAGCCTTTGCTCATAGGATCTCCTTAATAAGAGCCGTGTATTCTACGCAGTACCGAAGGTGCCGGGCGCGTTCTTCTCCTCCTCGCGCCATAGCCGCTTCGCCTCGGTCTTTGCCGCCTCGGACTCCTCGGCCCTGCCCATCTGTGCCAGGACGAACGCCTTGCCGTCCCAGGAGAATGCGTTTGCCGGGTTCTTCTTTATAATGGACTCGAAGATGCCGAGCGCTTCCTCGTTCCTGCCGAGCCTTGTGAGCGAGGCGGCCATGCCGTTAATGGCGTACTCGTCGTCGGGGCTGGCCTTAAGCGCGAGATCGAAGGCCGCAAGCGCATCCTCGTACCTGCCCTGCCTGCCCAATATCTGGCCCTGGCAGTTGAAGAAATACGGCTCGTCCGGCGAAAGCGCCGCCGCCTGCCTGAAGGCCTCGACCGCCTCGTCGAGTTTCTGCATCTGCTCCAGGAGCACTCCCTTGTCCTTGAGGACGAGCAGGGAGGTGGGGTCAAGCTCGAGCGCCTTGTCGAATGCGGCTATCGCGTCGTCGTACTTTTCCATTGCCTCAAGCGATAACCCCTTCTTGTGCTGGTAGTCCGGGTTATCGGGACTTATCTGTATAAGCCGCTCGGTGACGTCGAGCGCCGTCTGGTACTTGGCCAGGTTGTACAGGTATGCGCCGTAGTTGTCCAGTATCTCCTCGTTGTCGGGCTCTATCTCGAGGGCCTTCTCCATCTCGGCGAAGGCCTTCTCGAACTCCTGCATGCCGAAAAGGGCATTGGCCCTGCCGCTATGCGCAAGCGCGCTTTTCGGGTCCAGGCGTATGGCCTCGTCGAAGGCCTGCCGGGCCCTTCTGTATTCCTTGGTCAGCAGCAACTCGTGCCCCTCCGCGTACTTCTTCTTTGACTCCTCAACCTTCCGATCTTCCACTTCTTTATACCGTCCTTTCGTGTGTCGCTGATATAATACAGCCTTTTATCAAGGCAGCATTTCCATGTTACCATCCGCCGGACGAGCCGCCTCCTCCGAAGCCTCCCCCTCCGAAACCACCGAAGCCTCCCCCGAAGCCGCCTCCGCCCCCTAACCCTCCGCCTCCGAAGCCTCCCCCGAAGCCGCCGATGAACGGACCGCCGCCGTAGAACCTCCCGCCGCGCCCGCCCCTGAACCTTCCGCCGGGCAGGAGCTGGATTATAATAGCGATGATTATGAATACAGCTATCGCGATGGGCCTTATCAGGCCGCGGACGGCCTTTGTCCTGCCCGGTTTCTTCACCCCGCCGGGCGGTATCAGCGCGGCTATCGCCTTTGCGGACTCCAACAGCCCAGCCCCGTACTCGCCCTTCTGGAAGTGCGGGGCCATTATATTGCGCCTGATGTCCCCGGTCGCACCGTCTGTTATGGCGCCCTCGAGGCCGTAGCCGACATCGATGCGGACCTTCTTTTCCTTCATCGAAAGGAGTATCAGTACGCCGTTGTCCTCGCCCTTCTTGCCGATGGCCCATTCGGATGCCAGGGCAATCCCGTACTCGTCTATGTCGGCGAAGCCGTCCAGGTCGGGCACGGTGACCACCGCGACCTCTGCGGTAGTCCTGGCCTGGAGGTCTTTCAGGAAGCCTTCGAGCTCGGTGGCCGAGGCCGGGTCTATCACCCCGGCGAAATCGTTTACGTACCCCTTGGGCGCGGGAAACCTGCCCGCATACGCCCCGGACGGTATTATTGCAAGTAGTGACGCAAACAGCAGAAGCGCTGAAAATATTTTATTGATCAATTGGACCGATGCCTTTTGTGCCGATTACCTGAAAAGCCGCGCAAGCTTCGCCGGCGCTTTGCTTTCAGGCGTGGGCTGTTTGCTACTTTATACTGGAATCCACCATTTTGTCAACCTTTTCCGCCAGTGCCCGGACCTGTTCGAGGTACCTCCCGAACAGTGCATCGAGCTCGTCGAGGCTGAGCTTCGGGGCCTCCCGCCTGAGCCAGAGCGCGCCCTTGAACGGGGCGTCGTCGAGTCCGGTCGCGGCGCAGAAATCCCTGACTACGGCGTCCTTTCCGGCGGGTACGGCCTTTCCCGCCAGCCGCAACAGGTTTCTCATGACCTCCGTGAACGGCCCTATGGACGCGGCTATCAGGCCGCCGAGCGCGGCCTTTTCGCCGCCCGCCTCGATGTAGCCCTGCTGGAGGTGTAGCAGCTTGCCCTTGACCTGCTCCTCGCACTCGCGGCGCAGGTTCTCGGTGCCTATTGTAAGCCCCACGAGCACGTCCGAGCCGTAAAGAAGTGTATAGGCCTCCTTCATCTCGAGGAACTCCATCGGGAATACGTCTGTCGAGGACTCCATCATTTCCAGGGTGATCATGAGCGGGGCGTGTATCCCCTTCTTCAGCCATTTTCCGTGGACTTCGGCGTATTTCTTTAGCTGTGAAGGGCCCACCTCGCTAAGCACTGCGAGTATCTTTACGGGGTGGCCCGCCTGGCCGGGGGATTCGACCACGCCGTCCCCGAAGAGGCTGAGTGAAACAAGTTCCGGGCCGTACAGGCCCTTCATCGTCTCCACGAACTCCAGGACCGTCTGCTTCTTCTTCTCATCGAGCTTCATATCGGCCATCTATTCCTCCGGTTCGATGTGCACTACGACGTCGAATACCCCGTTAACGTGGTTAACTATCTTGTCCTCGACCTGGTGCGATATCTCGTGGGCCCGGCTCGCGGTGATATCCGGGTCCACGTGTATGCGGAGGTCTATGCATACGGCGTCCTCCCTGCCCCTGCTCCGTACGTGGTGGCAGCGCCTGACGCCTGGTACCGCCATGCAAAGCGCAGTAATCTCGTCGGCGCGTATCCGGGCGGAGTCGCAGAGTATGTCCGAGGATGACTTTATTATGCCGTACCCGACACGCGCTATCAGCACTGCTATGACCACGGCCGCTATAGGGTCGGCCAAAGGCAGGCCCATCTTTACCGCGGCGAGACTCGCTATGACGGAGGCAGAGGCGAATATGTCGCTTTTGGTATGGCCCGCATCCGCAATCAGAAAGTCGCTCTGGTACTGCCGGCCCTTCCTGGCCTCGTAGTAGCTGACAAATATATTGACCGCCATAGTGAACAGCATGATGCCGAAACCGGCAGCAGTCACCTCGGTCTTGGGGTGGCCGTTAAAGACGTCCCTGTATGCGCGCTCCAGCACCTCAAAGCAGGTAAGGAACAATAGAAGCGCGATGCCCATTGCGGCGAAGGTCTCGTACTTTTTGTGGCCGTAAGGGTGGGACTCGTCCGGCGGTTTTTCCGCCACCTTTATGCCTATGAGCCCTATGACATTCGAAGACGCGTCAAAAAATGAGTGAAATCCATCAGCTACCATGCTGACCGAACGAAAATAATATCCAGCGGCCAGTTTAGCGGCTGAAACCAGCAAATTCAAGCATAATGTGAGTATGAGTACGCCGCGAACTCTTGCCAGTTTGTCCATTGTCCACCCGATGGCTGAGTATTATCACGCTACTATCATAAAAACAAAAAAAGCGGTCTGTAAATTACCAAGCAATATCAGTGGGTTGCTCTGTCGTGATTGGGCCGTCCCTTCTGGTACGATAATTGCAGTTAAAATAATTATCTAAACCCTTATTTACACGGAACTTATGAGCTACGCATCAAGGCTGGCCGTACATAACGCGAACTACGACAAGGTCTTGTACTACCTGGACAAGATGCTGTCGGAAAGCGACAAATACTGCCGCTGCAACCGTTGCAGGATGGACGTGATTGCGCTCGCCCTAAACACGCTGCCTCCGCACTACTTCGTGGACCCGACACACGCACACGGGCTCGACCTGGGCTCCCCCTGGGTGCTCATCGAGATGGCGGTCCGGGAGGCGGTGGAGCGTGTCCTTAGTCATCCCAACCACTCGAAGGACAAAGAGGATTACAAGGACGGCGTAATCTTCGACATGCCCCTGCCCACCGAATAAGCGGGCACCCTTGGTATCGCCCCACGTACAATTTTACTGTTACCCCGTGCTTGACGGAAGCCTGCCCAGAGCGCAGCCGAAGGGGGGCCCAGGAATTTCAAGCCCCTGCCACATGGGTGACCGACGGCCGCTTCACCTGTGTTTTGTCACACCAACCCTGTCGCAATATGTGAATAAGGGGCAGGTGGAGCAAAGCGGCGAGACCGGCTTGCACAGGTTCTGACCGAAAGTCACAAGTAGGTCGTTTATACCTATCCAGTATTTCCTGGGAAGTTTCTGTCGGAGGGCCGTCTCGGTCTGCTCCGGGGTCCTGGTCGAGACGTAACCCCAACGGTTGGTTATCCTGTGCACGTGGGTGTCCACGCAGATCCCGGGCTTTCCGAAGCCTATCGTCAGCACAAGGTTTGCGGTCTTTCTGCCTACCCCGGGGAGCGTAAGCAGCTCGTCGAGCCCGTCGGGCACCCTGCCGGCGTAGTCGTCCATGATGGCACGACAGATGCCGTGTATGGAGCGGGTCTTGTTCCTGTAGAACCCGACAGGGTATATTGCCTTCTCTATGGACTCGGGTTTGAGCCTGGCCATCCTGCCGGGGCTGTCCGCAAGGGCGAAGAGCCTTGCCGAGGCCTCGGCCGTCGTCCTGTCCTGTGTGCGCAGGCTCAGTATGCAGGATATCAGCACCCTAAAGGGGTCGTGAGAGCGTGCCACTACCGTGACGGCCGGGGTCTTCCATGCCCTGACCGCACCCTTCAAAATTGCTACCGCACCTGGCAGTTCTTCGTCGGTCATTTACCCTAATGGTTGCCGCATGAGCACCCGCTCTGCCTCGCGCCGGCGATACCCCCTGAAAGGAAACGGCGTACCGCGTCCTCCGGGTTGGACTCGGAAGTCAGGACAGGCATGATGCCTACGCTCACAAGCCCGTCGTACAGGCCCTGCCCCATGCCCAGGCTTATCACGGCCTGGCAGTCCAGAAACGGGTTCAGCTTATTGCTTGGCCCGCTGTCGCACCATATGGGGTAGCAGGCCTTCATCTTTCTGTGTTCCCTCTTTACTATCTCACCACCCTCGGACTCAAAGATCAAAAACTCGGTGCAGTTGCCAAGTTGCCCGCATACTGTCCTGCCGTCTGTCGTGGATACGGCGATTTTCATATTCCACCTCCGCGGGTGTGGTGTGTACCTATAAAAATACCATAATAACCCGGCCTTTTCAACTTATCGTTGTCGGGGCCGAAAACTTTAGGGGGCCGGGCGCGCCGCGAAGCCCTTTTGTCCCGGCGGTTTGTAGGTTATTTGGCAGTACGGCCATTCTTACCTTGAAAAAATCAGTAGTTAATGTAAAATAGCAATATATGAGATTCGAAGAGCTTAAACTTTCCGATACTGTGATGAAGGGGATAGAGGGAGCCGGGTTCGCATCGCTCACGCCCGTACAGGAGGCAGCCCTCCCGATAGCGCTTTCCGGCAAGGACGTGGCCGCGCAGGCGCAGACCGGCACAGGCAAGACCGCCGCCTTCCTTATAACTATATTCAACAGGTTGAAGCCCTTGCCCGAGCCGATGCCGGGCCGCGCGCCGAGGGCTATAATAATCGCCCCGACACGCGAGCTTGCGGTCCAGATACTGGCGGACGCCGAGGTGCTCGGGGAGTTCACCGGCCTTACGTGCCTGGCGGTATACGGCGGGGTGGACTACCAGAAGCAGAAGGACGACCTTGAGAAGGGCGTGGACGTGCTGGTAGGCACGCCCGGCCGCCTTATAGACTACTACAAGCAGAAGGTCTTCAGCCTCAAGTACATCGAGGTCCTTGTAGTGGACGAGGCCGACCGGATGTTCGACATGGGCTTTATAGCCGACATCCGCTACATGCTCCGCCGTATTCCCCCGTTCGACCTTAGGCAGTCCATGCTGTTCTCGGCGACGCTTTCGTACCGTGTCATGGAGCTCGCCTACGAGCACATGAACAACCCGGAGAAGGTGGCGATAAACCCGGAGCAGATGACCGTCGAGAAGGTCGAACAGGCGCTCTTCCACGTGGGGAGGGCCGAGAAGCTGAGCCTCCTTCTGGGCCTGCTCACAAAAGAGGCGCCTAAGCGCAGCATGCTGTTCATCAACACCAAGCGCGAGGCCGAAAAAGTGGTGGAACGGCTGAACAGGAACGGGTTCCCTGCGGAGGTGATCTCCGGCGACATCGAGCAGAAAAAGAGGCTTAAGATACTCGCCAGGTTCAAGTCCGGAGAGATACCCATGCTCGTCGCGACGGACGTCGCGTCGCGCGGCCTGCACGTAGACGGCGTTACGCACGTCTTCAACTACGACCTGCCGCAGGACGCCGAGGACTACGTGCACAGGATAGGCCGCACCGCCCGCGCGGGCGCAACCGGCAAGGCATACTCTTTCGCAGACGAGCAGTACGTCTTCTCGCTCGAGGCCATAGAGCAGTACATCGGGATGAAGATACCCGTGCAGTGGCCGGATGAGGACATGTTCGTGCGCGAGAGGAGGCGCACCCCCGAGGAGCGGAAGGCGGACGCGGAGCGTGACAGGGCGCGGCGCGAGGAGCGGATGGCGCTCGAGGCAAGAAGGGGCGGCAGGGGTGGTGGCAGAGGCGGCCCGCCCGCCAGGCCGCAAAACGCAAGGCCCAGGCCGGATGACAGGCCGAGGCCTGTACGCGCCGAAGTACCCAAACCGGCCGTGTCAGGTGACCCGGCTGGAACACCGGGCGCAGCCGGAGAAGCTGAAAAAAAGAAACGCCGAAGGCGCAGGAAAAAACCGGCCGGCCCTAAACCGGAAGGGACAGGAACCCTCACCCCTGCCCCTCTCCCATGAGAGGGAGAGGGGAATAATGGAATATAAATTATGAATTCCATGAAAAACATCCTCGCCCACCAAGCCAAAGAACTAAGAACAAATTCAACTGAAGCCGAAACAATCCTGTGGGAGCATCTCAAGTCCCGGCAATTTTGTGGCATTAAAATTCCGCAGGCAGGAAACCATCGGTAAATTCATTGCCGATTTTGTCTGCTTCGAAGATAAAGATAATAATAGAGCTCGACGGCAAGCCGCATGAGACTCAAAAGCAGCGGGATGCCTGGCTTGCGGGACAAGGTTTCAAAGTCCTCAGATTTTGGAACGAGGAAATATTGAAAAATATAGATTGGGTGCTTCAAAAAGTAATAGCTGCAACACCCCCTCGCCCTGCAATGGGAGAGGGGGCAGGGGGTGAGGGTTTAGTGGGGGGTGGAAGTTGAAAAAAGCAGTCGTCCTCCTCTCCGGCGGGCTCGATTCCGCCACGACGCTTGCCTATGCCGTATCGAAGGGCTACGAGTGCTACGCACTGTCTTTCGATTACGGGCAGAGGCACAAGTTCGAGATCAAGGCCGCGAGGAAAGTAGCGCGTATGCTCGGCGCCGAGCGGCACGAAGTGGTCAGGATAGACCTCTCCCGCTTCGGGGGCTCAGCGCTAACGTCCGACATACCAGTACCCAAGGGCCGCCCCCACAAAAAAATAGGGCAGGGGATACCAGTCACCTACGTGCCCGCGAGAAACACCGTGTTCCTCTCGCTTGCGCTCGCATGGGCCGAGACGCTCGGCGCGTTCGATATATTCATAGGTGTCAACGCGCTCGACTACTCGGGCTACCCGGACTGCCGGCCTGAGTTCATCAGGGCGTTCCAGAGGACTGCCGACCTCGCTACCAAGGCGGGCGCGGAGGGCGGAAGGTTCAAGGTGCACACGCCGCTTATCAAGATGAGCAAGGCCGACATAATAAGGCTCGGGCGCAGGCTCGGCGTGGACTACTCCATCACGCACTCCTGCTACGACCCGGCTCCGGACGGGACCCCGTGCGGTAGATGCGACTCGTGCCTGCTTCGCGAGAAGGGTTTCAGGGAGGCGGAAGTCCCTTGAAATACGCACGCTCACTAACCATATTTTTATTAGCCGCAATATTTCTGTTCTCCCTTTATTCCTCCCCCTGCCTATCCGCCGAAATCTCGGACGAAGCGCGCGACTGGTACAACCAGGGCGTATCAGCCGCTCTTTCGGGCGACTACAGGGCAGCGGCCCTTGCGTACAGCCACGCGGTTGAGCTCTCCCCCGGCTACGAGGCCGCATACTTCAGCCTGGGCAACGCCTACGACAACCTGGGCATGTCGGACGAGGCGGCCGAGGCGTACAGGAAGGGCCTATGGATAAAGCCCGACGATGCTGACGCGAACTACCTGCTGGGCAGGGTCTACTTCAGGAAGCAGATGTACAGGGAGGCCGCGGACTCACTGAAGCAGTCCGTCAAGTCGGGCGAAAAGGACGTGAACGCATATTTCTACCTGGGCGAGTCCTACTATAACCAGAAGATGTACCGGTACGCCGCGGACGCGTACAAGGAGGCGGTCGGCCAGAAGCCCGACTTCGCCGAGGGCTGGTCAGGGCTCGGCTCGGCCTACGACGGTCTCGGGATGTACAACGAAGAAGTGGACGCCTACAGACATGCGGTCGGCATCAGGACGGACGACCCCATGGGCTATTACAACATGGGTGTGGCGCTGGTACAGGCCGGCAGGAAGGTGGAGGCGGTCGAGGCCTATGGCAAGTCGGTAAAGCTCAAACCGGACTTCGCCGAGGCCTGGCTAGGCCTCGGCGCGGTGTATGAGGACATGCGCCGTTACGACGACGCTGCGGCGGCCTTCAGGAAGGCCGTTGCCATAAGGCCCGATTATGTGGAGGCGTGGTTCGACCTGGGCGAGACGTTCCTCGAGGCGGGCAGGTACAGGGAGGCCGTCGAGGCGTACAAGGGCGGGATAGCAATAAAGCCGGACTACCCCGACGCGCACTTCCAGCTCGGGTCTGCATACGTCAAGCTGAACGCCGCCGCCTACGCCATAGAGGAGTACAACGCCTTAAGGAAGCTCGACGCCGACAAAGCGATGAAGCTTTACAACATGATATACGGGACGGCGCCTTAAGGGGAAGACGGGTGAGCGTGCAAAAAATATCGCGTGCCATAATCATAGTATTGGACGGCCTCGGCGTGGGCGAACTGCCGGACGCCTCTGATTACGGGGATGTCGGCTCCGACACGCTCGGCAACATGGCCCGTGCCCTCGGAGGTCTGTCCCTGCCGAATATGGAGGCGCTGGGGCTCGGGAACATTGGGGATTTCGGGGGGATAAGGAAGGTGCCGGACTGCAAAGGTGCCTACGGGAAGATGGCAGAGGCCTCCAAAGGCAAGGATACTACCACGGGCCATTGGGAGATGACGGGAATACTCCTGGAACGGCCTTTTCCCACGTACCCGCACGGTTTCCCGAAAGTAGTACTGGACGAGTTCAAGAAGGCGATAGACACCGGGATACTTGGCAACGTGCCGGCGTCGGGCACCGATATCATCAGTGAGCTGGGCGACGCACACATGCTTACCGGCTTCCCTATCGTATACACCTCCGCGGACAGCGTATTCCAGATAGCGGCGCATAAGGCAATAGTGCCGCTCGAGCGGCTGTATAGCATGTGCGAGGCCGCGCGTGCGATACTTGTGGGCGAGCACGCCGTTGGCCGGGTGATAGCCAGGCCGTTTGTCGGCCAGCCGGGTAATTACACCCGTACCCACGAGCGGCGCGACTTCTCTTTGGTGCCGCCCGGCGAGACGCTTTTGGACATTGCCAAGGCCCAGGGCCTTGCCGTAGTCGGCATCGGCAAGATAGAGGACATATTCGCCGGGCGCGGCCTGACCGAGGCGGTCCATACGAAGAGCAACCTCGACGGGATGGACATGACTATTGACGCGCTTACAAGGGTTAACACCGGGATAATATTTACAAATTTGGTCGATTTCGATATGTTGTTCGGGCACAGGAACGACCCGGAGGGGTACTACGGGGCACTCCGGCAGTTCGACAACTGGCTGCCGGAGCTGCTTGGCGCGCTCGGGCCTGAAGACGTCCTTTTAATAACCGCCGACCACGGTAACGACCCGACGACCCCTTCCACCGACCACTCCAGGGAATACGTCCCGCTGATCGCATACGGGCCGGGCCTTGGGGGCGGGGTAGACCTCGGGGTGCGAGGCAGTTTCTCGGACCTTGGCGCGACCGTCGCCGAGGCCCTCGGACTGAAGTCCGGGCGCGGGCTGAGCTTCCTGGGCGGGCTTCTGCCGTAGTCCGGTACGCCCGGGTTTCATACAACACAAAAAGATTGTAGTTTTCCTAATATTTAATATATAATTACATTAATATTAAAAACAGTTTCATATCGCGGCATTTAATGCATCCGACGAACCAGCTCAATATCCGTCAGCAGACGGAGGAGATAGAAAAAAGTACGCTGCACCCGAGGGCGGCCAGGGCGGCCGAGTCGAGGGGACGCCTGCGCCCCGAGAAGGAAGGGATAATCCGCACCGCGTACCAGCACGACAGGGACCGGATCATCCACTGCAAGTCCTTCCGGCGGCTGAAGCACAAGACCCAGGTCTTCCTTGCGCCCGCCGGCGACCATTACAGGACCCGCCTCACGCACACGCTCGAGGTGAGCCAGATAGCAAGGACGATATCGCGCGCGCTCAGGCTCAACGAGGACCTTGCCGAGGCTGTCGCGCTCGGCCACGACCTCGGCCACACGCCGTTCGGGCATGCGGGCGAGGCGGTGTTGAACGGAATACACCCAGGCGGCTTCAACCACTACGAGCAGAGCCTCAGGGTGGTGGATGTACTGGAGAAAAAGGGCCAGGGCCTGAACCTCACCTACGAGGTAAGGGACGGGATACTGAGGCACTCCAAAGGCAAGGGCCACGTCTTCCCGGATTCGGGCGAAGGCAGGGCCGAGACGCTCGAGGGCCAGGTGGTCCGCGTCTCGGACAGCATAGCGTACGCAAACCACGACCTGGACGACGCGCTCAGGGCGAAGATGATAAAGATATCGGACGTGCCCAGGGATGTGCTCGCGACGCTCGGCAGCAACAACGCGAGGCGCATAGACACGATGGTGAAGGACGTCATCTTCACAAGCCTCGATTCAGGGCTCGACGAGATAAGGGTGGGCCCTGAAATAGGGCAGGCCACGGAGGAGCTGAGGGCCTTCCTGTACGACAACGTGTACGAGAACTCCGCCACGCACGCGGAGTTTAGGAAGGCCACGAAGATACTGACCGAGCTTTACGGGTATTTTATGGAGAACCCGAAAGAGGTCTTCAGGGAATACTCGTTCGACAAGGGCGAGGCAGAAAAAGAACAGCTCGTATGCGACTTCGTGGCCGGGATGACCGACCGGTACGCACTCAAGGTATACGAAGACATATTCCTCCCGAAGCCGTGGGGAGTAATATAGCGGTGCACAAAGGTATGCGAATTGGATAAAGAGAAACCCGTTATGGACGATAACCTTTTAGAGAGCATCCGCGCCATAGTGCGCGAGGAGGTGCAGTCGGCGCTCGGCCATGAGCCGCGCCTACCTCGCACCGGCGAAACCGGCGAGCCCGGCCCCGTGCTTTCCGGCGACGTGCGTTACTTCCGCCTCCCTGAGGTACTCCAGCTCGTCTCGATGCAGCGGATGACGGGCAGGCTGTCCATGTCGCACGAGCACCAGATGGTGGACATATACTTCAAGGGCGGGCAGGTGGTATTCGCTACCGGCGACAAGCGCGGCAGGCGCGAACAGCTCGGCTTCATGCTCATCAATATGGGCAGGATTACCAAGTCGGGCCTGGACATGGCGCTCGACAAGAGCGCGAATACCGGCGTGAGGCTCGGCAAGGTCCTCGTGGACGAGGGGCTGGTCAGCCTTGCGGACATAAAGTCCGTGATATTGAAGCAGACGGAGCGCTCGGCCTACAAGGCGATGGCATGGGACGAGGGCAGCTTCTTCTTCGAGTTCTGCGACATGCCGGAGTTCGTGGAGGACATGCCGGTATCGCTAAGCGTGGAGAACCTTATATTGGAAGGCGTCAGGCGCATCGAGGAAGGCAGGCTTATTTCCGAGAAGATACCCAGCCTCGACATAGTATTCATCAAGCCCGCATACACCGCCGAGGAGATAACCAACATGGGGCTTCGGGGTGAAGAGCGGCTGGTACTCGATCTGATAGACGGCAAGAGTGAAGTCAAGGACCTGTTCGGCAGGAGCGGCCTGGGCGAGTTCGGCTTACTGCGGGCGCTCTACGCCCTTTACTCGGCAGGCATCATCAGGAAACGGGAACATGCCCTGAGGTCGGACAGGACCCAGTACCTGTAGACACGGGCCGGCGCAAGCAAAAGGGGAACCATATGCCAAAGCTGACGGATATCGTAAAGCGCGACGCAGATAAGATTAAGGAGATACTCTACTCCGACAAGCTTACAATCGTGGGCAAGACCATAGCCCTGAAGGAGCTCGGCAGGAAGATAGCCGAGGAGATATATACCCAGCAGTACCGCTCGCTGGAGGAGTTCTACGAGGCCTACGACAGGGGCTCCGACCCGATGCAGTCGCTCGAAGGCAAGGGTTCGAGGAAGGGCGACCTCGTCATACTCGAGGACTGCCCGGTGGCCGGGCTGCACGACCCGGCGATAGAGCTCTTCAAAAAGGGCGACAAGTTCCCGCCGGAATGGGACGCCATCGTCGAGGAGTACAAGCAGGTCTTCAAGAACGACGCGATACTGCACCCGCTCTGCATAGTGCACCAGCGCATCAGGGAAGAGCTGGCGAAGAAGATACCCAAGGGCAATACCTTCGTGCACGCCACCGAGGTCGCATGCCGCTCTATGAGCACCGGCAAGGTAGTCTACTCGGACTGGGGCCTCCAGCTCTCCGGGGAGACCAAGGAAGAAATAGAGAAGCTCATAGATAAAAAGGCCTGCATTTACTTTATAGCCTAAGGAATTGGGCCGGCCGGACACGCCGCCGGCCAGCCTTTGGCGGGTGGCCGCCCGCGGCCCGTGCGGAATTAGTGCGTGCATGCAACAATACGGTTGATTTTGTTCTCTGTTTGTATTATAAATAAACAGTTAAACTCCAGAAGCTTATCCGTATTGTACTTAAGAAAACGACCAGGAGGGTAAGATGGCCTACAGGCTTCTACTGGCGGACGACAGCATAACCATACAAAAAGTGGTGGAGCTGACGCTGACGGAAGAGGGCTTCGACGTCACCGCGGTAGGAGACGGCGAGACTGCGCTTGAGACCGCCAGGAAGCTGATGCCGGACGTGGTGCTGGCCGACGTCTTCATGCCCAGGATGGACGGCTACGTCCTGTGTGAAAGGCTGAAGGACGACCCCTCGCTGAAGTCTGTCCCCGTGATACTTCTGGCCGGCACCTTCGAGGTCTTCGACGAGGAGAGGGCCGCCAGGATCGGGGCCGCCGACCACCTCACGAAGCCCTTCGAGTCGGCCGACCTTATAGCCAAGGTGAAAAAACAGGTGGAGAAGGCCCATGCGGCCCCGCCTGAGACGCCCGAGCCGGTGCTCGAGGCCGAGCCCGAGATGGCCGAGCTTGAGGAGGCGGTGCCCGCCGGCGACTCGGACGACCTCTGGAGCGTCGTGGACATGGCCGACGAGAAGCAGCCGCTCGCTACTGCTGCCCAGCAGGGCATGAAAGAGGAAGAGATCTGGAAGAGGGCGCACCTCATCTCCGACAGCGGGGAGACGGCGGCCTTCCCCAAGGAGGAGGACCTACCCTGGGAGGCCATCTCAGCCGAGCCGGCCGAAGAAGCGGAAGAGCCGGCCATGGCGGCAGTAGAGGTCTCCGTTGAAGAGGCCATGCCCTTTGAGATGGAGGACGACGAGCCGCCCTCCGAGAAAACCGCCATACTGAACCTCGACGACATCCAGGCCTCTGCGTTTACCATGCCCGAAGGGGCGCCCGGCATAGACCTGGTCGAGCCGGAGGAGGAGCTTGAGATCACCCCGTTCGAAGGCCTGCACGAGGCATCGTCCGCGCAAGGCTTTGCAGCCGCCAGGCCCGCGGTCCAGGAGGCGCCTGCCGCTTCCGCCGGTGCGGCCGTCCCCGCCCAGGTCTCGATGGAGGCGGTGAAGGATGAGGTCCGAAGGATTGCCGAGGCCATGCTCGATACGAAGGTAAAAGAGGCGCTTTCGAACATGAGCAGGGAGATGGTCGAGCAGATAATATGGGAAGTAGTGCCGGACCTCGCCGAAGAGATGATCCAAAAAGAGATAGGCAGGCTGAAGGCTGGGATACAGTAACCCGGGCACTAGGGAGTTATCCCGACGGAAAGAGCGGTAGACAGCCGACGGCTGTTTGGCCGCTTTTGTTTTTTGCGGCTTCGCTTCTTCAGTTTTTCGCTTTACACCATTGCACATATCCGCTAAAATGGTCTGCATTAACCTCCTCTCTCCCAGTATCAGGCAGTTGCCTTCGAGCGGTCTTACAGGCCCAAGCAAGAGAAAGGCTACAGTACCATGACATGGATGTTTTCCTTCAAGCTCCAGCCGGATGAAAAACTGGCCGAACAGCCCCAGGACGACAACAACTTCGGGCTGAAATCAATGTACACACCGCTAATAACGGACAGGAGGGTCGCATTCAGGTTCAACAGCCTGTCGAGCGGCCTCGTGCAGTCGTACCACTACGACGAGATCACGCAGGCCCGCTCCGTGAGCCGCCTGCTCGTAAAATACCTCAAGCTCACAGTCAAGGGCAGGGAGTATTTCCTGCAGGTGGAAGACCCCGAGTCCCTTGCGGACAGGATTAACGAGCTGATGGCCGCCTTCAAGGGCAAAGCGGCCGGGCCTGCGCCCGTGTCGGGCAAGGCAAGGCCGACCCTTGCAGAGCTCATAGTAATGCTGGAGAACCTCAGGGAATACGGGCTCCTGACCGACGAGGAGTTCGAGGACAAACGGAGCCGTATAACGGACTAAGGAGGAGCGCATGTCCCAGTTCATGGAGGTAATTGAGTTCCTGGACCCGACCGGGGAGGATATGGTCCACAGGATACCCGAGGCGAGCTCGGGCGAGACCAAGCTCGGCGCGCGCTGCATCGTGCGCGACTCGCAGGCGGCGGTCTTCTTCAAGGACGGCAAGGGCACCGACGTGCTGGGGCCGGGCAGGCACGCGCTCTCGACGAAAAACATACCGGTACTCACGAAGCTCCTGATGCTCCCGTGGGGCTTCGACAGCTTCTTCAAGGCCGAGGTCTACTTCGTGAACCAGAAGGTGTTCACAAGCCTGCGCTGGGGTACGAGGGACCCGGTCGCATTCAAAGACAGCGAGCTCGGGATGGTGAGGCTCCGCGCCTTCGGGGTGTACACCCTCCGCATCAACCAGCCGCTCCTTTTCGTCAACACACTCGTAGGTACGCAGGGCGTATACACCACCGACGCCATAAAGGACTTCCTCCGGGACGTCATAGTATCACGCTTGAACGACCTCATGGGCGAGAGCCTCGACACCATACTCGACCTGCCGAAGAACTACGACGAGATAGCGGTCGCCGTCAAGGCACGCCTTGCGGACGACTTCGGCCGCTACGGCATGGAGCTGCACGACTTCTACATAAACTCCATCACACCGCCGGAAGAGGTGCAGAAGGTAATAGACCAGCGCTCCGGCATGGGCGCGGCCGGCGACCTCGACCGGTTTATGAAGTTCAAGGCCGCGATGGCGATGGGCGACGCCGCAAAGAACGAGGGCGGCATGGCCGGCGCGGGCATGGGCATGGGGGCGGGGGTCGGGGTCGGCATGATGCTGCCCGGAATGCTGTACAACGTGCTTAACGGCAACAACGGCAGCCCTGAAAAGATTGCCGCTAAGGGCACCGTCAACTGCCCGAAGTGCCACGGCGACGTGTCGCTCGACGCGCGGTTCTGCCCGGCCTGCGGACACCAGATGGTAGTGGTGAACAAGTGCCCGTCCTGCGGGAAGGACCTGCCGCCCGAGGCGAAGTTCTGCATGGTATGCGGGGCAGACATCTCGAAGAAGCTTGTATGCCCCAAGTGCAACACGGTGCTCCCGCCCGGCACAAAGTTCTGCACCGGCTGCGGGGAGAAGATAGACTGACGCAGGCATCATGCCCTTAACCGTCTCAACACAATGCCCATCCTGCGGCGGGGCCCTCGACTATACCGAGGGCTCCAACGCGGTACACTGCGGCTTCTGCGGCTCGAGCCATGTGGTAACGGGCCGCGGCCGCGTGCTCTCCTACTACATCCCCGAGAAGGTTACCATAGACAAGGCGGCGGCGTTTGCCCTGGCGGCCCTGAAAGGCGCGGAAGGCAGTGGCGGCTGGAGGGTGAGGGAGACGACGCTCTTTTTCGTGCCGTTTCTACACTACACCGGCCAGGACATGCGCTGGGAGGTGCAGGAGGTGGAGATCGCGGGCGGGGACACCAGGCAGAAGAGCATCCTGACTATCGACGTGCGCGGTTACAGCTTCGGTGGTTTCGGAGGCATCGGCGGTTTCGGAGGCGGCGACGTACTCGACTCGTTCGAGGCGACGTCCCAGAGGATCACCGAGAAGAGGTTCGAGCTCGAGACACGCTACATAGACAGGAGCTTCCCCGCGCTCGAAGCGCCGGACCTCGGGGTGTTCTCCCTGGGCCTGCGGCCGGAGATACTCAAGCTTTCTTTATTCGAAAAGCAGAAGGTGGCCGAGCGGGGTATGCTCGCCCCAGTCGGGTTCACTGCCGCCCAAAAGGAGGAGATGGGCTACG
>Ga0334722_10001006_pt1 | contig 37611 bp, 39 predicted proteins | sample C3_bottom_MG_FD_207210 | JGI IMG/M metagenome (GOLD analysis project Ga0334722, IMG submission 207210) | Sediment microbial communities from Yellowstone Lake, YNP, Wyoming, USA - C3_bottom | ecosystem: Environmental > Aquatic > Freshwater > Lake > Sediment | place: USA: Wyoming | collected... | reverse complement strand
AACTTTTTGTCTAATAGACATCCGATTCCGTAAACCGTATCGGTGGGAAATACCAAAATGCCGCCCTTCTTTAGTACCTTGGCGGCATTTTGCAAAGATTCCTTATCTTTAATATCTAAAACATGCATTTTACTTCGTAACTTCAATCCCCATACTCCGAGCCGTACCTTTAATGATTTTTTTAGCAGCTTCAATATCGTTAGCATTTAAATCAGCCATTTTGGTTTTGGCAATTTCTTCTACTTGAGCTTCGGTCACTTTGCCAACTTTTTCACGATTTGGTACGCCGGAACCTTTTTCAATACCGGCTGCTTTTCGAAGTAAAACTGCAGCTGGTGGGGATTTTAAAACAAAATCAAAGGTTCTATCTTCATAAACCGTGATCTCAACAGGCACAATTGTATCGCCCATTTTTGCGGTTTGAGTATTGAACTTATTTACAAAATCCATAATGTTAAGCCCGTGCTGACCCAATGCCGGCCCAATTGGAGGGGCGGGATTAGCTTTTCCAGCCGGAGCTTGAAGCTTAATAATTGTTTTAATTTTTTTAGCCATTTCGTCCTCTTAAACTTTCTTTACTTGCAAGAAATCCAAACTAACCGGAGTTTCCCGACCAAACATCGAAACCAGAATTTTAACTTTTCCTTTATCTTCATCAATTTCGGTAACTTTTGCTTCAAAGCCCTTTAGCGGTCCGTCTGTGATACGAACTAAATCACCAGGTTTGAATTCGATTTTATATTTCGGCTCTTCAACACCCATTCTCTTTTTGATTCTATCAATTTCTTCCGGCATCATAGGCGTTGGACGAACTCCCAAACCAATGAAACCCGTGACATTTGGAGTATTTCTGACAACGTACCAAGAATCATCAGTGACAATCATTTCGACTAGAACATAACCAGGGAAAATTCTTTTTTCGACTGTGCGGCGTTTGCCGTTTTTAATTTCAATTTGTTTTTCTTTAGGCACTAAAACTTGAAAAATTTTATCTTCCATTGATAAAGATTCAATTCTTTGTTTAAGTTGCTCTGCAACCTGTTCCTCGTAACCAGAATAAGTATGAATAACATACCAACCACGAGCACCTGTTTGCTTTTGAGTTTTAATTAAAGTAGGTTTTTCTTCTTCAGCTTCTAACTTCGATAATTCTTTGTCTTCTTTTTTTTCTTTTTTTTCAGCCATTTTTACCTTCTTTCAACAAGTAATTGAACTAAATTAAAGAGACCATAATCTAAAGCGGCAATTAATCCCATCGCCACAAGTATTGAAGCAACAACAATTATCGTATGGGAGGTTACTTCTTTACGGCTGGGCCAAATAACTTTCAAGAATTCTTCGTAGGAACCAGTGAAAAAAAGTTTAATTCTTGTAATCATTTATTCTCCAATTATGATATTTTTTCAATCTTAATGGTACTTAAAGTTTGTCTATGCCCGTTTGTCTTTTTGTAATTCTTTTTCGGACGGAATTTCAAAATAATAACTTTTGGAGATTTTTCCTGGGAAGTGATACTCGCAGTGACTTTCTTACCGTTTAAAATATCAGCAAACTCCAGTTTCTTACCTTCTGGAAGTTTTTCAACTTTAATAATATCACCCTCTTTTACTTTGTATTGTTTTCCCCCAGTTTTAATAACTGCGATATCTGACATAGCTAAATTCTCCAAATCTTAAAAAATCCCCGAAGGGACTTACTTACATCATTATTATAAGATGTTGTTATTTATTTGTCAAGATCAAAATGCGATTTTTTTTATTTCAGAATGAAATTTTCCTGTGACGAATATAAATGCTTTGCAAAATTCCAATAGCGGCAAAGTTTGTAAGCATCGCTGAGCCTCCGTAAGAAACAAAAGGCAAAGGAATCCCAGTAACTGGCATTATGCCTAAATTCATACCAATATTTACTAATATTTGAAATAGCATTACCGTTCCTAAACTCGCTGATAAATACATACCGAAGCTATCTTTAGCATGTGAAGCAACAAAGAAAATTCTGGAAACTAAAGCGATCAACAATATGATCAAGACCAAAGAACCCATAAAACCAATCGCTTCAGCGGTTCCTGCAAAAATAAAATCAGAATAAGCAACTGGCAAGAAGTTCAATTGACTTTGTGAACCTTTACCAAGTCCTTCACCCCAAAGTCCGCCTGATCCTACAGCAATTTTCGCCTGCGAAACATTATAACCCGCACCATGAGGATCAGCTGCTGGGTTAACAAAACTTTCAATTCTTTGCTTTTGATAAGGTTTTAGAAAATGCCAACCCAAAGGAGACAAAGCTAAAATAATCGCAAGAGCGACAGCTATATATATTTTTTTGATTGGTGACAAAAATAGAACAGTTAAAAGGCCGATTATTATGACAGATGCCGTACCTAAATCCGGTTGGCGTACGATTAAGAAAACCGGTATTCCAACTAAAACCAAAACTAACAAAATGTGTTTTAGGGTTATTTGCTGCCAATCGGAAAAACATTTGGCTAAAACAATTAAGATAATCACTTTGAATATTTCCGAAGGCTGGAGCTGAAAAACAAATAAGTTAATCCATCGCGTTGCTCCTAAAGTTCGATTACCTATGAATAAAACTATAATTAAAAGAGCAAGACCAATAATATATAAAATTAAATAGAGGCCTTTTAAAGTACGATAATCAACAAAAGTTAAAGCAACAGCAATCGCCAGACCGATAAGCGTGAAAGCGATTTGACCCAAAGCCAAATGGCCACTTGATCCATAAGTAATTGAAAAAATAACGGCAATGCCGATACTTGAAAGCACTAAAGGTAGAATAAATAGACTCCAGTCGATTCCAAAAGGAAGCCGAAACTTAGATTTCATCGGCTAACCTCGAAGGAAAGCGCCTGGTCTTGGGATTCTTCAAATACAATATCTTCAAGATTAGTTGAAGATAAAATTTCATTTTTATTCTTTTCTATTATCTCTTGGTTTTCTTTATTTAGTTTCGCAGTCAATTTAACTTTATCATTTGGACTTAAGCTCGCTTTTTTCCTTGTGTCCTGGATTTGACGAATTATTTCACGAAGTTTACCTTCTTCTAAGAGTCCGGGGGTAAGTGTGATGTCAAGTGCAATTTCATCTTTAATATCTTTATCGACAACAATTTGCTTAACATTAATTTCTTCTTTCAATATTTCCTGCAAATCTTTTTCGAAATCTTTTTTAATGGTCGCACTTGCCAGAGGCTGACGAACTTTCAATTTATTTTCTGCGCGTTTTGCATGAGCAAATTCAACCAGTTTTCTGATTTCTGTCATTTCGGAAATTAGTGTCTCATCAACCTCTCCGACTTTCGGCCAATCACAAAGATGAACTGATTCGACACCAACCGTCCTTAAATTTCGATAAATTTCTTCTGCAATAAATGGAGTAAAAGGCGCGATAACTTTCGAATAATGGATTAAAATTTTAAACATCGTTGCATAAAAGTTTTTATCTCTTCTCTTCCTAGAACGACGAAGATACCATGTCGACAGGTCTGTATTGAATTCCTCAATTTTTCGCGCAGCAGTAGTAACATTAAAACTATCAAGTTCTTTTTCAACATCTTTTACTAATTGATAAAAATAACTCACGATCCATCTGTCTAAGGTTTCTGTTGGTTCAAAATGGCCGCCATCATATTCCCATCCATCAATATTTGCATAAGTGACAAAGAATGAATAAATATTCCAAAGCAACATTTCAAATTGGCGCAACTTTACTTCAATATTTCTTTCTCCCAAACGTTTGGGATCGCCAGGACCGTTAACCGTGTAAAAATACCAGCGTAATGAATCAGCACCAAATTTTTCTGTGATTATCCAAGGATCGATTACATTACCTTTTGATTTGGACATTTTTTTGCCTTTTTCATCAAGAACGTGCGCAAGACAAATTGCGTTTTTATAGGAGCTTCCCTTTTCTAGTAAAGTCGATATTGCTAACATTGTATAGAACCAACCTCTTGTTTGATCAATTGCTTCGCAAATAAAATCAGCAGGGTAGAAATCCGGATATTCGGAAGAAGAAAAAGGCATGGAGCCGGCATCAAACCAAACATCTAAAACTTCAGGGACACGACTGGCCAATTTCTGACACTTTGAACATTTTATTGTTATTTCATCAATAAAAGGCTTATGAAGGTCTAATTTATCAAAATCTTTTTCGGATTTTTCTTTTAATTCTTTAAGTGAGCCGATTATCTCATAATTACCGCATTCACATTTCCAAATTGGAAGAGGAGTTCCCCAATAACGCTCTCTGGAAATTGCCCAATCTTTAACTTCTTTTAGCCATTCTCCAAAGCGGCCTTCTTTAATATACGACGGTAACCAATTTATCCCTTCATTATTCTTTAATAGTTCTTCACGAAGTTTACTCATCGCAATAAACCAAGACGATTTAGCGTAGTAGATCAGCGGACTTTCACAACGCCAGCAGAATGGATAATCATGCTTGATATTTTCTTTTTTATATAAAAGTTTTCTTTTTTCTAAATCAGCCTTGATATCTTTATCGGCTTCTTTTATAAACTTTCCCTCGCCCGGAATATTTTTGCCTTTGATAACATTGCCTGAAACATCAACGATATGTAAAATTGGTAAATCTTTTTCAAGTTTTAAGTTCATATCATCTTCACCATAAGCCGGTGCTATATGCACTATTCCTGTGCCCTCCGATGTTGCCACAAAACTTGCTGTTTGAACTTTATAAAAGTTACCTTCGGCTTCTTTCTGAGGATATAGCCCTTCGTAATCCATGCCTTCCAAATCCTTGCCTACTTTTTCCTCAATAATTTCGTAATCACCATTTAAAACACTTGATCTGTCTTTTGCTAGAATCAAATATTCATCGCCTACTTTTACTTTCACATAATTTATGTCTGAACCGACAGCTAAAGCAACGTTTGCTGGTAGTGTCCATGGGGTCGTAGTCCAAACAAGAAAATATGTTTTTTCTTCATTCTTCACTGGTAATTTGATATAAACAGTCTCTTCCTCGATATTCTTATACCCTTGAGCAACTTCATGACTAGATAAAGTTGTTCCGCATCTTGGACAATATGGAACCACTTTGAAGCCTGAATAAATTAGATCTTTTTCCCAAATTTCTTTTAAAAGTCCCCAAACTTTTTCGATATATTCATTCTCATAAGTGATGTAGGGATTTTTAAGATCAATCCAAAAACCAATACGTTCAGTCATTTTTTCCCAATCACTTTTATATTCCCAAACGCTTTTTTTGCAAAGCGCATTAAATTTTTCAATTCCGTATTCTTCGATTTGTTTTTTACCTGAGATGCCAAGCTCTTTTTCAACACTGATTTCTACCGGCAAACCGTGGGTATCCCAGCCGGCGCGGCGTTTTACGTAATAACCTTTCATTGTTTTGTAACGACAAATTAAATCCTTAAAGCTTCTCGTTAAGACGTGGTGAATTCCGGGTTTTCCGTTTGCAGTTGGAGGGCCTTCAAAAAAAACGAATTTATTGTCTTTAGAATTTTTCTCTAGAGATTTTTCGAAAATATTTCCAGAGTTCCAAAATTCTAGAATTTCTTTTTCTAGTTCAGGAAAGTTTTGTTGTGGATCTACTTTTTTAAAGCTCATTTTCCTTTATCCATCGCTAAATTAGCTAATTTATCGGCCTCTTTATTTTTTTCTCGCGGAATATATTGAAAAGACACCCTTCCGCCAATTTTCATCACTAAATCGCGAATTTGCCAAAATAATGGCTTTAGACCTTCATTCTTCAATTTATATCTTTGATTTAATTGTTCAACAACTAATTGGGAATCGAGATAAAACTCAACTTCGATATCGCCCGTTTTATTTTCTGCTAGCCATTTTAAAGCCTCAATAACAGCTGTGTATTCTGCTTGATTATTTGTCGCCGGGCCGATATATTTAGAAATTGTATTTTCTTTACCAATAACAATTCCGATTCCAGCAGGACCGGGATTGCCACGCGAACCCCCGTCAGAATAAACTATAATCTTTTCCATATTTAGATAATATCAAAAAAAGAGGACTTTGAAAACAGGTTACGGATAAGACCTAGTTGTAAAAAATGTATGTAAATTAATTTTCGCTCTTTGCCATGGCAGAGAACTATTATAATCCTTTGTCTCCAGACCTAGATCCATCTGTAACCAAGTTTTGTCGTTATTAGTAATAAAATTTAAAGCAGTAACTTGAAAAAGAGTGGCAGATGATGTCGAAACGCCCAAAGTAGTTTTCGCAGTATAAGTAACATTTTTTAATTCAGTTGCAATAGAATCGAAAACAGCCTTCAAGTCTGTTCCTATAAAAGCGCTCCTTTTCCCGTCAGAACCGAAAGAAGCAATTGAATTAAGCAAGGGTTCATCAAGATTCCAGCTACCTTGGGGCCCATAACCGATTGCGTATGTTTGTATCCCATTAGTCGTCCCGTTAAGCATGGCTCTCTGCCAAGCGATATCTCTAGAAAACGTGTAGCAAAGGGATGTTTGAATATATGGGAGTAAATCTGTCGTTACACCTATATTTTTTAAATAATCCGATGGTGGATCGTAATAAGGAACTGTCAGTAGCTTATTACAATCAGGGTTATAAGCTGGATGATCTTTTACTAACTGTCCCGTAGGCGCAGGAAAATTGGCTTTGCCATCGGTAAGAAATATCTCTACTTTATTAGGGACTACTGGAGCTGGATAGGTAGGCGCCAAAGTTTTCAAATGGTCAAATCCATTCCTAAGCCCTTGCTCGATATTCGTCGCTCCTAAAACACCGTTTTTACTATTAGTAACAGCCGGATCAGGACTCAGGGCAGCAGTCAAAGCAAGGTATTCTGGGTCGTTATAAAGACGAACAAAATAAGGAGATGGAACAAAATCAGTAAAAATTTCGTCATTACGGGCAAAAGTAATAACCAGTACTCTAAAGTCATCGGGATGTAGAGAATCAGGTAGATCTTCTGCTGCTTTTAATTGAGAAAGAAAATCCAGGATTACTTCTCTTGATTTATAATATTTAGTTTTTTGATATTCATCCCAGTAGTCACCATTACCATCTCCCCCATAGTTAATTTTATCGGCTCCCACAAATTTTTGGTCGGTGCATACTGCCCCTAAATTAAAAGTACTATAGCCACTAGCAAATATTGTATGGAAAACGATCCCTTGTTTTTGAGCAACTAGATAATTGTTATCGCTTGTATCAAAACATGACTGAAGACCAGAGCCAGCGTCTGATGGTTCCAACATCGAGCCAGACTGATCAAGAACGATCACAATATCAGCTGGATTGATTGAACTTGAGCCAGCTACATCATATGGCTGATTGACGATATTTAAACTACCATTGGGATCTGGAAATAGACCAAAAGCTCTTCCTAGTTGCGGCACTTCTCTAAAGTTCACGGCAGTATTAAAACTTGAATTTTCTTCAAACTTTGATTTAGAACCATCTGGTATTAAATGACCAATTTGGATTGCCTCTATCAATGGCGGCCCTGTCGCTCCCCGGGCAAGACGGCCCTCTCTTGCAATCATTTCTGTAATATTTCTTGCTTCACGATTAATTTGACGCTGAAGAGACATTCCGTGACTAAAATGAAAAATATTGATAATAAAACTAACAACCAATACCATGACAGTGGCAAGAATGGCCACTGCCACTACGATTTCAACTAAAGTAAAAGCAGATTTCTTCATGGTGTAATTTCCTTCCAATTTTCTGGCCAAAAAATCCCTCCAGTCGCCGATTGTTTTACGGTTGCCTGGATTTCTCTTTTCGAGTCATTTTTCATTCCGATTCCATGAATTATATAGGGGTCTGAGTTTTCAATTGAATATTGCCAAGTGTAGCCGGTTGAAAAGCTTCTTATTGGACTATTATAAGGTAAAGACGGTACTCCGTCTTTAATATCCAATACAGCTTTTTCCATACCTGCTTCTGCAGCATAGTAAGCTGCCATGGAATCATCAATGTTACCCTGAATCTTCATTTCTTTTAACATTAAATTAGAAGTCACTAAAACAACAACTAAAAAGATATTGATACACAGAATTACGATTAATAATGCTTGCCCTTTTTGTTTTTTCATTATTGTTTCCAATTTGTTAGAAATTCTTTTGCTTCAACTTTTTTGGTCCCGCTAGACCAAGTAACAGTGACGGTTACAAGAATAGTATTATTCGAAGGATCAGTGGGATCAAATTGGATATCAATGTCTCTAGTGAAACCATCCCCTAAATCTTTCAAATCGCTCAAAATTTCAAAAGTCTCGCCCTTAGACTCGACCCGATAAGGAGGATTACCAACATTAATGTCCTCTAACCATGATGTGCGGGTATCGGAATGTTTTAAATTATAATCCCGAATATTTCTGACCTTTTCCATTCCTTCCTGGACAAAATTTTCTGCCATCATCTTTCTAACCGAAAGATTACCAATTTTTTGCGAGGTAGAAATAACGGTCATCATACTAACCAATACCAACACAAAAATCCCCATTGCAACAAGAATTTCTATCAAAATTTGTCCAGAAATGAAATTATCTTTATTCAACATTGATTGATCCTGTAATATTGTTAATTCTGATTTTACTCAAAACAGAATTCGATTCCAAAATAATTAAACCTGACTGGGTAAAATTAAAGTCGCATGCTTCGCAATTCCATAAATTTTTCTTGTCGTAAGGAAGAGAAGGATTATCACTTGAAATATCATTAATTACATCTGCAGGTGACCCATGCCCAACATTTTGAGGAGTACCAAAAAAAATATAAAATTGAGTACTAGCGCTGGGAGAAGTTGGATCAATCCCCTGAATATCAACTCCGCTTCTTAAATCTATTGGAGGACCAATATCTTCACTGCTTGAATCACAACCATGATCCCCATTGAGGTTTTGGTAAACGTTATACTGCCACCGACTTCCTGTTTTCTTAAAACAGACTCCATAGCCGTCAAGACCTGCCACAGGATTTTTCGGACTTAACGATAAAGTCATTGCTTCCTCTAGAGCAGTTTTAATTTCTTGAGTACTGAGCTCTAGGTTTCTTTTTGTATATGAAGAAAAGGCAACTACTGAAGTTGCCATAATTATTCCCAAAATTGCTACTGAAACCAGAAGCTCTATTAATGTAAAAGCTTTTTTCATATTGTTCTAAGCTATGGATTCACTTCTTTCATCGGAATCGGAAAAATACATTTCTCTGTTGTCCCAGTATTAGAATCACACTTAGTCCCAGAATTGGCATCAAAAGTTGCCTGAATTGCTCTCATGACACCGTTCTTTTTTCCAACACAAGTAATAGTCGCTTTCGATGGATCTGTTGCCGTATCAAAAGTCTTATTGTCATGGGTAGCATTTGATCCGCAATAATAGTCAGAACTGCTAAAACTTAAGTTTCCGGGATTCACTTGAGCTGAACCCATACTTCCTAAATTACCCTTAACCTGTAAAGCCGCTTGTTCAACCCCAGTTTCTGCCGCATAATAAGCGGTGATTGAATCCGAAAGTCCACGTTGAACAACAATTTCTCTGGTCGTTATACTCATAAAAGCCAAAGTAATCATCAGAGATACTCCCACTACAATAATCATTATCGTTAAGGCCTGTGCTTTTAAAGTTTTTTTCATAATTAACTCCCCGAATAATCTCTAGATGAAATTACTTCCTGTACTGTAACTGATGCCTTTTTCCAGTCAGGCGAAGAGCCAAAATTTTTACTCTGAATGGTTAAGGTTATCGTCACAAACGGTTGCAAAGAAGTAAAACTTTGTTGAAATTGGGCTCCGGTTACATCAACTTGACTAGAAGTTAACTCATATGGCGGACAGGGTCCGGGCGTTGCAGACCCAGGGCAAGATAGAACATCATTTGTAATCTTGCCGGCGATTTTTAAGAAAACACTTTTTAAATCTGTTGCATTAACATAGTAATACCTGTCATCAGGAGTAATTTGACCGGTGACTGCATTATAATCGTGAGCAATTCTAGCTAAAGTAATTTGATCAATACCAGTTGAGGTTGTAGTTCCTAAACCCAACGAGTAAAATTCAATATTATTGTTACCAGCACCCCAACCAATATTAGCTTCGCAAACAGCTAAATCTGTTGGAACACCAGAACAACTCGAACTTCCGGTACCATTTAAGTTTGCAATCCCGTCAGATAGAACAATTGCGACCTTTTTAGCAGTACGACCAACAATAATATTACTGTTAAGCTCTTGTACTGCCTGATAAATTCCGCTTCGCATCGATGTATTGTCACAAGGGACTAGAGCATCAATATTATTTTTTATGGAGCTAAAACTGCTAGAATAAGTCAATGAATTAAGTTTAGTCGCTCCTGTCGGTGTATAACAACCGCTAAACGCAACTGCGCCAATTCTATCTTGCGGTGGACTAACACCTTGACTGTCTTGTGTGGTAAAATAATCGATAAAATCATCTGCTGCACCTTTCATATAATCAATCTTCTTACCGCAAGGCTTGCGATTTGTATCGCCACATACAGTCATCGAGCCTGTCGTATCCAAGATCAACATAATATCTAAATCTTCTCTAGTAGTTCCATTCTGAATATTACCGGTAGTGACTTCGATTTCATGGGTTAAAGGATTCAAAGAATACGAAACATAATCTCCCCCCGTTCCATTGCCGATTGGTGATTGATTGATCTGTATACTAGATCCTCCAGGATCGGCCACGATTGCATCTGCCTGGCCTTGATTTCTTTGGCCCATTGCCACACGGGTTTGTCTTGCAATCACTTCAATCGCATTTCTTGCTTCCAAAATAACTTGTCTCTGAACGGCAATTTTAGAATTAGCGTGGATAATTTGAATTATTATGGTTGAGGCCATTCCAAAAACAATCACTAAAATTGAAATTGTTATTAACAACTCAACTAACGTAAATCCTTTAATTTTCTTCACGGCACCCTCCAGTTAGTAAATTTTTCTGTCAAAGTAACTTTTCCGGTCATACCCTTAAGCCATTCTACTGTTACTTGGGCTTCAAACCATTGCGGATTGGGGTTAGAATCTTTAACAATATTTATTGTTCTAACCATATTGGTGGCACTGGCAGTGCGACAATTACCTCCAAGTACAATCACTTGAATTCCTCTAGGATCCAAACATATGTCAGGACCAACTCTAGGATCTGCCTTCCAAGAATCCGGAGTTTCAAAAACATTAACATCTGCATTCCATGCAATGTAATAATAATTATTTGATCCGGTAAAAGCAGCGTTAACATTGGCGTTATTCCCAAGCGTGAAACCATCGCTGCTATATTGATTGATACCGCTTGGATATACAATTTTGCTTCCATCAAAACGATCTGTGTATTCCTCTACTAAGTCTTGTGTACTTATCGCCGGATAATGACCGTTATTTTGCATCCAAACTACCGCTGGCTGAAAACTAACTCCGCTAATAGTATTCGAGCCACCGTTGCCATTGTAACTTCCGATATGGAAGTGGTTAACAGTATTTCCCCCTCCATCTTTAACATCTTTAAAAGCCATATAATAATACCTGTATCCTGATTGATTGACGGAATTATTGTTTGAACCTAAGGTAAATCCATCTCCATCGAGAGAGGTTATAAGATTATTGGCAGAAACACTACTATTTGCCATTCGAAAAGAAGTTGCGCCTGGCATCGCTGAAGTTTTCCAAACATTAGGCGTATTATTCCACTGACATGCGAATATAAAACAATCGGCATAAACCTGACGTCTCACCATAACCAAGTCTGACTTAAAACCAAGTCCTGTCACAGGATTTGTTGATTTACCGTTGCCCCAATACCAACCTGTTTTGAAATCTTGAGCATCAGCTTGGTACTGATACGCAATATAGAAATAATCTGTTCCACAATGATTAACTGTGTCACTATCTCCTACAGTGAACCCTTGATCATCCAAATTTGAGATACCAGTCCCGTTAAAAAATGGATCACCACTAAGAAACCTATAACTAATATTTGCAAACTCCCAACCGTCAGACATGTCTTTGGTTTTGAAGACCAAAGGATGATTGTTAGTGCCAACAATTACCAACTCTGGTTGGAAACCAAGTCCACCAATCGATTGGGTGCTTTTCCCACAAAGGGGAGCACTGCCACTATGGTTTCCTTTATAGATTCCAGTAACAACCGAACCTTTAACAGTCACAGAGCCACCGGTTGCTTGAGTTAAATGAACATTACCAGAAGCAATGTTATTATCAAAAGGTGCACTAGAACCACTTGGCGGTTCATTATTACTTCTAAGATTTGTGTCACGAATATTTCTGATTTTTTCTAGAGCATCTTGAGCAAAGGTCGTCGCCACAAATCTCTGTTTGTTAGAATTACTGACACGATTCGCTAAAATAATCATGCTGATGCAAGCAGTCATAATGGAAACGGCAATTCCTATTGCCACTACCACTTCAACTAATGTTTGTCCCTTTTTCAAAAATCCTCCTAACGAATACTTATAACATCCCCCCGTGCAACATCAATATACTTTGAATAGCCAAAACCAGATACGGTAATTGTCACACTCGGATTGGATGAATTCGCAAGAATATCATTAAAATAAGTTGGCTTATAATAAGGTAAAGTTGGATTAGCGGGATCTGTTTGAGCAACCGAAAATTTAACCTTTTTACTAGTAAATGATTCTGTAGAAGAATATGTTTTATATGAATTTTTTAAATGTTTATTGCCGCCGCTATCAACAAAATACAGTGAATAATTATTGCCGCCAAAATCTACTTCGTAGGCTAAAGCGCCCGAATCAGCTGGTGCATAAGAAAAATTTAGAGCCGTTGCCAAAGCTTGTGCTCCTTTTTGAGCATCCAAATTTACAAATTGTTTAATCTGAAATTCGCGATACGCAATAATAACTGTACTGACAACTATCGTAAAAATACCAGTCACCACAAGCATCTCTACTAAAGACATTCCTTTTCGAAATTTAAAAAAATATCGTTTCATTTTTAAAAACCTAAGCTTGTCAGATACCAATTAATAATCTTATCTCCAAAAAATAAAGCAATAAACATACCGGTGATTAAGAACGGAGCAAAGGGAATTTTGTCTTTCATTTTCTTTTGGTGAACAAGTATCAAAATAATTCCGAGAATGCTACCCAAGCTAAATGCCGCAAAACTACCCAACAGAACTCCCGGCCAGCTGGCAATTGCCCCTAATAAAAAGCCCAGTTTGATATCCCCTGCCCCCATCCATTTTTCACGGGAAACAACCACTAATAAAGCCAGAAAACCTCCTAAAGCCAATCCGCCGTATAAGGAATGAAGAAGTAATGAAAAATCAAAATTAGAAATTATGAATTGAATTATTAAATAGGCTACCCAAATTCCAATCGCAAGCCAGACAAGAAAGTCGGCGACTAAATAATAAAGAATATCGTAGACAAAAACGACAATAAGAATGCAAGTGATGAGGAGATAAGGAACCAAAACCCAAGTTAGTCCGAATTTCCAAAGAATCAACCCGAATAAAAGACCAGTGCCTACCTCAACTATCGGATATTGAATAGAAATTCCTTTTTTACATGTCCGGCATTTACCTTGTAAAGCGATATATGAAAAAAAGGGAACCAATTCGTACCAAGTAAGTTCTCTTTTACAACTCGGACAATGAGATCGGGTATTAACAATCGATTTCAGATCATCAAAGCGCAGAATAACTACATTCAAAAATGAACCGACAACCATTCCCAAAATAACCGCGATAATGAAATTAACAAATTCAGGCATAAGTTCCGCCCCTCAATTGGAAAGTTACATTAATATGTGGAATCGCGCTCGTTTTTTTCGCATTAGCAAAATATATCACTATCAACAAAATCGCCGTGATAATAATGATGGCAATAATAAGCTCAATTAGGGTGAAGGCGCGGTGCATATAAAACTCCAATTCTCAAATCACAACACTCAACCAAATCACAAACTACAAATCGTAAACTATTTTCTCATGATCGAGGAAAAGATTAACACCAATTCGTGAGCTTCTTTCCAGATTAAACGTGCTTTTTCTTTTAATTGCGGTTCTGCATTAACAATCATTTCTATCCAATACATCGTTTCTTTCGCTTCTTTTTTAGCTATACAGATCTTGTTTTTGAAATCTCTCTTGGAACTCGCTTCTTCTGCTTCGCAATAATTCGCCCCAACACTCGTACCAGACCTAATAAACTGATTAATAATTGATTTTGTGATGTGATTTACAGGTATTTCTTTGGAAAATGCTATAACCTGTATTCCAAACTTTAATGTTCGTTCAGCAAGGTCAAATTTCTTTTGAGATTTGGAATTTTCGATTTGATTGAACATTGATATTTGTTGTTTGGAATTTCTCTTTGACTTTATCAACGAGTCAAGGGATCACCCCTTTGGAGATATCTCGTGCAAAGAGGTGACCTACTTGAATTAGTAAGTACAATCGGTATGCGCTGCAAGACCTGCTGATTTCGACATTACATTTCCTATACTATCAGCACACCAGAATAAACCACCGGTCATTGGCGCTGTAATAGCATAAATCGTGCTTGTTCCATTAACAACCATATCTGTTGTAGTGCCTGACTGAGTCTTTGCATCAGCATTCAATACTCCAACACCTGTTAATTGAGGAACAGCGGTTGCGGTTGCAGGATAGGTACTATTGTCACTAAAGTATGATTCAATCAGGACCTTGGCTTGCTCGATATCGCCTTTAACTCTCGCATCTTTGGCTTTGTTTCTGGCGCTGTTTAAAGCAACCAAAATCATTGCCGCCAAAATACCGATAATAGCGATAACAACCAACAACTCAATAAGGGTAAAGCCTCGTCGTAATTTCATAATTTTCCTTTTTGATTAAATTTATTATTTCCTCCGGTATATCGACCTATGTAACCGGAAACTTAAAATCCAGTTTGGGCTAATGAATAGATTGGCCAGATAATCGAAATTACCAAGAAACCGACACCGACACCGACAATTACCAAAATAATCGGCTCGATCAAGCCCGCTAAACCTTTAATCAAGGCATCTGTTTCCTTCTCGTAGTATTCAGCCAATTTACTTAAAACCGTCCCCATTCTTCCTGTTTGCTCCCCTACCATTATCATCTCTGAAACAATTGGCGGAAAATATTTATCTTTTTGCAGCGGCACAGACATCGGAATACCTCTTTCAACCTGGGAAGCAACATTTCTTAGGCTTTGGTTATAAAGACGATTTTGAATAACATCGGCAGTAACAGCGATAGTTTCCATAATCGGGATACCGGCTTGAATTAACATACTCATGGTGCGGCAAAATCTTGCCATATAAATCATGGTGTAAAGTTCTTTAACAATAGGAACTCTAATTTTCATATGATCCCACCAGCTGCCGCCCTCTTTGGATTTTAAAAGAAAATAAAAAGCAGAGACTAAAATAATAAGTACTATTAATTCAACCCACCAGAAACCTACAGTAAAATTAGAAATCGCAATAATCGCTCTTGTTGTCCACGGAAGTTGAACGTTAAGATCTGCAAAAACAGATTTAATTTGAGGGACAACATAGAGCATCATTAAGATGATAATAACGATCATTGTCAAAATTACAAAAGAAGGATAATAGAGCGCTCCCTTGACCTTATTATTAAAATCTTCCGTCTGCTCTAATCTTTCTGCGAGTTGCGAAAGCACTTTATCTAATTGGCCGGTATTTTCTCCAGAACGAACAATGGCAATAAACACAGGGTCAAAAATTCTGTTTTGTTTTGCCAATGCAAAAGAAAGGGTATTACCCTGCTCTAGATCTTGGATTATAGTTGCATAAGACTTTTTAAGAATCGGGTTTTGGGTTTGCATTGCCAGAATTCTAAAAGCCTGATCAATTGCTAAACCTGCACCCAGCATAGTTGCCAGTTGCCTCGCTAAAAGTGCTTTATCTTTATTACGTACTCGGTTGAAAATAGGTACTGATAAATTCAAAACACCCTCCTTTAAGGGATATCCATATTTAATATATCACAACTAAAAGCAAAAGCAATTCTAATATACCATCATTTTGAAAGCTTTAGGATCTATCGCCCAGGTAAGAGCATTATCAATAGTAATTTCACCTTTAGAAACCAGTTCTGCCAATACTTTATCCATAGCAATCATTCCTTCGGCAGCTGATGTCTGGATGATGTTCGGAAGCTGATGGGTTTTTCCTTCACGAATCGTATTGCGGACTGCCGAATTCGCAACCATAATTTCACAGGCAACTACTCGCCCGCCTTGCGTTCTCGGAAGCAGTCTTTGACTTACCACGCCAAGAAGCACATTTGCCAACTGCATTCTTACCTGTTGTTGCTGGTGCGGCGGGAAAACATCTATTATACGATCTGCGGTTTGTGACGCCGAATTGGTGTGTAATGTGGCAAAAACCAAGTGTCCGGTTTCAGCAATCGTTAATGCCGCTTCAATAGTTTCAAGGTCCCGCATTTCTCCGACAAGAACTACGTTCGGATCTTCACGAAGACAAGATCGCAGAGCTCTTGCAAAAGAATTAGTGTCCGAGCCAACTTCACGTTGAGAAATAATCGACTTATCATGTTCAAAAACATATTCAATCGGGTCTTCAATGGTAACAATATGCTCGGAACGGGTATGATTAATTTGATTAATCATTGCCGCCAATGATGTCGATTTTCCGTGCCCTGTCGGTCCGGTAATAATTACAAATCCCTGAGAAGGAGAAGTAAACTTCTCTAATATAGGCGGCAGCCCCAATTCGGTTAAAGTTTTTATTATTTTTGGAATTAAACGTAAAGATGCCGCCAGATTCCCTTTTTGAAAATAAACATTAGTACGAAAACGCATGTCTTGGTAACCAAAAGAAAAATCAACTTCTTTGCGCACCTTGAGGCGCTCAACCTGATCAGGTGTCATAAAACTTTGGATAAGCTTTCCTGCCTGCTCGCCCGTTAAATTGCCCTCTTGCGGCGCAGCCGAGAGCGCTCCATCAACCCTTATCATCGGCGGAACCCCTACCGTTAAATGAAGGTCAGACGCCTTTCTTTCAACGGCTAAATCTAATAATTTTTTCATCTCTGGTATTAGACCAATTTGCATAAAATCCTCCTTATTATTTTATCCTGATGTTGTAACTCTCAAGACTTCGGCTACCGTAGTAATTCCTTTCAAAGCTTTGATCAAACCATCTTGCTTCATAGTAACCATACCCTCGGTTAAAGCGGCTTGCATAATTTCGGAAGCAGGTCGGCGCTTAATGGCTAGTTCTTCAATCTTTTCCGACATCGACAATACTTCGTAGATACCAATTCGGCCCGAGAAACCTTGATTACATTCACTGCAACCCTGGGCTTCATAAAATTTATACGGTTTTTGAAGGTGAAATTTAGTTATTTCTCTATCAATTTGTAAAAGTAGCGGTTCGGGAAGATGAGCTTCTTGTTTACACTTATCACATAGTTTTCTCACCAGTCTTTGGCCGATAATTACGTTTACGGAAGAAGTAATTAAAAACGGTTCAACACCCATATTTGTAAGTCGCGGTAAAGCGCCTGCTGCATCATTGGTGTGCAATGTAGTTAAGACCAAATGACCAGTCAAAGCGGCGTGGGTTGCCATTCCGGCGGTTTCAGCGTCACGAATTTCACCAACCATAATAATATTCGGGTCCTGACGCAAGACGGAACGCAAACCCTCAGCGAACGAAAAGCCAATTTTTGGTTTAACTTGGCACTGATTAATTCCCGGCATTTCGTATTCAACCGGATCCTCCAACGTAATGACATTAACTTGCGGATTGGCTATTTTTTTCAAAATAGAATACAAAGTTGTTGATTTCCCAGAGCCTGTCGGACCAGTCGCTAAAATAACTCCGTAAGGCTTGGTAATATTTTCTTCCAAAATTTTTAAATTTCTGCCAAAAATACCCAATTCTTCGAAAGTGTAAATATTTTGAGTTTTATCCAAAATTCTAAGCGCCACTTTTTCTCCTCGAACAGTAGGTAAAGTTGAAACCCTCAGATCAATTTCATGGCCGTGAGTTGTAACATCAAAGCGGCCGTCTTGAGGAACACGCTGCTCATCAATTTTTAGATGAGAGAGAATCTTAATTCTTGAAATAATCGCTGCCTGAAGTTCCAAAGGCATTTTAATAATATTTCTTAACACGCCATCAATTCGAAAACGAATACGCAGACTTTCTTCTTCTGGTTCAACATGAATATCGGACGATTTCTTTAGCACAGCCAAGGCAACTGTCGCTGCTAAAATTTGGGGAACATTGCCAGTTTCCGCAATTTGTTTTAAAGTTTCGACATCTTTTACTTCTTGCCCAAGAAATTTATCTAAATCGTTTTCAGGAATTTCAACAGAAATCGGACGATCATCGGTTGATTCGGGCTGAGCCGGAACTGCCGTTTGCACCATTGGTGCTTCCGGTTCTGGCTTTTTAAAAAACTGAGGTCGAGGAAATGATTTTTTCTCTTCCTCATCCTTAGGCTTGGGCGGAACTGCAATTGTAACCACCTGTTTAACCTCTGGAACTTTTGGTTCTTCCTTTGCTTCTTCTTTTACTTCTTTAATTTCCTTAGGAAGCTCTTCTACCGGTTTTGGTGGCGGCGGAGGAGGTAGTGGCGGTGTGGGCTTTGTTTCAACAGGTTCTTGTTTTTGATAATAAAGCTTAATTGCATCTACTATGTCAGAAGGTGAGGCAACAAATTCTTCGATTGCGATATCATTTTTTTGGCGGACAAAATCCAAAATCTCTTGAACTTTAGTATCATATGGATCAGAAACCGCTACTCGAATCATCGATTGAGAAGGATTGTCAAAAACTACCATCTTATATTTTTTCGAAATATCAATTGGAAATTTAGTAATGACTTCATAGGGAATTTTGATAGTCTTGAGATCAACAGTTTTTAAGTTGGTTGCATTAGAATACTCAATATGGTGATTTAATTTCTGAACTTCTACCGGCTGGCCCGATTCAGAGAATTGTTTTAAAACGTACCGGATATCTTCTGGAGTTGTAATATAGAGATCGGCAGTAATTTTTTTTGTTTGTTTTAAGTCCTCTAAAATCTGTGGCGGATTGGTTTTTAAATCTCCCGGGGAAGCTAACGCAAATTTAACTTTTGAAACTGGTTCCCCTTCTTTTTCAAAGGCAACAATTTCATATTTAGAAATTAAATCCTGAGAAATGAGCTTAAAAGCATCTAATGAAACATTGTAATTTTCTAATCTTATAAACGGGAGATCGTACAAAACCGCATAGGCTTTTGCGATATCTTCAGAACTAACACTATTTTGTTTTCGCAATTCCTTTTCGATTTGAAGATTATCTAAACCCTTATCAAAAGCTGCCACTTCTGATTGAGTGATGCGATTTCTTTCTAAAAGAATGTCGAGAATCGTTTTATTACTCAAATCTCCCCTCCTTAGAAGGAGAACTTTTTTTGCTACATTTTTACTATATCACAAATAAAAAACTTTGGCAGGCCCTGAGCGAATCGAACGCCCGACTGAGGTTTTGGAGACCTCCGTTTTACCACTAAACCAAGGGCCCATCCCCTGCCTTACTTTTTTGCTTTGGAAATTTTTGCTTCTTTATGAAGCGTGTGTTTGCGGCATTTTTTGCAAAATTTATTCATTTCCAATTTTTCTTTATTTTCAGCTGGGTTTTTGGAAGTAGTATAATTTTTGCTTTTACAAACAGTGCATTCAAATTGGAACAATACTGCTTTTGCTTTAGCCATTTTGTTGCCTTTCTATGTTATTGTGGAGCCCACTAGAGGATTTGAACCTCCGACCTACTGTTTACAAAACAGTTGCTCTACCACTGAGCTAAGTGGGCATGGTGCCGGGTGAGAGATTTGCACTCCCGTAGCCATTAAGGCGCCTGATTTACAGTCAGGTGCGATTGACTGCTCCGCCAACCCGGCATAGTTCTATTTTATACTAAAAAGGAGAAAACTTCAACGGATACAGAACGCGCGCCGAAACATCGGCGCGCTTACTATTTAATTAATCGCTAGACTACAGCCAGTTCAGGGACCTTAATAACTAGTTCCTCTCTTTCGACAAGAAACTGTGGTCCCTCTGCATATTCATAATCTTCATTTTTATTTGGCGGCCGTAAAACCGCTATGCAACGTTTCCGAGAATCCTGACCTTTAAAATAAAGAGCATGAATTATCAGATCGCGAAGAGCTATTGCCTTCATAGCTTGAGTTTTTTCATAGACAGTGAAAAAACCATCGCCTATCCTTACTAAATTGTCTGATTCTTGCTGAATCCGTAACCGATAAGATGAATGGCGATTCTCTTCTAGCTGAAGTGAGAAAGTGATTCTTTTCAAAGCCTCAACTAGAGACTCGCCATTGACCGGCAAACCTGAAAAATCAGGCAACTTCGGAGATTCCAAAGCCGGTTCATTCTGATCAATTTTGACGGTCACTTGAATAACATTACTGGGATTTGTCTTGTTTTCAGGTTTCTTAACCGGAATGATTCTTCTTGCAGGGATAATATCTATCGGCCAACGAATACCCAGACAACCCGGCCAATAGAAGATCAGTACAGAACTTACCTTTATATTCATGACAGAAAATCCACCTTTCTTAAGGCTTCAAAACAGATCTGGTGATATTATAAACTAAAAAGATGAGAACGTCAACTAATAAATTGAATGGAGCCCGGAATCGGATTTGAACCGACGACCTACTCCTTACCATGGAGTTGCTCTACCGCTGAGCTATCCGGGCTTATATTTATTTTCTGCTTTTTTCTCTGTCTCGTGCTTTTTCAGCTTTTTCTAATAATTTCTGATATTTACTATTCTTAGAATCAAGCTCCAAAGCATCTTTAAAGGTTTGAGTTGCTTTATAGTAATCTTTTAGACCCATATAAGCTAAACCGAGATTAACATGGCGCGAAGCATTATCAGGGTCATTTTTCAAAGCCGCCGAAAAAGCTTCTTTCGCATCGTAAAAATTTCCCTGTTCAAGATAAATAGCGCCTAATTTGGAATAAATTTTAGGATTATTGGGTTCACTAGCCGCCGCCTGAACATATAATTCTTCGGCTTTAGGAAAATTTCTTTTGTCAAAATATTCATCCGCTTGAGAAATTTTGCCATAGGTAGTCATTTCTTCATTGGAAACTTCTACTTTCTCTTTCGCATCAGTTTCCTTGGCAAGTGGAATTCTCCGCGCGAGAATAATAAACACCAAAGTTACCGCACCAATAATAATAAAATCCCAAATCATTTTGCTTCAGCCTCTATATCTTTTTCTTTTATTTTTCCCTCATAAGCAAGACAGCACATTAATTTTCCACAACAACCGGAAAATTTTGGCGATTTTCCGCCGCTAATTTCCTGATTTTCAACCATCTCTAATGTTATATTGTCCAAGTTCGATAAAAATCTTGCACAGCAAAGTTCTCTACCGCATTTTCCGAATCCACCGTAAAGTTTTGCCTGATCACGCGGACCAACCTGTTGAAGTCTGATGATTTTATTAAGAGTACCCACTAAATCAGCAACTAAACTTCTAAAATCTATCCTTCCTTCGGCAGAAAAGAAAAAGGTTAATTTTTTTTCGTCAAAAGAAAAATCAGCATCTAAAATTTTTAAGTCCAGACCATGACGGAAAGCCTTGGATCTTGCTTCATCAATAAAGGTTTTTGCTTTTTTGTGCAGTTCTTTTTTAAAATCCAAGTCTTCCTGACTTAGAACTTTTAAAATTCTTACATCAGAAGAAGCAACTTCCTTTGAACAGTTACCATTACAAAAAATTGCTGGTTCTAAAATGCCGTCTATTTCTGCCAGCACCGTTTCTCCAGACTTCAATGCTAAATCAGTCTCTACTTCGAAAATTTGTCCCGTCGATGGAACACGAATTTTTAACATAATTTTCCTTTAAAAACTTAAGGTAAGATTCTCTAATAATAATTTTACTGAAATATTGGTTGAAAGTAAATCCCTAGCAAGGGATAAAAACTTTAAAGTCTCGATAACGTCTTCGCCTTTTAGAAGTTTTTGACGAAAGTATTCTTGCCATAAAATTAAAATCTTTTCAACTTCCCCTTCCTCGAAAATTTCGTTTACCCATTTAAATCTTTCCTGAATATTCTTTTGGGATAATACATCAGGAGAAAGATAACCTTCTGGCTCTGAAAGATCGGCTTTTTGGGAAAATCTTATTTTTAAACAACGAGAATGAATTGTCGGCAATATCCTTTTTTCATTAGCAGAAATTAAAACTATTTTCGCAAACGAAGGTGGTTCTTCTAAAGTCTTTAAAAGTGCATTAGCAGATTCAGAATTTATTTTTTCGGCATTTAGAATAATTACCAATTTAAAATCTTTAAATGCCGGTTTTAAAGAAAGCCATCTTATAAGCTCTCTGATATCAGCGATCTTTAAAGTTTTTCCGTCTAATAAAATAGAATCGTTTTTAAACTTTTCTAGAATTTCTAAAAACGATTCTTGATTGTGAGCAATGATAAGGAGTGGCAAAGTCGTATTTAAAAGTTTCGACTGCAAATTAAACATCACTTTCACTTTATTTCCTTTGACAATCATTTTCAACAATTATACAATGGTACTAGGGTTTATCCCGCCATAGGCGGGGTTCGGTCGGACCCACAATTATTAATTATACTTAATTAAACTAATTTTATGGATTTTCAAGACAAAACACTCACTTGCAAAGAATGTAACAACGAATTTAACTGGTCTGCAGGTGAGCAAAAATTTTATGCCGATAAGGGGCTTCAAAACTCCCCGGGCAGATGCCCTGATTGCCGTAAGGCAATGAAGGACAAAAAAACCAATCGGCAAATGTATTCAATTGTTTGTAAAGAATGTGGCAAAGAAGGACAAGTGCCTTTTCAGCCTCGCAATCCTGACGATGTTCTTTGTGCTGAATGTTTCGGAAAAAAGCGTCAAGAGACGAAAACTTCTCCTGACGAATCACAAGAGGCATCACAAACAGCTGAACCACAAGCTTAAAGAGAAGCTTTTTTTACACTAGTTCTCAAACAACGGGTGCAAATTAATTTCCCCCCGATTTTTTGAATGTTTGGATAAATTTTTCTTTTAGTTCTATGTAAAGAATGGGGCTTGTTATAGCCCATTGTTTCTTTTTTTCCGCAAATTTGGCAGACTGCTTCTCGCATTTTTTCCTCTAATATTAAAAAATTGCTTTTAGCAAATTTTTAGGTTAAAATATCTATATATCAGTTTAACAAATTCTGAGGAAAATTACAAGATGTTGCTTTTTAGCTTAATCTCTTCGCCATTACAATTTTTATTTTTTATTATCGCTATCACCTTTTCCTTAACGATACATGAATTTTCTCACGCATATGTTGCCAATAAATTAGGTGACTCAACAGCAAAACTTATGGGAAGATTGACCCTTAATCCTCTGGCTCATTTGGATTTAATGGGAACAGTTTTCCTTTTACTTGCCGGTTTTGGTTGGGGAAAACCAGTTATGGTAAATCCCCATAACTTTAAAAGTCCTGCTTTAGACAATCTGACGGTTTCTTTAGCAGGACCAATTAGTAATTTATTGTTGGCTGTCATTTTTGGATTAATTTTGAGATTTTTGCCTATGCCTTCAATGGTAGAAAATCTCTTTTTTATCATAATTTTCTATAATTTAGTTTTTATGATCTTTAATCTTTTACCAATTCCCCCGCTTGACGGTTCAAAAGTTTTAGGACTTTTCATGTCAGAACAAAGCTATTTAATGCTTCAGCAATTAGGAATTCCCATTCTTTTTGGTCTAATAATTTTTTCTTCCCTTGTCTATCCAATTATACCGATCATTCTTGACCGCGTTGTTAATTTTTTCTTTATTTTAATAACGGGTAACTCTCCTTTAGGTCTTTGACTATAAATTTATAGAAGTTTTTGCTACAATAGATTTGGCGCTACTTGTCAAAGATTATTTGCTTTAACATCTTTTACAAGGGAATCCGCGTTCCCGTTAGAAGTTTACTTCTAACGGGACAGGATACCCACTAGCGCATATTTTAGCCAAATAACGATTGGCAAGTAGAGCCGTTTTTATTTTTAATGCCTGAAATTATATTCGCGGGGTGTGGCGCAGTGGTAGCGCGCGCGCATGGGGTGCGTGAGGTCGCTGGTTCAAATCCAGTCACCCCGACCAAACATTGGTCTCCTATCCCCAACCAAAAAATATTATGGAATACGAAATTCAATTTGCAAGGCTTTCCACAACCGAGAAATTGCCTGACAGATTCCTAAACACTCAAATGAGAACTGCCACTGATTTGAGTAAGTCCTCTATGGGACAAATTTATTGGTTAATCGAGATTCTAACCCCGTGGTTTCCCACTGCTCAAATTGGGCAAACAATCATTAATACTTTTTCTGAAAATTATTATAAAGGCGGCAGTACTTCGGATTTAGTAAATTTCGAGGAAGCTTTAAAAAAAGTTAACGAAACTCTGGCGCAGATTACTCAAAACGGCGAGACTGACTGGATTGGTAATTTGAATGGTGTCCTTGGCATAATAGTTGGCGATAAACTTCATTTAGCTCAAACGGGTAAATGCGAAGCTTATATTTTCCGTGACGGAAAGGCTAATCAACTTACCTATGGGCTATCAAACGGCGCTGAGACCCACCCTTTGAAGACTTTTTCCAATATCACTTCTGGCGAGCTTAAATCGCACGATAAAATTCTAATCGCTAATCCTGACATTTTTCAACATTTTTCAATTGAGGGCTTAAGACAGATAGTAGCCCTTAATGACCCCAATGAGTCTGTCCTGCAAATTGCCAAAATTTTAAAAAAGAAGAAAACAAGTTCGGTTAATGTTTTGATCATGAATCTTTTGGACCGTGAAGAAATGGCTAAAATTGCCGCCACAGAACCTTCAACCGTTTATTTAGACCGACCTTTAGAATCTTTTTGGGCAGGGAGCAAACGTGTCTGGCAGCAGCTTGTTTACCCAATTTTGAAGTTTTTTGCTAAAAGCAGTCAAAAAGCAGGAAAAAAATCTCTCAACTTTACAAAAAATTATGTTAAAACTCTTCAAGAAAAAAGAAAAAGCAAAGAACCAATTAAGAAAAAGGATCTTTTTGATAAAGAATTTATTGAAGAAAACCCATCCGATGATCTTTTAAAAGACGAAGAAATTAAGTATTCTCCGGAATTAGAAGTTCACTACTACAATGAGGAAAAGCGCAAAAAAGAAAATAAAACTTTCAAAGTTTTTGAATCTTTGAAAAGATATGCTTCTATATTTTGGGGATTGATCACCAAAACTGCCACCAATAAAAAAACAAGGCCTTACTTTTACATTGCATTGGCGATAATCTTATTGGTCGTAATCGGTTTGGTAATTAACAACAAGCGAAGTTCATCAAATAAAAATTTAAACCTTGCTCAAGCGCAAAGCATTCTCCGAGAAGCTGAAAGCGCTCAAAATGACGCTAAAAATGCTGAACTTTCCAATGATCAGGAAAAAGCCAAGCAATTATTTCAACAAGCAATCGATAAAGCAAAAAGTGTTCAAGATTTTCCTATTGTAAGCTCAGACGCTAAAAATATTATTATAAGTTCTTATACTGAGCTCGATAAGCTAACTCAAACAACCAGATTTTCTAATCTTGATCCACTTTTCAGTTTGAGTAATCAAATAAAAAGCGTGATTGTTTACTCGGGAAATGCTTATCTTGTCACTCAAAATGCTATCTTTAAAGGTTTATTAAGTGGTGGTAAACCAACTCAAGTTGCCAGTCTTCCAAAAAATGGCGGAGATTGCCAATTTGCCATTTTGATGGGTAAAGATATTTTCCTGTACACTTCCTCGCAAAAAGTATACGACTTTCAAACTGATAAAGAATCGATTGATATTGCTCAGGGACCAAATACTTGGGAAACGGCCAATGCCGGCAACGGGTTTTCGGGAAATATTTATCTTCTCGATGGAATAATGGGGAAAATTTATAAACATTCGTCATCATCTAACGGTTTCGGTGAAGGCCAAAGTTACATCACTTCAACAACAGCCAATGTTAAGGACAGTGTTTCGATTGCTATCGACGGCGCTGTTTATGTTCTTCGTTCCGACGGCCAAGCCATTAAACTGCAACTTGGAAAATTGCAAGAATTTTCATTGCAAGATATTCCTACTCCTTCGTCTAAAATCGAAAAACCTTTGGAAATCTATACCGACGCTGATACACCATCAATCTATGTTTTAGACGGTGTTAAAAATCGTATTTTGGAATTTGATAAAACCGGACACTTTACGCATCAATTCGCTCTTCCAGATAGCTTTACTTCTGCCAGTAATTTCTTTATTTCTTACAAATCAAAAAAGATTTGGGTCACAAACGACAAAAGTATGTACGAGATCTCAATATAGTAATCAAAATGTTTGTAAGATTCTTAGGACTTTTTCACCGTACGGCGATAACGTATGGGCTACTTCCCTACCGAGATATTTTTTATTAACTAAGCCTGAGCTCACAAGTTTTTTAGTATGTTCTGAAATTGTTTTTGGATTGGCACTAAGTTTGTAAGCAATATCAAACAATGTGATTCCTTCGCTCTGGCTTATGAGTTTTAAAATTTCTATTCTCCAGTGGTTGGAAACCCCCTTGAATACTCTTTCCAATTTTCGACTATCTTTCATAGCTATATTATAGCAGACCCTCTAATAATCTGCAGATTATTAGATTGTTATAGAAACTAATGTTTTGTAAAACTTAGAACGATTAGTTATGTATTAAACTATAAAATTTTTCTGTAATTTGATTTTGAATTTTATCATCAAGATCTACTAGACCATATCCTTTTGAATCTACTGCTTCAAGAACACCTGCCAACAGCAAAGCTCTTGTAAGTTGAATTTTTTCGGGGGTTAAACTGTGTTCCCTACCATCAAAATTAATTGGAAATCCCCCATTTACTAAAGTTATATCATTAATACTAAAGTCCTGATGGCAGTTATTAGTTTTAGCTTGAAGGCTTCGCAAATAAACTGCAGAAAATTCTCTATCTGATGACGAAGCACTAATTAAAACTGCGCCCTTCTTTAACTTACCAAAATCTCCTGCAACTATTGATGATTGACCAGTTGTTCCGATAATTACATCAAAATCGCCAAACTTTGCTTTATATCTTCCCGAAAAGTCACATTTACTGGACAATTTGTCACAACTATTCACTTGATGATCTGCTTTGAAAATACCCGTAATCGCTTCTCCTATATAACCCTGACCAATCACTAATATTTTTGGATCTTTAATAGCGTGTTCTTTAAAATATAATTTCACTTTATCTACAACCAGCCTGGCAACCATCGGAGATTCATGCTCGAGCTTAGCTTTAGATCTCGCTATATTCACTACGGGAAAAGAAAGCTGAACATCTTTCAATTTTTCGTAGCCAGATGATGTTTGTTCAACACCTACAAAATTCTTTAGATCATTAAAAAAATCATTCACATAAAGTATCAAGGCGCCACCATCATCCAAAACAATAACTTTTTGAAAATTCTTAATGTTTACATTATTGCTTATTTCACGTAGAAAATTTCCTACATTGCTTTGAAATTGCTCATCAAAAGAAATATGGCTATCAAAGAATTTACTTTGATTAGAAATGTTAACTTTTTTATCAGAAAATTTTTGGAAAGTTTTTTCGTTAGTAGAATAACATTTTCCAAGTAAATAAGTATTTTCCGGCTTCAGACCTTTTTTGAATAGTTCGTCAAATAAATTAAATGTTGTACCTAGAATATGCTGGCAAGCAATAACTAATGTTCTGGAAAGATCAATATTAGGATATTTTTCCGACACAAAACTCAACAGAGGTAATTGTTTTTCTTTCGAACTAAAGATTTTTTTGAAATTGAGCATTTTACATCTTTTTTGGAGCGGTAATTCCCATTAGATCTAAAGTGTTTTTCAAAACTATTTGAGTTGCTTTGAGAAGTTCTAAACGCGCAGATGTTAATTCGTCGTTACCAGATTTTAAGACTGGGCATTTTTCGTAGAAACGGTGAAAGGAATCAGCAAGTTCAATGGCGTAAGTTGGCAATTTTTGGACTTGATAATCCCCTACTATTCCTTCAACAATTTCCGGTAATTTTATAAGTTGTTTTATCAAAGCTTTTTCTTCCGGCTCTTTTAATAAATCTAAATTTGTTTTACCAGAATTTTCTGCTTTTTGAAGTATTGATGCGATTCTTGCATAGGCGTATTGAACATAGTAAACAGGATTTTTTTGCGATTGCTCTTTTGCTAATTCTAAATCAAAAGTCAGATGACTATTAGGTGCATATTCAAGCATGAAAAATCGATAAACATCTTTGCCAACTTCTTTTAGTAAGTCATCTACTAAAACGAAGTTACCTTCGCGTTTACTCATCCTAACTTCTTTACCTTCTTTTACGATTCTTACAAACTGATGAACAAGAATGTCAAATTTATCGTCATATCCAAGCGCTTTAACAAAACCTTTGAGCCTACTTAAATCGCCATGATGGTCCGCACCCCAAACATTAATTGCTTTATCAAATTTCCTATCAACCAATTTATCTTTATGGTAAGCACAATCCAAAGCAAAATAAGTCGGTTCACCATTACTTCTTATAAGAACTCTGTCTTTGTCGTCGCCATAGTCGGTGGATTTAAACCACAAAGCGCCTTCTTTTTCATACGCTAATTTTTTTTCTTTAAGCCATCCGATGATAGTATCAACTTTCCCAGTTTCTCTCAGGTCTTTTCCCTCAGCCGTCCAAACATCGAATTTGATGCCCATATCTTGAGTAGTTCTTTTGATTTCTTCGATTAGTTTTTGCGCAGCAAGTTTTCCTACTTCCCGAGGATTATCGCCCTTTATCTCCTTGGCCAACTCATCAATGTACTCACCTTTGTATTGAGTTTCATCGTCTTTCAAAATCGAGTGGCCTAAAACATCAATTTGACCGCCAGCGTCGTTAAAATAATATTCCCTCGTAACCTTCCAATCAGCTTTAGTAAGCACATTAGACAAAACATCGCCGATTACCCCGCCGCGAGAATTACCAACAGTCAAAGGACCAGTAGGATTAGCGGAGATGAATTCGATGTCGGCTGTTTTGTTATTTCCGATATTGGCACTGCCATACTTATCACCACCGTTAATTACTTCAGAAATTTTTCCTTGCAGAAAGGGGAGTGAGATTTTAAAGTTTATAAATCCAGGGCCAGCAATAATTGCCTCTTCGATAATGTCGGCCTTCTCTATACTATTAATAATATTTTGGGCGATATTTTTAGGTTCCTCCCCCACCGCTTTCGCCAAAATCATCGCCGCATTTGTCGAATAATCTCCGAACTTCACTTCAGCTTCTTCCATACTAAAACTTGGTATCTCCAGATCCGGATATACTTTTTTGATAGCTTGTGAAACTAATTCTTTTATTTGAGATTTCATCTTTTAATTTTTACAAACCTGCGTTTTCCTACTTGAATTATCATTTCATCTTTAACTTCAATAGTTTTAAATGGGTCAGTTATTTTTTCGCCTTCTATTTCCACACCACCCTGCTCGACTAACCTTTTTGCTTCCGCTTTCGATGTTGCCAATTCGCATTTCATTAAAAGATCATCAATTCTGCACTCAGAAACATCGATTCTTTTCACCAGCATATCTTCCGGCTTTTCTTTATTTTTGAAAATTCTGTCAAACTCCCCTGCTGCATTTTCTGCCGATTCTTCTGAATGATACATTTCTACAATAAGTTTCGCCAACTTTGCTTTGGTATTTCGCGGGTCATCTTTGGATTCTTTCTCGATGATTCTTAAAGCTTCATCGGTCAGATCAGTGCAAAGCTCAAAATATTGCATTATTAAACTATCGGGAATACTCATTACCTTGCCGTACATATCTTCTGGCTTATCACTAATTGCAATGTAATTTCCGAGTGACTTTGACATTTTTTCTTTACCATCAAGACCAATTAAATAATTCATCATTAAAATGTCTTGTTCGGGCTGATCATATGCTTTCTGAATCTGGCGTCCCATTAACAAATTAAATTTTTGGTCTGTTCCTCCTAATTCAACATCGGCACGCACCGCCACCGAATCATAGCCTTGCAAAATTGGGTAAATGGCCTCATGAAGCATGAAAGGCTTTCCCTCAGACAATCTTTTCTTAAAAGTCTCATGTTCAACGATCTGCGAGACTGATGTCTTAGAGGCGACTTCGATAACTTTAGCAAGATCAAAATCTTTAAACCATTCACTCTGCAAATGAATTTCGGTTTTCGATTGATCTAGAATTCTAAAGGCTTGCGAAAAAAAGGCATCGGCATTCTTCTTAACTTCCTCTTCCGATACCGGTTTTCGTGTTTCATCTTTTCCTGAAGGATCACCGATTCTTGCGGTATAATCACCAATAATAAAAACGGCAGTATGTCCCATATCTTGGAATGCCTTGAGTTTTCTTATTGGTACAGCATGACCCAAATGAATATCGCCCTTATTAGGGTCAATACCATATTTTATCCTAAGCTTCTTATCACCTTTAAGCTTATTCTCAAGCGAAGATTTAATAATGATTTCGCTCACGCCGCGCGTTAATAATTCGTCAATAGTCATGAAACTCCTTTACTAATTCCATTTTACCTTAATAAATGCTAGAATGTAAATAATGATTAAATTTAAAAACCCTTTTAATATCAAGAAATTATTTGCTAATACGGATCGAAAATCTACCTGGAAAAAAACTAAATACTGGGGCATTAGAGCTCTAATAGCTTTTTTTTCTTTGGCAATTTTACTTTTTGCATGGTACGCCAAAGACCTTCCGACACCCGGTAAAATCAGAAGTCTTAAAATGGCTGCTTCCACCCAACTTTTCGATCGTAATGGCAAGCCGATTTACGCTCTTCACGGCGACGTGAAACGCGATCTTCTCACCTCTCAAGATATTCCAACCACAATTAAAGAAGCGGCGGTTGCAACCGAAGATCGCAATTTTTATTCGCATCACGGAATAGTTTTTACAAGTATTTTAAGAGCTATTTACACCGATATCACCAATCATGGCACAAGCCAAGGTGCTTCAACTATTACCCAACAATATGTGAAGAACGCTCTTTTGGACCCTAAAAAAACCTTTACCCGGAAAATCAAGGAATTGATTCTCACCTTGGAAATCGAGGTCATGTATAATAAGGACCAAATTTTAACTATGTACCTTAATGAAATTCCTTGGGGCAGCAATGCCTATGGTGCCCAAGCAGCATCACAGACTTACTTCAATAAGGATGCCAAGAATTTAGACTTGGCAGAATCTGCCACGCTTGTTGCTATGGTCCAAAGACCGACATATTACTCTCCCTACGGCACACATCCCGACCAACGACTAGCCAGAGTAAACTATGTACTTGATTCAATGACAAACCTGAAATATATCACCAAGGATCAAGCTGATCAAGCCAAAAAAGAAGCTAAAGATATTAAGTTCGCCCAGCCCCATGAATATATAGTAGCTCCCCATTTTGTTCAGTTCGTAAAAGAAGCATTGGTCCAGAAATACGGTGAGCAAATGGTTGAAGAAGGTGGCCTTAGAGTAACAACAACTTTGGATTTGGACAAAGAAGCTAAAGCTGAACAAGCACTTACGGATGCTGCAAATGGCCGTTTTAATGGAATTAATGCTTCAAATGCTGCTTTAGTTTCCATTGATCCTAAAACCGGTCAAATTCTGGCTATGGTTGGCTCAATAGATTATTTTAATAATGATATCGACGGCCAGGTAAACGTTGCTGATTCGGCAAGACAACCTGGTTCTTCTTTTAAGCCGCTCGTTTACGCCACCGCTTTTAAAGGCAACTACGATCCCGCCCATATTCTTTGGGACGTAACAACAGATTTCGGTGGCGGTTACACTCCTAAAAACTATGACGGCACAACCCATGGACCAGTTACAATGAGACAGGCCCTTTCTAATTCTTTGAACATCCCTGCAGTAAAAACTTTATATTTGGCCGGCATCGATAATTCGCTAAAAACTGCCCATGAAATGGGGATCACAACTCTTAACGGTAAGGCGGATCAATACGGATTGTCACTTGTTTTAGGCTCCGGCGAGGTTAAACTTATAGATTTAACCACTGCTTACGGTGTCTTTGCCAATCAGGGTGATCTTTCGCCAACAACTTCCATTCTAAAAGTGACTGACAGTTCCGGTAAGGTTCTTGACGAATATAAAGATGACCAAGGGAAAAAACAGGTTCTTGATCCTCAAGTCGCCTACGAAATGAGTAGTATATTATCGGATAACGACGCCCGATCAATGGTCTTTGGAAGCCGTTCTGCTTTATATTTTCCTGACAGAAATGTCGCAGTAAAAACTGGCACAACTTCGCTTTACAAAGATGCTTGGACACTTGGTTATACACCGTCCATAGTAACTGGAGTCTGGGTTGGTAACAATGACGGTACACCAATGACTGCTGGAGCAGCGGGAGCAATGGCTGCGGCCCCTATTTTCCACCAATACATGGCTTCCGTTTTGGACGGTACCCCCAACGAAGATTTCAATCGACCGCAGGGAATTGAAGATGTTACAGTCGATAAATTTTCTAACAAACTGCCAACTAAAAATTCACCGCAAACAGTTTCTGATATCTTTGCTTCTTGGCAAGTGCCCAAAGATCACGACGATATTCATGTTACTTTAAACATTGATAAATACACCGGCTTGAAAGCCAGTGCCGATTGTCCCGATCAGTTTACAAATACAGAGACTTTTACTGATCTACACAGCGAAGTGCCAGATAACCCTAATTGGGAGAATCCGGTGCGAGCTGCTGCTGAAAGCTACGGTATCCACGTGAGTTACCCGCCTAATGAAACGAGCTGTGCTGGTCTTTCCGGAAAACCAACTGTCAATATTACCAGTCCGTCGAATAACGCTTCTGTAGGTAGTCAATTTACAATTTCTGTCGATGTTACTTCACCAGTACCTACAAAAAAGGTAGATTTCTATGCTGACGGTGTTTTATTCGATACTGATTCATCAGCACCTTATTCAGTTTCTTCGCCTGGTTTAAGTTCCGGAAGCCATACGATAACAGTTACTGCTACCAGCGAAGCTAATTTAACAGCCTCCGATAAGATAACTGTTAATGTTACCAAAGATTCTTCCCCTCCCGGAAATGTCAGTGGTGTAGGTGTTTCTGCTGGCAATGGAAGTCTTTCAATTTCATGGCATAATCCAGGAGACGCTGACCTTGATTTAGTGAGAGTGTATTTAAGTGAAACCTCTGGCCAGCTTGGAAGCGTCGCAAAAACAGTAAACGCTAATCCAAACAGTAATTCATCAACTTCACTTAATGGTCTTCAAGCCGGAAAAACATATTATATAACTTTAAGAACAGTCGATAAGTCGAGTAATGAGAATAGCGACAATACTCAATATTCTGGTACTCCACACTAATTATTTACGAGCTCTTAACGTTTTTTTGTCCTTTAAAACTCCCTTGACATTAGGGGTATTTTTTGATATAGTGCTAATATTGTTATCAATACTGTAGGAAAAGGAGATCCCAATATGCCGTATGTCAGAGTTCGTCACGAACCTCTCAGTCCTTGCAACGATAGGGAAGGGATAGCAATATTTGTCAATGCCCTACCTCAGATTGTTGCTGAGGCACTCACTTGCCCGGATCCAGATGGTGGCCTCACCCCTCAAGACGTGGAAGTCAGCGTCGAAGAATACGGGCCGATGGACATCTCGGGCGATTATCACCTCCAAGTGATGATTGACGCCAATGATTTCCCGTCCCGTCGAGCCGATCTCAAACAGCGAACCCAACAAATCGCCGATCGCCTCACTGCAGTGATCATCGGACCGCCAACCAAGTTCTATGTCTGGGTTCGACTGACGCCAGCCGCCTTCATCGAGGGCGAGACCAACTGAACAATGGGAAAGTTTTCACTTACCCAAAGCCGTTACTCGGCAATTCGCCTTTGGGCAATTGCAAATGAGAACGGCTTTTCCTTTAAATGAGAACCATCTTGGCCCTACAAATTATTTACGAGATCTCACTGCTTTTTTATTTGGTTGAACAAAAATCATTTTGCCAGCCATTGTTTGGAAAATTCTTACTACCTCACATTCAATTTCACGGCCAATAAAGCGTGCTCCACCTTCAACTACAATCATTGTTCCATCTCCTAAATAACCAACCCCTTGGCCGGCTTCTTTTCCTTCTTGGATGACTTTTACAATCAAATTTTCTCCGGGAATTAATACCGGCTTGATAGCTTCGGAAAGTTCATTAATATTTAAGACCTGCACACTTTGAATTTTAGCGATTTTGTTTAAGTTAAAATCAACCGTCAAGATTTTTGCTTTATGTTCCTTAGCGACTCTGATTAATTTTGAATCAACAGCATCGCGATGGTTGGTAAATTCGTCGACGATTTCCGTAGCTATTTCTTGATCGTGTTGAATATGATCTAAAACTTCCAATCCTTTGCGGCCTTTAGCGCGTTTTAACGGATCATCTGAATCAGCCACTGATTGAAGCTCGTTTAAAACAAATTGAGGAATAAGCATTTTTCCCAAAATAAATCCTGAGCGGGCAATTTCTTCAATTCGACCATCAATTAAGACTGATGTGTCAAGGACAATTTCTTGGGCTTGAGTAGTACTTTCTTCCTGATCAAAGCCGATCCTTGCAAAAAGCCGATGAAAAAATCTGGCTGCAGGTGGAGCCTGAGCAATAAAAAGATCTAAAAAAGCTACCGTTACAAAAACATCAACAACAATTGGCAACCATTTACCATAAGGACTAGGAAGCCCGGAAAGCGGACCCGCTGCAAGTGATCCAACCGCAAGGCCTAAAACTAATCCCAACATGCCCATAAAAAAGTATGGAAAAGAAACTTTAAGTAAACGTCGGGAAACAAATAAAATACCTACGGAAAAAACAACGATAATTAACAAAAGTAAGAGGTCAGACATATTTGTATTTTGTAAATTAAGCATTTTCAAGTTCCTTTATAGCCCCCCCGATATTTTTTGATTTTAAAGTTTTCGATAAACCAAGTCTCCTCGCTTCAGAAAGCCTTTTTGATTCAAAAGTAACTGACCTTACTTCTCCGCCAAGCCCTAGTTCACCAAAAGCCGTAAGTTTCGAATCAACTGGAATATTTTTGTATGCCGATGCAATCGCCAAAGCAACCGCTAGATCTCCGGCAGGTTCTTTTAAATAAAAACCGCCGGCGACATTTAAGTATACATCAAAGCCACCCAATTTCAAGAAAGCTCTATTAATCAATATTGCAATAATTAAATTCAGACGATTCAAATCAAAACCTGATGCTGTGCGTCTTGGATATCCAAAAGAAGTTGGCGAAACCAGCGCCTGAATTTCAACAAGCAGTGGTCTTGTTCCTTCGATCGTCGCTGTAATAACCGAACCAGGAACTTTTTTATTGCGGTCAGCTAAAAAGATTTTCGATGGATTCTTAATTTCTTTAAGTCCTGTACTTTCAAATTCAAAAATGCCGATTTCGTCAGTAGCACCAAAACGATTTTTGGCTGTTCTTAAAATTCGCGTTCCATGATATTTTTCGCCTTCTAAATACATAACAACATCAACCATGTGTTCTAGAGTTTTCGGACCTGCAACCGCTCCCTCTTTAGTAACATGACCGATTAATATTATAGGAATGTCAGTTTCTTTTGCGAGTTTTTGAAGCTTTAACGCACACTCGCGGACTTGGACTAAGCTTCCAGCCGTTGAAGGAAAGTTTTCCGAATAAATAGTTTGGATTGAATCAACTATTATAAGCGATGGGGAAAAATTGGCATTAGAAATAAATGTGGAAATTGAGTCGATATTAGTTTCGGTAAGTAATTTGATTTCTGCATTTTTTAAATTAAGTCTCTCTGCGCGCATTTTTATCTGTGTTACTGATTCCTCGCCAGAAATATACAAAACATTATTGAGATTTGCAGCTACTTGCATTACTAAAGTTGATTTACCGATACCCGGTTCTCCGCCCAGCAAAATCAAAGATCCCTTAACAAAACCTCCGCCTAAAACACGATCGAACTCGGAAATTTTACTAGAGATCCTCTGAAAATTTGAGGTTTTAACTTTTGATAAATCTACAATTTGGATATTTTGTAAATTACTTTTTGTCTTTGCGTTATGTCTTGAAGAAATAACTTTAAATTCTTTGAGACTGTTCCACTCGCCACAGTTATCACATTTCCCTTGCCATTTAACATATTCTTCACCGCAATTAGAACAAACATATATTATTTGATCACTTTTCATGGTAGTTAGAGTATATCATAAATAACTTAAAATCAAGCTGATTTCAAATAATAAAAAGCTCGAATATATTTTTCTATTTTTTGATAAATTCAGAAATTACTGAAAGAAAATTTTTAACCGATATTTTTCCCGTGCTTGGAAGAGCAGGCGCTGGAACATCGACAACAATACGGACAGCTGACTTTACCCCTGCGCCGTCAGCATGGGCATTACCAAATAAAGATGGGTTAAAACCTATTTGTTCTGCTGTATAACCGGCAATCGTAACTTCACCGACAATGACTGTTTGACCAACGGGAAAATTGTTACCCAAAGTGACAGTCCCCGATAAACCCTGATCGGCGACATCTTTTGTGCCACCGGATAGAACCGCTGCCACCGTTCCATCACCGCCGCCAGTAAAATGAAATCCCGTAAAGTGAAGAGTATCACCGTCTAAATCATCATTAGTGACTGCAAGGCTAGAAACATCACCTGAATTAGTAACTGTTCCGCTGATGTCTGTATTGTCGGCGATGACTATTCCATCATTCCATACACGGATTCTAAAATTAATGGTATCGCCTGGATTAGCAGTAATTGTTTGGCCTCCAGGACTGTAATTACCGGAATAGTTGAGCCATGTGGCACTACTGGCAGTTTTCCCTTCGGTTAAAACATGTAAGTTGACACTGTCACCGATACCAGATGCTTTTACCTTCTGAATAGTTTTGAAGGTAATCAATGTGGCAACCAAGCCAAATAGAACAATAAGAGTCAAAACTTGAAAAAAGCTAAATTTATTTTTCATAGATCCTCCTAGTTTAATTATACACTATATTACAAATTTAAAAATCCAAGCAGTTTAAAAACTAAAATCGCCGGCCAGACAATTTTATATCCACAACTTTAAGTTCAACCTTCCTTACGCCGTCCCAATTATCTTCATCGAGAGTAAAAGCAAGATCAATTTTTTTATTTTCAACTATTTCCTTCGCCCATCCCCAATCGAAACCAATTACTTTAATATTATTAATATCAAAACGTAAATGCTTATTTTCGTTTCCGATAGTCCTTACATTTTGAGCCGCAATATTCTTCATAGCAAGAACCGGCCTTGGATTCCCCAATCCAAATGGTTCAAGCTTTTTAATTTTTTCCAGTACACTTAATTTCAAATCACTTTCTTCCACAAAAGCATCAATTTTAATTCTGGGAACTAAATCTTTTTCTTTTAATTTATGCTCAGCAATTACTAAAAGTTTAT
>Ga0334722_10001005_pt1 | contig 37664 bp, 33 predicted proteins | sample C3_bottom_MG_FD_207210 | JGI IMG/M metagenome (GOLD analysis project Ga0334722, IMG submission 207210) | Sediment microbial communities from Yellowstone Lake, YNP, Wyoming, USA - C3_bottom | ecosystem: Environmental > Aquatic > Freshwater > Lake > Sediment | place: USA: Wyoming | collected... | reverse complement strand
CCTGCTGCGCCTTGTTCCAGCGGTGGATCTCGTCGATGAAGAGGATGGCGGGGCGGGATGCCGCCGGACCTCCGGCGGCGCGCGTGCGCTTCAGCTCGGCCAGCGCCTCGCGGATCTCCTTGATCCCGGACAGGACGGCGGAATAGGGAAGGAAGACGGCGTTCGTCTCCGCAGCGAGGATCCGTGCGAGCGTCGTCTTCCCGGAGCCCGGCGGTCCCCACAAGATGAGCGAGGGCAGAGGACGCGCGGAGAGGACCGAGGAGAGGAACTTCCCCTCCCCCAGCAACTCCTCCTGGCCGACGAAGTCGGAGAGGGTGGCGGGACGCATCCGGTCGGCGAGGGGCGCGATCATCACCTTTCCCTTTTTCTTCCGATATATTATCCTACCACCTGATGAAGGTCGCCGGAATCATCGCCAAGCACACCGACCCGCGAGCCGAATCCATCGTATCGGATCTTTGCCGGTGGCTGGAGGACCACGGGAAGGGCGTCGTCCTCGACCGCGAGACGGCGGCCCTGATCGGCCGACCTGACTCCGTCGTCCGCGCGAAAATGCCGGACAATTGCGACTTCCTGATCGTGATCGGCGGGGACGGCACGCTGCTTTCCGCCGCGCGCGTCGTGGGAACCACCGGGAAGCCGATCCTTGGAGTCAACATGGGATCGCTGGGGTTCATGACGGCGATCACCCTCGACGAGCTCTACCCGGCGCTGGAGCGGATCTTCCTGTACGATTTCGACTACGAAGAGCGGATGATGCTGGTCGCGCACGTTCACCGGCTGGGCGAACGGGTCGCCAACTACACGGTGCTGAACGACGTGGTGATCAACAAGGGGGCGCTCGCCAAGATCATCGACATCAAAGTGACGGTGGGCGACATGTACCTCTCCACCTTCAAGGCGGACGGGCTCATCATCTGCACACCCACCGGCTCGACCGGCTACTCCCTCGCCGCGCAGGGACCGATCATCTACCCCACCATGAACACGATCCTCATCACCCCGATCTGCCCCCACACCCTGACCTTCCGCCCCCTCGTCGTGCCCGACGGGCTGATCGTCTGCGCCGAGCTGTGCTCGAAGGAGACCGACGTCTTCCTGACCATCGACGGGCAGGTGGGGTTCGGGCTGCGCCAGGGGGATGTGGTCGAGGTGAAGAGGGCCGAGGCGCCGTTGCGGTTTTTCCGCTCGCCCTTCCGGGATTATTTCACCGTCCTGCGCACCAAGCTGAAGTGGGGAGAGCGGTGACCGTCCCCCCGCGATGCTGATCGAGCTCGCCGTCCGCAATCTGGCCATCTTCGAAGACGTCCGTGTCCCGTTCTCCACGGGTCTCAACGTGGTAACGGGGGAGACGGGCGCGGGGAAGTCCCTCCTGGTCGAGGCGATCCGCCTCGCCCTCGGCGAGAAGGCCGACCCGGTGGCGGTACGGACCGGAGAGTCCGAGGCCGAGGTGTCCGCCCTGTTCGACCTCTCCCGCCGCGACGATCTGCGGGACGCGTGGGAGGATGCCGGTCTTCCGTGGGAGGAGGAAGTCGTGCTGCGGCGCGTCCTGCCGTCCTCCGGCCGGAGCCGCGCTTACCTGAACGGTCGCCCCGTGGCCCAGCCCGTGCTGGCGGCGCTCTCCCCGCTGCTACTCATGATGGTCGGGCAGCACAGCGTGCCGGAGCTTCTGTCCCGCGCGGCGGCGCTGTCGGCGGTCGACGATTTCGCCGGGACGGGAGCGCTCTCCTCCGAGGCGCGGAAGCGATACCGTCGCGTGGCGGCGCTGCGCCGACAGGTTGCGGAGGCGGCGGACCGCGGGGCCGGGGCCCGGAGCAGGACGGAGACCCTCGATTTCGAGATCGGGGAGCTGTCGAAAGCGGCGCTCCTTACCGGCGAGGAGGAGGAGCTCGCCGCGGATCTTTCGCTGCTGCGCAACGCTACCAAGGTGCGCGAGGCGCTCCAGGCGGCGGACGACGCGATCGCATCGTCGGAGAACGCCGCGCTCGTCTCGATGGCGTTCGCCCTCGCGCGCCTGCGGGAGGCGGCCGCGGTCGATCCGCGGATCGTGGAGACCGCCGAGCGGCTCCGCTCCGCCCGCGAGGAGGTGCAGGATCTCGCCCGGGAGCTCGGATCCCTCGCGGCCAGGGTGACGGAGGACCCCGAGCGCCGCGAGCTCGTCGAGGAGCGGCTGAGCGTAATTCGCCGCCTGAAGCGGAAGTACGGCAAGGAGGTTCCCGAGCTCGTTTCCCACCTCGATTCCCTCCGGTCGGAGCGCGAGTCGCTGGCCGGGGTGCTCGAAGAGGAGGCGCGGCTCCGAAAAGAACTCGCCATCGAGGAGGAGGACGGGGTCGCGGCGGCGAAGAAGCTCTCCGCGGCGCGCCGGAAGGCGGCGGGGTCGATGGGACCGGCGGTGGAAAAGGAACTCGCGCGGGTCGCCCTCGCCGGGGCGCGTTTCCGGGCGGAGGTTTCCTCCCGCGAGGCGGTCCCAGCGGCGCTTTCGGCGTCGGGGATCGACGAGGCGGAGCTTCTCTTCTCCGCGAACCCCGGCCAGGATCTTCGACCGCTCGCGCAGACCGCCTCGGGCGGGGAACTCTCCCGCGTGATGCTTTCCCTGCGAAACGCCGCCTCCCGGGGGGGCGCCGGAAAGACGCTCGTGTTCGACGAGATCGACACGGGGATCGGGGGCCAGGTGGCGGAGCGCGTCGGGGCGCGGTTGAAAAGCCTCTCCGCCACCGCGCAGGTCGTCTGCGTCACGCACCTGCCGCAGGTCGCGGCGTTCGCAGATCACCACCTCCAGGTCGTGAAAAAGACGGCGGCGGGGACGGCCGCCACCGGTGTGAAACCGCTGTCGAAACAGGATAGGATAGGGGAACTGGCCCGTATGATCTCCGGCGCGGAGATCACGGAAAAAGCGAAGGCGCACGCGAAGATGCTGATCGAGAAGGCGGCGGGGGAATGATCCGGAAAGCGAGGATGTCGGACGTCAAGGGGATCCACCAGTTGATCGCCGATTACGCGCGGAAGGGCGACATGCTGCCGCGGTCCCTGGCCGACATCTACGAGAACCTGCGGGATTACTTCGTCTTCGAGGAGAACGACGGGGAACTGGTCGGCTCCGCGGCGATCCACATCATGTGGGAGGACCTGGCGGAAGTGCGGTCCCTCGCCGTCCGCGATGGGAGAATGCGCCGAGGCGTCGGGACGCAGTTGGTGGAGTCGTGCATCTCCGAGGCGATCGTGCTCGGGATCGGGCGCGTCTTCGCGCTGACGTACAAGCCGGAGTTCTTCGAGAAGCTCGGGTTTCACATCGTGGACAAGTCCGAACTCCCCCAGAAGATCTGGACCGATTGCCTGAAGTGCGCCAAGTTCCCCGACTGCGACGAGGTGGCGCTGGTCGCCGACTTCTCGGGGAGGCGGCGTGGCTGACCCCGGATTCGACACCGTCCTGCGCTTCGTTGCGGGGCGGGGAGGGGGCGACGCCGAGCTGTGCGTGACGCGCACGAGGGATCGCCGGTACGAGGCGCGCGAGGGGAGGCTCGACGGGATCGCGCTCGCGGACACGGTGGCCCTTGGGTTGCGCGTCTTCCGCGACGGGCGCATGGGGTTCTCCTACGGGTTCCGGGGCGACGCCGCCGACCTGGCCCGGATGGTGGAAGAGGCGCTCTTCTGCGCGGGCGTTTCCGACCCGGATCCCGCCTACGGCCTGCCGGACGCGGCGGGACCGGCGACGGACCTCGCGCTGTACGACCCCTCCGTCGAAACGGTTCCGGAAGGGGAGAAGGGGGAGTTCGCCCGCTTCCTCGAGGCGAAGGCGCTCGCACGGGACCACCGGGTGAAGCGCGTGCGCACGGCGGCGCTGCGCGAGACGGTCTCCTCCGTGTCCCTCTTCCATTCGCGGGGGTTCGCTGCGACGAAGCGGGAGTCCCTCTGCTCGGCGCACGTGGAGACGGTGGCCGAGGAGAACGGCGAGGGGCAGACCGGGTACGGGTTCGGCGTCGCGCGATCGCTTCGGGGGCTGAACGCGGCGGCGATCGCCGAAGAGGGCGCGGTCCGGGCGCTGCGCATGTTCAGGGCGGTCCGTCCGAAAACCGGCGAGTACAGGGCGGTCCTCGAAAACGGCGCGACGGCCGAGTTGCTCGAGGTTCTGATCCCGTCGTTCCTCTCCTCCCAGGTCGCCAAGGGAAAATCGATGTTCGCCGGAAAGGTCGGCGGGGAGGTGGCGGCGGGGGCGGTCACGATCGAGGACGATCCGCTGGATCCACTCGGATCCGGCGCCGAGCCGTTCGACGCGGAGGGGACCCCGACGCGCCGGCGGGAGCTGATCGCGAAGGGTGTGTTGCGCGGCTTTCTCGCGGACGCCTTCTGGGGGAGGAAGATCGGGACGGGATCTACCGGCGCGTGCCGCCGCCCGGGGCTGAAGCAGCCACCCACGGTGGGGATCTCCAACCTTCGCATCGCCCCCGGTGTGCGTCCTCCGTCCGCGCTGTTCGAGGCGGCGGGGAACGGCATCCTCCTCACGGAGTTCCTCGGGATCCACACGGCCGACCCGGTTTCGGGGGATTTCTCGGTGGGGGCTTCCGGGATCCGAATCGCGGGCGGCGCGTTGGCCGAGCCGCTCCGCGGGTTCGCCGTTTCGGGCAACATCCTCGGTCTGCTGGGAAAGGTCGAAGCGGCGGGATCCGATTTCCGCTGGTTCGGCAACGTCGGCGCCCCCTCCCTGATGGTGAGCGCGATCTCCGTGGGTGGGGAGTGAACGGTTGACCAACGGGCCGCTCTTCATCTTCGATCTCGACAACACGCTCTACCCTCCGGAAGTGACCCTGTGGCGGATCGTCGACGAGCGGATCGAGGAGTACGTCCGCAGGAAGCTCGGGACCGATCCCGAGACGGCCCACCGGATGCGGAAGGCGTTTCTCGCCGAGTTCGGCACGACGCTTCGGGGGCTCATGCGGTACCACGGCGTTTCCCCCGCCGACTACCTCGAGTTCGTCCACGACGTGCCGATTCCGGAGATCGTCCCCCCGCGTCCGGAACTGCGGGAAATGCTTTCGGGGCTCCCCGGCAGGTGCGTCGTGTTTACCAACGGATCGGAAGGCTATGCCCGCCGGGTGCTCGATGCGCTGGGCGTGGCAGGGATGATGGAAGGGATCTACGGGATCGAGTTCATGGAGTACATCGCCAAGCCGTCGCCCTACCCGTACGCGAAGCTGCTGCGGGTGACGGGAGCCCGCGGTGAGGATTCCCTGTTCTGCGAGGACAGCCGCAACAACCTGCTGCCCGCGCGCGAACTGGGGATGTTCACCGTGTGGGTGGGCGGGAACGAGAAGGAGTCTCCGGCGCACGCCGTCGTGAAAGACGTGTGCGACCTGCCGGACGTGCTCCACGGTTTCCCTCCCATGTCCCGGTGGAACGGCGGTGCGGCCCGAGGGGCGTCCTTCAACGGGGCGTCCCGGAAAGAGAGAGGAGCGGAATGACGGAAGGAAAACCGAAACGGAGCTATTGGCGGCGCGGACCCCGGAAGAAGAAGGGCGCGGAGGATGCGGCGGGAACCGCCGCGGCGACCCCGCAGGCCACGGAAGGAGAGGGCCCGGCGTCCGGAATCGAGGCCCCCGGGGCGCCGGATCCGGGGGAGCCGTACGCGCCGCCGCTTGCCGGGGATTACGGGGAGCCGCGTCCCGTGGAGGCGCAGGTGGACGTGCCGCCGGATGCGGCGGAAACCGTCGAAGGTGATGATGCCGCCGCCGGGGAAGCGGGCGATGGGACCGCCCCGAAGAAAGGCCGCCGGCGGTCGCGGCGGCGCGGGAAGAAGAAACCGGGAGACGCGCCCGCCCTGGAATCGCCGGAAGGAGCCGGCGAGACGCATGCCCCTGCGGAGGAACCCCGACCTTTTGGGGACGTGGGGTGGGGTGGACAGGCGCCGCTCGCCAGGGGGCCGTTCGAGACCCCGTCGACCGTCGAGGCGGAGCCGGCGGGAGGGGAATCGTCGGCCGTTCCGGAGGGGGGACCTCCCGGGACCGCGGCGGAACCGGGTGGGGAGCCGGGAGAACCCGGGAAGAGGCGTCGCCGCAGGCGCCGTCGCCGCCGGGGGAAAGGGAAAGGGCCGGGGCAGGGCGAGGCCGGCGGCGCGATCCCGACGGAGGCCGGTGACGAGGAACCGGAGGCGGACGACGTGGGATCCCTGGCCGGGGGCGGTACGGAGGCCGAAGATCCGGACGCCGGACCGGAGTTCATGAACGGGACGGAAGAGGAAGAGGAGGGGTCGTACCCCGAGGAGGGGACCGGCGCGAAGAAGGTGATGCTGATCGACGGCCTTCACTCCGAGGAGAACCGGGTGGCGATCGTCGCGGAGGGGAACCTCGACTACTACGAGGTCGAGAACCAGCGCCGGAAGGCGTTCAAGGGGAACATCTACAAGGCGAAGGTCGTCAACATCGCCCACGCCATCGAGGCGGCGTTCGTCGAGTTCGGGGGCGGCCGCCACGGCTTCCTGCCGTTGAACGAGTATTGCGCCGGCGCCCTGATGGAGCACCTCGGGACGTGGAACGAGGGAGACAAGCGGCCGCCGCTGCGCCCCGGCATGGAGATCCTCGTCCAGGTGACGAAGGAGGAGTCGGCGATCAAGGGAGCCGCGGTCACCTCGTACATCAGCATCGCGGGCAGGTACATGGTGATGATGTTAGGGATGAAGCGGTACGGCATCTCGAAGAAGATCACGGGGGAGAAGGAGCGCGAGCGGATCCGGAAGCAGATGGAGAAACTCGAATACCCCGACCACCTCGGGTTCATCGTCCGCACGGTCGGCGCCGCCCGGCCATTGAAGGATCTCAAGGCCGACCTCACCAACCTTCTGAAGCTGTGGGACCGCACCGTGGACGGGGCGCGGGCGAACAAGGCCCCCGCGCTGCTGTACGAGGAGCAGGACATCGTCATCCGCACGCTGCGGGACAACTACAGCGCGGACGTCACGGAAGTGCTGATGAACTCCGAGGCCGCCTATCGCAAGGCGTCCGCCTTCTTCGACGTCTACTATCCGAAGGAGAAGGGGAAGCTCAAGCTGTACCGGAACAAGCGGCCGCTGTTCGGCAAGTTCAACCTCGAGGAGCAGGTGGAGCGGGGGACGCAGCGCAAGGTGCCGCTCCCCTCGGGGGGGCACATCGTGATCGACCGCTCGGAAGCGCTGTGGGCGATCGACGTCAACTCCGGCCGTTCCTCCAAGGACCGGGACATCGAGGACACCGCTTTCCGCACGAACGGCGAGGCGGCCGCGGAGGTGACCCGGCAGCTGCGCCTGCGCGACATCGGCGGACTCATCGTCATCGACTTCATCGACATGGAAAGCAAGTCCCACAACAAGGAGGTCGAGCGGATCATCAAGGAGGGGTTGAAGCGGGACAAGGCGAAGAGCGACGTCACTTCCCTCGGGAAGTTCGGGCTGGTGGCGATCAGCCGGCAGCGGATGGGGACCTCCTTCTACGACATTCTCCTCAAGGGGTGCGACCTGTGCGGGGGAACGGGCGTCATCCCGACCCAGGACGCCGCCACGGTACGGCTGCTGCGCCGGCTGCACGACGAGCTTTCCCGGGAGGGGAGGGAAGCGGGCAAGGAGGTGTCCGTCCGCGTCGCCCCGGGGCTCCTCGAGACGCTGCTCAACCAGAAGCGGGAGGACATCAACCGGCTCGAGAAGCTGTGCGGCGGGAAAGTGGCGTTCCACGCGGACCCGGCGCTATCGGCGTCCTCGTTTTCCATCGAAAACGGGACGGCGAAGTAGCGTGCGAGACGCTACACTCCGATGAGCGCTTTCACCGCGGGCGAGGTGTTCCGGCGCATCGCGCGGCGGTATTTCCGCGTGGCCCTGTTCTACCTCGCCCTCGGGCTTCTCCTGGGCGCCGGGATGCTCTGGTTCGGGAACGACAACTTCCAGTTCCTCCACTCCCACATGCTGTTGGTGGGGACGGGGCTCTTCGCCGCCTACGGCGCGGGATGTTGGTGGATCGCCGGGCGGTCGGACGCTTCACTGCTGCCCGGCGTCACCCCGGCTCTGGCCAACCTTCAGTTCTGGATCGCCAACGTCGGTCTTCCCGGCATGCTGGCGGGTTCGGTGCTGCCGGTCGGGCTTGGGCTGGACCGGATCGGCGTCCTCTTCGGGTTCCTCGAAGCGGCCGCGGGCGTCCTCTTCGCCCTCCTGCTCAACCGCGCCCTCAAGGCGAAGAGCACCGCAGAACAGGGACGTTCCTGAGAACTCTCGTTGAAGAGGGACACACCTGAGAGTTCTCAGGAACGTCCCTGTTCTGCGGGAGGCAGCAGCGACTCGCCGGGCTTGAACGCGCGGAAGCCGTATTCGCCGTTCGCAGTAAGGAAAAAGTAGCGCCACTGATCCTTCCACGATGGCAGGACCGCGACGATCTTCGTCGACTCCCCCCGGCAATAGCGGGTCAGCCGCTCCTGGTGAAAGTGCCCGAGGATGACGAAGTCGACCCCCTTGCGGAAGAGGCCCATCGCGTATTCCCGGCACTCCCGCTCCGGAAAGGTTCCCTTGTGTCTCCGGTTGGAACGCTTCAGGTTCCGCTCGATCCGGTCCGCCATGGGGAGGATGATCGAGGGAGGCAGGTGGGCGACCGCTTCATTGGCGAGGCGGCTCTTCGAGATCCCCCTCCAGAACCGGTAGGCGAAATCCGCGCGGTTCACCGTGTCTCCGTGGGACAGGTACAGCCGCTTCTCCCCGACCGCCGCGTGCATCTCTCCCTCCGAGACGACGTCGAACGTGGTCCCCTCGTGATCCCGCTTCAGGTAAAAATCGCGGTTCCCCTCGACGTAGTAGATCCGCAGACCCTCGCCCCGAAGCTGCCGCAGGCGTTCGACGATCGGCTTCTGGAAGGCGAAGGTGAGCCCGGGGTTGCCGAACCAGAGGTCGAACACGTCCCCGAGGAGGTACAGGGGCACTTTTTCCGCCGCCGCCCTGTCGGCGAGGGCGAGGAAGTTCCGGCTGTGGATGTCGTCCTGGTTCAGGTGGGCGTCCGCGAGAAAAATCGCCCGGTCGGGAGAGATCGGAAACCCTTTTTCCATAGGAGATATTAAGATATCACAAGAGATTTCAATGGGGGATTCGTGATGACACCGCTCTCCGGGATTCGGGTGCTGGACCTGTCGCTCCAGCTGCCGGGGCCGTTCTGCACGATGATGATGGCGGACTACGGGGCGGACGTCGTGAAGATCGACGAGCCGAGCCCACGGGTTCGCAACCCGTTCGCGGCCGAAGAGCCCGGTACGGGACCGGTCGACCGGTACCTGAACCGGGGGAAGCGGAGCATGACGATCAACCTGAAGACGGATGAGGGGAAGGCGATCTTCCTGCGCATGGCCGAAACCGCCGACGTCGTCGTCGAAGGGTTCCGGCCCGGCGTCGTCCGACGGCTCGGCATCGACTACGATGCGGTTTCCGCCGTCAACCCGAAGATCGTTTACTGTTCCATCTCCGGTTACGGTCAAGACGGCCCGATGCGGGACGTCCCGGGCCACGACGTCAACTACTTGTCCTTTGCCGGGGTGCTGGGGCTGTGCGGGAGGAAAGGCGACGACCCGACGCTTCTTCCGGTGCAACTGGGGGATGTATTCGGCGGTTCCATGATGGCCCTCTCCGGCATTCTCATGGCGCTCCTTGGGCGGGCGCGGACCGGCAAGGGTAGCCGGGTGGATGTCTCCATGACGGATGGGGCCATGGCCTCCCTTGCATTGCCCGCGGCTTCTTATCTCGGCGGCGGCATGCCGCAGGAGCGCGGCTCCCTGCCGTTGACCGGGATGTTCCCCTGTTACGAGGTGTACCGGTGCGCGGACGGGGGGTTTCTCAGTGTCGGGGCGCTCGAAGCCTGGTTCTGGAAGGCGCTGACGTCCGCGCTCGGACGCGAGGACCTGGCCGGGATGCAGTACGCGACCGGCGCAGAGGGGGAAAGCGTCAAGGAAGAGCTGCGAGCCGTGTTCCTCACCCTCCCCCGGGACGAGTGGGTGAAGCGGCTTGCCGGAATCGACGCCTGTATATCTCCCGTGCTCAACCTCCCGGAGGCGTTGCTTCATCCGAACACGGCATCGCGGCGCATGGTCGTCGACGTGGAGTCTCCTCTCGGGGGAACGGATCGCCAGCTCGGGATGCCGATCAAGATCGAGGGGGTTCCGGAATCCCCTCGCCGGGCGCCGCTGCTTGGCGAACACGACGACGAGGTGCTCGCGGGGCTGGGCTACACGGAGGAGCGGATCGCCGACCTGCGCGCGAAGGGCGTGGTCCGGAAGCGGCAGGCATCGGGGCGGAAGATGTCGCCCACCAACGGAAAAAGGGGGGAAACGTCATGACGGATCCGGAGATCCTGTCGGTCCTTCGTCCGGACGGAACGGCCGACCCGGCGCACGATCCGGGACTGCCCGATCCGGAACTGCTGTCTCTCTACCGGCACATGGTGCTGCTGCGGGCGATCGACGAGAAGGCGGTCGCCCTTCAGCGTTCCGGCCGGATCGGCTTCTTCGTCCCCTCGACCGGCCAGGAGGCGTGTTCGATCGGGGCGGGACACGCCGTGCGCGAGGGGGACTGGATCTTCCCGGCGTACAGGGACCATGGGGTGGGGCTGATGCGGGGGTACCCGCTCGCCGCGCTGGTCGGCCAGATCCTCGGGAACACCACGGACGCGACTCGGGGGCGGCAGATGCCGAACCATTGGTGCGACCGCACCATCCGCCTGGTGTCGGTCTCCTCCCCGGTGGCCACGCAGCTTCCCCATGCCGTCGGGGCGGCCTACGCGGCGAAGGTGCGCGGGGAGCGGATCGCCGTGCTCACCACCTTCGGGGACGGGGGGACCTCCACGGGGGATTTCCACGCGGCGATGAACTTTACCGGGGTCTTCCGGCTGCCGGTGGTCTTTTTCTGCGAGAACAACCGGTACGCCATCTCCCTTCCCGTGGAGCACCAGACGGCCACCGGAACGCTGGCGGAGAAGGCCCGGGCGTACGGCCTTCCCGGCGTCCGCGTCGACGGCAACGACGTGCTGGCGGTCCGCAAGGGGGTCGGAGACGCGATGGACCGCGCGCGGGCCGGGGAGGGGGGCACGTTGATCGAGGCGCTCACATATCGCCTCGGGCCGCACTCGACCTCCGACGACCCGACGGTCTACCGGTCCGAGGAGGAGGTGGCGGGTTGGCGCGGGAAGGACCCGATCCGGCGGTTCGCCGCGTTCCTCAAGGGGCGGGGCCTGCTCGAGGACCCGGCCGCGGAGGAGGCCGGGGCGAAGGAGATCGTACGCAGGGCGATCGAGGCGGCGGAGGGGGCGCCCCCCGTGCCGTTGTCCAGCATGTTCGAGGATGTCTACGCGGAAATTCCATGGCACCTCGCCGAGCAGCGCGACTCCCTGCTCTCCGGGAAGGGGTGAGGCGATGGCCGAGGTGACGCTGATCAAGGCGATCAACGACGCGCTCGCGACGGAGATGGCGCGGGACCCGTCGGTGTGCGTCCTCGGGGAGGACGTCGGCCGCGGCGGGGGAGTGTTCCGGGCGACGGAAGGATTGTTCCGCCGATTCGGGCCGGAGCGGGTGATCGACACGCCGCTGAACGAGGTCGGGATCGTCGGGATGGCGATCGGAATGGCGATGAACGGCCTGCGCCCGGTCGCCGAGATCGAGTTCTCCGATTTCATCTACCCGGCCTTCGACCAGATCGTCTCCGAGATGGCCAAGATGCGGTACCGCTCCGCGGGGCAGTTCACGGCGGCGGTGGTTCTTCGCGCCCCTTCGGGCGGGGGCATCAAGGGAGGCCACTACCACTCGCAGAGCCCGGAGGCGTACTTCATCCACACGGCGGGGCTGGTCGTGGTGATGCCGTCGACGCCGTCGGACGCCAAGGGGCTCCTCTCCTCGGCGATCCGCGGGGGAGACCCCGTGATCTTCCTCGAGCCGAAGGCGCTCTACCGCACCGTCAAGGGGGAGGTGCCGCAAGGGGAGCACCTCGTTCCGCTCGGGAAGGGGCGGATCGTTTCCCCCGGAGACGACCTGACGCTCATCGCCTGGGGAGCGATGGTGCCGGTCGCCGAGAAGGCGGCGGCGGAAGCGGCGGCGGAAGGGGTGATGGTCGAGGTCATCGATCCGCGCACCCTGTGGCCGCTGGACATCGGGATGATCGAAACCTCGGTGCGCCGGACGGGCCGGGCCGTGGTCCTGCACGAAGCGCCCCGGACGTGCGGCTTCGGCGCGGAGATCGCCGCGCTCATCCAGGAACGGTGCTTCCTGCATATGAAGGCGCCCGTCGCGCGCGTGACGGGGTTCGACACCCCATTCCCCTATGCCCTCGAGAAGTCGTACCTGCCGGACCCGGCCAGGGTACTGCGCGCGATCCGCGCGTCGATGGCGTTCTGAAGGGCCGTCGATGAGGCAATTCCGCCCGGACCTCATTCTCGAGGCGACCAACGTCGGGATCCTCTGCACCGACCGGAAGGGGCGGATCCTCTACGCCAACGACGCCGCGGCGGTCCTTCTCGGGGCCAGGAAACAGGAGCTGGTCGGTCGTGCGATCGACGAGGTCTCCCGGGGGGCCGGCGACGCATTCCTCGAGATCGTGCGGACCGGGAAACCGCAAGCCGGCGTGAAGATCGTGACCTCCGGCGGCACCGTGATCGCGGACCGCAACCCCGTCTTCGACGGGGGGAAGGTGACGGGCGTGGTCAGCGTGTTCAAGGACATCTCCCGCTACGAGGAAACGGCGAAGGAGCTCCAGGCGTACCGCGAGCTGGCCAAGCAGCTCGACGCGGTCATCCACTCCTCCTACGACGGCCTCTACATCACCAACGGCAACGCCGATACCCTCTTCTGCAACAAGGCGTATCTCCGGGTCTCCGGCCTCACGGCGAAAGACGTCGAAGGGAAGAACATGCGGGAACTCGTGCGCCGCGGGACGATCAACCAGTCGGTGACCTTGGAAGTGATCGAGAAACGCCGCCGCGTGACCATCATGCAGGAGTTCAAGAACGGGCGGACCGCGATCGTCACCGGGAACCCCGTCTTCGACGAGGACGGGAAGATCGTCCTCGTCGTCAGCAACGTGCGGGACATCACGGAGCTGAGCGAACTGCGGGAGCAGGTCCAGGAGACCAGGACGCTGGCGAAGCGGTACCGGGACGAGCTGAAGAAGGCGAGCCTTGCGGGGGTCAACCGGGAAACGGTGGTGTTCCGCAGCCCGGCGATGGAGAACTGCGTCCATCTCGCGGTACGGGGGAGCGACGTGCTCTCCCCGGTGCTCCTCACCGGGGAGTCGGGCGTTGGAAAAGGGATGCTGGCCGGGTTGATCCACAACATCGGAGGACGGAAGAACGGCCCGTTCATCCACGTGAACTGTGGGGCGATTCCGGCGGGCCTGATGGAGTCGGAGCTCTTCGGATACGAGAAGGGCGCCTTCACCGGCGCTTCCGACGAGGGGAAGCCGGGATTGTTCGAGATGGCCGACCGGGGAACGCTCTTCCTCGACGAGATCGGCGAGATCCCCCTTCCGCTCCAGGTGAAGCTTCTCAAGGTTCTCGAAGAGAACGAGGTGCGCAGGGTGGGTGGGGCGCGGGTTCGGAAGCTGGATGTTCGAATCATCGCGGCGACGAACCGGGAGCTTCGGGAGATGACCCGGAACCGTCTGTTCCGGGAGGATCTTTTTTTCAGGCTCAACGTCTTCCCGATCCGGATCCCGCCGCTCCGGGAGCGCCCGGAGGATGTCCACCCGTTGGTCGACCGGATCGTCGCGGATTTGAACCGGCGGTACAAGAAGTCCAGGCGGGTGCGGCCGGAGATGCTGGACCTGCTCGCCCGGTATCCCTTCCCCGGGAACGTCCGGGAATTGCAGAATGTCGTGGAGCGGGCGTTCATCCTTGCCGACGGGAAGTGGATCGGGCCGGAATACATCCCCGCGGAGATTCATGAAACCGCTCTCTCGTCCGACCCCGGCTTGATCGTCCCTCTCCCGCACGGAGAGGCGAGCTTGTCCCGGATCCTCGCCGGAGTCGAGCGGGGAATCCTCGAACGGCTTCTCTCGGAGTGCGGTACAACGTACGCGATGGCGGAGCGATTGAAGGTCAACCAGTCCACCGTCGTGCGGAAACTGCGGAAACTCGGGATCCGTGCTCATTCGGGAGGATGAGCATCCCTTAATGCGCCGCTGCATCATTCTTCCCTCCGGGCGCGTCGCCCGAAACTCTCCGATGTCCTGAATAACCCTATTTAATCAGGCAGTATCATCCGATATCCCATGCCGGGATCAATTTGGAACGATGTTTGCTCGTTCCCTTTCATCCGTGGGGGAAGTGTGAGAGAAGCCGACGTCAGGAGCGCTCGAACGGTGGGACGGCAGGAAGACGGCGGCGAACCGGATGCCGTTTTGGCCCGCGGCAGCGGGGTGGCGTATCGATACACGCTGTGCCTTCGGGATCCAGAGGAGGCGGGCACGATCCTGCGGATCCTTGCGGACGTATCGATCCCTCTGCTCTACCTGCTGCTGCTTCCCCGGGGTCCCCGGAGCGAGTACAGGGCATACATCGGGCTCGCTTCTCCCGATGTGCTCGATCTGCCGATCCGGTTCGCATCGCACGGCATCCTGATCGAGCGCGGGGAGGAGATGGGTGACAACCGCCGTTAATGCGTTTGAGCATTACGCAATGCATAAATGCATTCACGAGATCACGCGTTGGCAGGGAGCGATGGAGCTGGGGCCGGAGGAGTGATGACCACATCGGGGATGAACGGGGGACCGGAATTCCGGTCGATCGCCGATATACCGCATTTCCACGCGCTGTTCCGGGGCGGGAAGGCCGCCGTCGTCGTGGACGGAGGGGAGACGTTGTCGTACACGACGCTGGACGACCGGTGCCGCCGGTTCGCCGGATTCCTGCGATCCCGCGTCGTTGTCCCCGGGGAACGTGTGGTCATCCTCCTGCAGAACGTTCCGGAATTCGTCATCGCGTATTTCGGGACGATCGCGGCGGGGTGTGTCGCGGTGCCGGTAAATTACCGGCTTTCCCCCGCCGAAGTCGGCTATATCCTGTCGGATTGTTCCGCGTCGCTCGTCGTGACGAGCGGTGAGCGGTTCGGCAAGGTGGCGGGGGAGGAAGGCGCCCGCGGAGTCCGGGACTGGCTGCTCGTGGATGGCGGGGGGGAAGGATCCATTCCGTTCGCCGCTGCCCTTGCCGCGAACCCCGTCCCCGTACCGGAGCCGGTGGCCCCGGGGGACGTGGCCGTCCTCTTGTACACCTCGGGAACCACCGGGTTTCCGAAGGGGGCGATGATCTCCCACCGGAACACCCTGTTCAACGTCGATTCCTGCCTCGCCACGCTCGGGTACGAGGAGGAGGACGTTGGGCTGCTCACTTTGCCGCTCTTCCACGTGACGGGGCTTCATTCCCAGCTGGTGGCTCTTCTGGCGTGCGGCGCGACCGTTGTGCTTCAGAAAGAGTACGACACGAAGCAGGTTCTCGAGCTGATCGCGCGGCACCGCGTCACGGCGCTCTTCCTCGTTCCGGCCATCTACAAACTGCTGACGCTTCGCGAGGATGCGGACCGTTGCGATCTCTCTTCGGTCCGCATTGCCGCCTATGGGGGTGCGCCGATGTCGCCGGAGACGGTCCTCGCGATCCGGAAGATCCTTCCCGCTCGCCTGCACAACTGCTACGGCCTCACGGAATGCTCCTCCCTCGGGACGGTTCTGCCCGCCGACCTCGCGCTGACACGGTCCGATACGGTTGGGCTCCCCGTGCCCGGAACCGCGGCGGAGGTCCGGGGGCCGGCCGGGGATCTCCTTTCTCCGGGGGAACCCGGTGAACTCCATCTGTGCGGTCCCCACATCGTGCAAGGATATTTCGGCGCCCCGGAAAAGACCCGGGAGGCGATCCGGGACGGGTGGTTTCGAACAGGGGACATCGCCCGGATCGATTCCGAAGGGTTGGTCACCATCCTCGACCGGGCCAAGGACATGATCAACCGGGGAGGGGAAAAGGTGTACGGGCTGGAGGTCGAGAACGTGCTCTATTCGTACCCCGGCGTGGCCGAGGCTGCCGTGTTCGGCATCTCGCACCCCGTGTTCGGGGAGGTTCCGGCCTCCTGCGTCATCCCTCTGCCTGGGTCGAACGTCGATCCGGAGGGGTTGATCGTCTTTTGCCGGGGACGCCTGGCCGACTACAAGGTCCCGGTATCCGTACGCGTCGTGGACCGGATCCCGCGGAACCCCGCCGGGAAAGTTCTGAAAAAAGAGTTGCGAAGGGAGTGGGAGAACCGCTCCCGGGAGGAAGCCCGATGATGAACGGAACGCAATATGTGGAGAGCCTCAAGAAACGGAAGCCCCGGATCTTTTACCGGGGGAAGCGCCTGGAGAGTCCGTATGACCATCCGGCGCTGATCCCTCACGTCCGCACCGCCGCGATGACGTACGACCTGGCGGCCGGCGGGAAGTACGACGACATCATGACGGCGACCTCCTCCCTCGACGGGGCGAAGATCTCCCGGTTCACCCACCTGTTCTGGAGCGTCGACGACCTGCTCAAGAAGATCGCGATGCTTCGGCTCGTGGGGCGGGAGACGGGGACCTGCTTCCAGCGGTGCGTGGGACTCGACGGGATCAACGCGATCTGGTCCATCACGTTCGAGATCGACCAGGCGAAGGGGACGGAGTACCATCGCCGGTTCCGGAAGTTCCTGGAGCGATTGCAGCGGGAGGACCTGATGTCCGCCGGGGCCATGACCGACCCCAAGGGAGACCGGTCCCTGGCTCCCTGGCAGCAGGCCGACCCCGACCTGTACGTCCGGATCGTGGAGCGGCGGCCCGACGGGATCGTGATCCGCGGATCGAAAACCCACATCACGGGGGCGGCGAACTCCCACGAGATCCTCGTGATGCCCACTCTCGGGCTGCCTCCCGAGGGATCCGGCTACGCCGTCGTCTGCGCCGTTCCGATCGACGCGCCGGGGCTCACCGTGGTCTTCGGCCGGCAGACCAACGACGAGCGGAAGGAGGAGGAAGGGGGATTCGACTGCGGGACCTCCTTCGGGGTCGTCGGGGGGGAGAGCACACTCATTTTCGAGGACGTCTTCGTGCCGGACGAGAGGGTGTTCATGGCGGGGGAGGGGGAGTTCGCCGGCGCCCTGGTCGAGCGGTTCTCCGCCTGGCACCGCGCCAACTACGGCGGGTGCAAGGGGGGGAACGCCGATGTCCTCCTCGGCGCGACGGCCCTGCTGGCCGAGATCCACGGGACGATAAAGAACGGCATCGTCCGGGACAAGCTCACCGAGATCGTCCACCTCGTCGAGACGAATTTCGCGGGGGCGATCGGGTCCTCCGCGCTGGCGAAACGGCTCCCGGCGGGAAACTGGCTGGTGGACCCGCTGCTGGCGAACACGGTCAAGCAGAACGTCACCCGGTTCGTCTACCAGGTCGCGAGGCTGACCCACGACATCGCGGGGGGGATCCTCTCCACCCTTCCCTCCGACGCGGATTTCCGGAACGAGGAGATCGGGGGACTTCTCGAAAAGTACTTTGCGGGGAAGCAGGGGTTCTCCACGGTGGACAAACGGAAGCTCGTCCGGTACATCGAGGGGATGACGTCGGTGGCTTCGCTCGTGGAGGCGCTGCACGGGGCCGGCTCTCCCCAGGCGCAGCGGATCGTCATGCTACGGCAGGCGGACATCCCTGAAAAAATCCGCCAGGCGAAGAAGGTGATCGGGCTCGGAAGGGACGGAAAGCAGGCGTAAACCCATAAAAGGAGGAGGGAAGCGATGCGGAAGAAAGGAAGGAAGCGGCAGGTGATGCTTGCGATCGGTCTGGTCCTCGTCATGGGGCTGGCCGACGCGGCGATTGCGGCGGAGAAGATCGTCGTCGGGGCGATGTACCCGATGACGGGGCGCGCCGGGCGGTACGGCATCGACTCGGTGTCCGCGGCGGAAATCGCGATGAACGAGATCAACGCGAAGGGCGGAGTCAACGGCCGGATGATCGACATCATCTTCAACGACTCCAAGGCCAACCCCGCGTACTCGGTCAAGGTGGCCAAGCGCTACATCACGGACGACAAGGTCAACTTCCTGATGGGCGCCGTCAGCAGCGCGGTGGGGCTCGCGGTGACCGAGGTGTCCAAGGAAAACAAGGTGATCTTCGTGGGGACCGACCACGCCTCGACGGCGCTCACCACGGAGAAGTTCCAGCCGTACTACTTCCGGGTCTCGAACAACACGTACCAGTCCGCCGCCGCCGCCGCGCTCTACGCGAAGGACAAGAAGGAGTGGAAGAAGTATTACGTCATAGGGCCCGACTACGAGTACGGCCACCGCACCTGGGAAGACTTCTGGATGCTGCTCGGGAAGAAGCGGACCGACGTCAAACTCGCCGGTCAGGCGTGGCCGAAGCTGTTCGAGCCGGATTACACCCCATACATCACGGCGATCCTGAACGCCAAGCCCGACGTGCTCGTCACGACGTTCTGGGGCGGCGACACCGTGGCGTTCATCAAGCAGGCGCTCCCGTACAAACTGTTCGACAAGATGAAGATGTTCAATTACGACGCCGGCGGCAACTACGAACTCTTCGAGGCGATGCCCACGGGGCTCCCGAAGGGGCTCATCCTGAGCGGCCGGCACCACCTCAACTGGCCCGACACCAAGCAGAACAGGGATTTCGTCGCCAATTTCAAGGCGAAGACGGGGCGGTACCCGTCGTACGCGGCGGAAGGGGCCTACGCCGGCGTCTACTTCATCGCGGAGGGCGTACGCCAGGCGGGGACGGCGGAGGATCCCGACAAACTGGTCGCCGCCATGGAGAAGATGAAGTTCAAGCTGCCGGAGGACCCGGAAGGCTTCATGTCGTACATGCGGCCGATCGACCACCAGATCGTCCAGGTGCAGGCGATCGGCGAGACGGTACCAAACAAGAAATATCCTCCCGCGACGATGATGCTCGGCAACTGGAAGATCTTCAAGGCCGAGGACATCATCCCCTCCGTGGCGGAGATCGAGGCGGCCCGGAAGGCGGTCAAGAAGTAACGAACAGGCAACACCAGCCCCCCTTCGCGCAGTCGGTGGCGGAGGGGGGCGCATACCACTCGGGAGAGGGCAAGAGATACCTTGGACGGCAACCTGCTCGTCGCGCAGCTCATCAGCGGCCTCACCTCGGCGATGACCCTGTTCCTCGTCGCCTCCGGGCTCACCCTGATCTTCGGGGTGGTCAACGTCTTCAACTTCGCCCACGGCTCGTTCTACCTGCTGGGCGCCTACTTCGCCTACCAGGTGGTGGCGGTGTCGGGGGTGGGATTCTGGGCGGGGGTTCTCCTCGCGTCCCTCGGGGCGGGCGCCGCGGGTGTGTTGATGGAGTACTTCTTCCTCCGCCGGATCTACGGGCGGGCCGGGGAGGCGGGGTTCCAGATCCTGCTGACCTACAGCTTCATTCTCATTCTGGACGACGTGGTCAAGATGATCTGGGGGACCGGCTACAAGTCGATCTCCAAGCCCGAAGCCCTCGCAGGTCCCTTCTCGGTCGGGGAGGTCACGATGCCACGGTACGACCTGGTGGTGATCGTCATCGGGCTGGCCGTGGCGTTCGGGATGTGGGCGGCGATCAAGAAGACCCGGTTCGGGAGGAACCTGCGCGCGATCTCCTCCAACCGGGAGATGGCCTCGTCCCTCGGGGTGAACGTCCCCATGACCCTCTCCCTGGTCTTCGGGCTGGCCACCGCCTTGGGAGGCTTAAGCGGCGCTCTTTCCGCGCCGGTCCGCACCGTCACGCCGGGGGCGGGCATCGAGGTGATCATCGGCTCGCTGATCGTCGTGGTCATCGGGGGGCTGGGGAATTTCTGGGGGGCGCTGGTCGGCGCCCTCGTCATCGGGGAGGTCACCGCCTTCGGCATCCTGTTCCTTCCCCAGTGGGCCATCCTGTTCAGCTACGCCGTCATGGCCCTGGTGCTGATCTTCCGGCCGGAGGGACTGCTGATGAAGGGGGGGGCCGCGCGGTGAGCGACGACAGGATGGGCGCGAAACGCCGGAGGGAGGAATGGGTGCAGTGGGCAGTCGCCCTTGCCCTTTTCGCCGTCGTCCCGCTGCTGGGGAAAAGGGGTTTCGTGAATATGGGGAACGAGATCCTGGTGATGGGCCTGTTCGCCATGGGGTTCAACCTGCTCTACGGCGTCACCGGCATGCTCTCGTTCGGGCAGGCGGCGTACTACGGGGTCGGGGCGTACACGGTGGGGTTGCTCCTGTCGAAGGGCGTGGCGTCGTTCTGGGTGGCGCTGCCGGCGACCATGGTGGTGGGGGGCGCGCTCGCCCTGGTCCTCGGGCCGCTGTGCATCCGGCTCTCGGGGGTCTACTTCACGATGCTCACCCTGGCCTTCGCCGAGATGGTCTGGGGGATCGTCTTCAAGTGGTACGACTTCACCGGGGGAGACAACGGCATCCAGGGGATCCCCATGCCCGAGGCGCTCCACGGCCCTCTCCGCTACTACTACTTCACCCTGGCCGTCGTGTTCGCCTCCTTCTGGCTGATCCGGCGGATCGTGGACTCCCCCTTCGGCGCGGTGCTGCAGTCGATCCGGGAGAACCCCGAGCGGACCGGTTTCATCGGGGTGAAGGTGCGGCGGTACCAGCTTGCGGCGATGGTCCTCTCCGGGGTGTTCGCGGCACTGGCGGGGGGGCTGTTCGCCGGGTACCAGCACTCCATCCACCCCGACATGCTCCACTGGACCAAGTCGGGCGAGGTCATCCTCATGAGCATCCTCGGCGGGGTCTCCTCCTTCTTCGGTCCGCTCATGGGCGCCGCGGTCATCGTCTTCATCGAGGACATGATCGGCAAGTACACCGAGTTCTGGGAAATCTGGATCGGCGGCATCATGCTGGCGATCGTCATCTTCTTCCCGCGGGGAGTCATCGGGACGTTCGACACCTGGATCACGCGATGGAGAAACCATGGAAAACACGCAGACACCGCCGCCCGTCCTTGAGGTCCGGCGCCTGTCGAAGGCGTTCGGGGGCTTGAAGGTCACCAACGACGTCAGCTTCGCGATCCCGCGGGGGGAGCTCAGCGCCATCATCGGCCCCAACGGGGCGGGGAAGACGACGCTGTTCAACCTGATCACCGGGAAGCTTGTCCCCGACGCGGGAGAGGTCCTGTTCAAGGGGGAACGGATCGACGGACTGTCGCCCGCCGACATCGCCCGGAAAGGGATCGGCAGGGCGTTCCAGATCACGAGCATCTTCAAGGAGCGGACGGTCCTCGAAAACGTGCTGGTCTCCGTGCTCTCCCGGGAGAAGAAGACCGCCCGGCTCTTCCGGAGGGCGACCGCTTATGGCGACGCGGTGCGGGAGGCGATCGAGATCCTGGCGACCCTCTCCCTGGAAGCGAAGGCGGGGGAGATGGCGGGCTCTCTCCCCCACGGGGACCAGAAGCGGCTCGACATCGCCGTGGCGCTGGCGCTCAACCCCGAGCTCGTGATGCTCGACGAGCCGATGGCCGGCATGTCGCCCGAAGAGCGAACGATCACGGTGGACCTCATCCGGAAGATCTGGAAGGAGAAGGCGCTCACGCTCCTGTTCATCGAGCACGACATGGACGTCGTCTTCGGGATCTCCGAATGGATCCGGGTCCTCAACCAGGGCGTTCTGCTGGCGGAGGGGACGCCGGCCGAGATCTCCCGGAACCGCGAGGTCATCACGGCATACCTCGGGGAGGAGATCGACGAATGATCCTCGAGATGAAGGACGTCCACACCTATTACGGGACGAGCCACGTCCTCTTCGGCGTTTCCCTGGACGTCGACCGGGGGGAGGTGGTCTGCCTCATGGGCAGGAACGGCGCGGGGAAGAGCACCACCTTCCGCACCGTCATGGGTCTTACCCCCCCGCGCGCGGGGACCGTCCTCTTCCGGGGAAAGGACGTCACCCGCCTCAAGGTCCACACCAAGGCGCGGTTGGGGATCGGCTACGTACCGGAGGACCGCCAGATCTTCACGGAGTTGACCGTCCGGGAGAACCTTGATATCGGCCGCTCCTCCGGCATCCACCGGAAGGACGGGTGGAACATCGACCGGATCTACGGGCTGTTCCCCGTGCTGGAGAAGTACGACCGGAAGCCCGGGGGACAGCTCTCGGGGGGCGAGCAGCAGATGCTCACCATCGCACGGACCCTCATGGGGAACCCGGAGCTGGTCCTCCTCGACGAGCCGACGGAGGGGCTGGCCCCGGTCATCGTCATCGCCCTCAAGGAGATGATCCTCCGCCTCAAGGAGATGGGGACCACCATCCTGCTCTCCGAGCAGAACGTGAAGTTCGCGGTCAAGGTGTCCGACCGCGTGTTCATCATCGACAACGGCGCCATCCGCTACAAAAACGACATCAAGGGATTCGTCGAGGACGAACGGGTGCAGAAGCGGTACCTGGCCGTCTGAGCCGATTCCCGGGGAGGTTGAAAGCATGGACCAGAACTGGATATTCCGGACAACGCCGAGGATCGTTTTCGGGTGCGGGTCGGTCGGCCAGGCGGGGACCGAGGCGAAAGCGCTGGGGATCTCCCGCGCCCTCCTGGTGACGGACCCGGGGGTCAAGGCGGCGGGCATCAGCGGCACGGTGGAAAAGGCGCTTCTCTCCGCGGGGATCGAGGTCGTCGTGTACGACGCCGTGGAGCCCGACCCCCGGATCGAGATCGTCGAGAAGTGCGCTTCGGCCGCCCGCGACGGGAAATGCGACGGCGTGGTGGCCGTCGGCGGCGGGAGCGCCCTCGACATCGGGAAGTTGGCCGCGGTGATGCGGACAAACGAGGGACCCATCGGGAAATATTTCGGGATCGACCTCGTCCCGTCCCCCGGGTTGCCCACGGTCCTTCTTCCCACCACGTCGGGGACCGGGTCGGAGGTGACTCCCATCGCCGTCCTGTCCGACGAGGGCGAACATCTGAAAAAAGGGGTGGTGAGCCCGTACCTGTTCCCGAAGGCCGCGATCCTCGACCCGGCGCTGACGCTTGGGTGCCCCCGGGGCGTGACGGCGGCGTCCGGCATGGACGCCCTCATCCACGGGATCGAGTCGTACACTTCGATCCACGCGAGCCGGTTCACCGAATTTCTCGCGTACAAGGCGGTGGAGACGATCGCGGGGAGCCTGCGCACCGCCTACGCCAACGGGGCGGACCTGGAGGCCCGGACGCGGATGATGGAAGGGAGCCTGTGGGCCGGGATGGCGTTCGCGAACTCCGGGGTGGCCGCGGTCCACGCCTTCGCCTACCCGCTGGGCGGGGAGTACCACGTTCCGCACGGGGTCGCCAACACGGTGATGCTACCGTACGTGATGCGGTACAACATGGTCGGGGCGCTGAAGCGGTACGCCGACCTCGCCCCCGCGCTGGGCGCGGCGGAGTGCCGGTGCGGGATGACCGACACCGACCGGGCCGAGGCGGCGATCGCGGCCGTCGAGCGGCTGGCCGACGACATCCGGGTGCCGAGACGGCTGCGGGACCTGAACATTCCGGAGTCGGGAATCCCCGTCATGGCCGAAGGCGTGATGAAGGTAACCCGGCTGCTGGCGAACAATCCCCGGACGATGACCGTCCAGGACGCAGAGGCCATCTACCGAAGCGCGTACTGACCCGCAACCGGAAAACCCAAGGAGGAACGAGACATCATGGCTACCGCAGCGAAGACGTACCGGCTGTACATCGGAGGGAAGTGGGAAGGCGGCAAGGACACGATGCCGGTGATCGACAAGTACACCGGCGAGACGTTCGGGCAGGTCCCCCTCGCCGACAAGGCGGCGGTCGACCGTGCGATCGCGGCCGCCCACGCGGCGTTCCCGGCGTATTCCCGGCTTCCCGCGCACAAGCGGTTCCAGATCCTGAACAAGGCGTGCCAGCTCCTCGAGAAGCACCAGGAGGAGATCGCAACGATCATCTGCCGCGAGGCGGGGAAGGCGTGGAAATACTCCCTCGGGGAGGTCTCCCGGTCGATCGAGACGTTCCGGTTCTCCGCGGAGGAGGCCAAGCGGATCCACGGCGAGACGGTGCCGATGGACGCCAGCGCGGCCGGCGAGGGCCGGGTGGGGTTCTGGCTCCGCAGCCCTGTGGGGGTGGTCACGGCGATCACGCCGTTCAACTTCCCACTGAACCTGGTGGCGCACAAGGTGGGACCGGCGCTGGCCGTGGGGAACACGCTGGTCCTGAAGCCCGCGTCCACCACGCCGCTGACGGCCCTCCGGCTGGCGGAGATCCTCGAGGAGGCGGGGCTCCCCCCCGGGGTGTTCAACGTGGTCGTCGGGTCGGGCGGCACGGTGGGCGAGTGGCTGACGGTGGACCCGCGGATCGCGAAGATCTCCTTCACCGGCTCGCCCCCCGTGGGAGAGCAGATCATCCGGAAAGCGGGCCTGAAAAAAGTGACGATGGAACTGGGGAACAACTCCGGCACGATCATCGAGGCGGATGCGGATTTAGGGGCGGCGGTCCCCCGGTGCGTGATGAGTTCCTTCGCCAACTCCGGGCAGGTGTGCATCTCCCTGCAGCGGCTCTACGTCCACAAGGCGGTGGCGAAAGAGTTCACGAAGCGGTTCGTCGAGGAGACGAAGAAACTGAACGTGGGCAATCCGCTCGAAAAGGATTGCGACGTGGGCCCGATGATCGAGGAGAAGGAGGCGATCCGGGCGGAGGAGTGGGTGAAGGAGGCGGTCCGGGAGGGGGCGAAGGTGCTCGTAGGCGGAAAGCGCGCGGGGCGGGTGATGCAGCCGACGGTACTGGTGAACGTCCGGTCCGAGATGAAGGTGATGTGCCAGGAGGCGTTCGCGCCGCTGGTCTCGATCTACGAATACGAAAAGTTCGAGGACGCGGTGGCGATGGTGGAGGACTCCCCGTACGGGCTGCAGGCGGGCGTCTACACCAACGACCTGAAAAAGGCGATGTACGCGGTGGACCGGATCAACGTGGGCGGGGTGATGATCAACGACACCTCCATCTTCCGCGTGGACCACATGCCCTACGGCGGCAACAAGATGAGCGGCCTGGGGCGCGAGGGTGTCCGCTTCGCCTGCGAGGAGATGACGAGCATCAAGATGGTGATGATCAAGCCGTAACGCGACAAGTCCGATGCAACGAACGGAAGGAGGGAGGGTACCCCGCCGGCCCCCCCTCCAACGTCCCGCTTACCCAGGATCCCGTTACGACATCCAATTCCACGGTTCGGGGAGCCACTCGAAGCCGCCACCCTTGACGGCTCGCACGTGACCGATTCCGGGGAACGGGAGGTGGTACCCCAGGACTCGCGTCCCGTCCGCCGCCGCCCGGTCGAGGAGTTTGCGCCGCGTCTCCGCCCCCATTTTCGGGTCGACGTCGAACGCGGAGGTCCACTCGGGGTGGGCGAACATCAGGACGTGGGTGTGGACCGTGTCGGCCGCGTTCAGCAGCGCCTCCTTGCCCGAGGTGATCAGCAGGGCGATATGTCCAGGCGTGTGGCCGGGGGCGCTGACGACCTCCATCCCCGGCACGATCTTCTGTCCCGGCGAGACCGGGGTCAAACGATCCTTGATGGCCCCCAGGTACCGCCTCGCGTTGGCGAGGAACATCTTCCTGGTCTCCTCGGGGACTCGCAGCTTCGACAGATCGGGATCGGGGCCCGTCCAGAAGTCCACCTCGGTCTTTGAAGCGAAATACGTCGCGTTGGGGAAGAAGGGTTTCCCCGTCCCGTCGAGCAACCCCCCGAAGTGGTCGGGGTGGGCATGGCTGATCACGATGGCTGTCACCTGGGCGGGCCGGACCCCCGCGGCGGACAGGCACCCCGCCAACTTCCCGAGAGTAGGGCCGAAGAGGTTGCCCGCGCCGGTATCGACGAGCACGAGTTCTCCCCCGATCTTGAGGAGCAGGGCGTTCACGTCCAGGGTGAGCCGGTCCGTGGGCAGGTAGGCGGATCGGAGCAGCGCTTCCAGTTCCTCCTTGCTAGCTTCGGGGGCCCACATGGGCTGGATCGGTTGGAAGCTAAGTCCTCCGTCGCTGATCACGATCGCCTCGATGTCCCCGATCGTAAACCGGTAATACCCGCCCGCCTGCGGGCCTTTCAGTGCGGGAACGTCGGCTTCCGCCTCCATTGCGCCGCGCCACGGCAGGGCTGCCATCACCCCGGCAGCGCCGGCGATCTTCAGTGCGTCGCGACGGGTAAATGTTGCCTTGCAGATGCGATCGTCCTTCATCATGCCCTTCGTCTCCTTCCATGCAATCGAAGCGTTCCCGGAGATATCGCCGGTTCCATTTTTCTATGATGGCCTGAACCCGTTTCCGGCTCCCTCCGGCGGGAAGATTCCCAAGGCGGCGTGGACGCCCCCAAACCCTCCGGAATCTTCCCCACGCCATAAAGGTTTCGGAATATCATTTCCTGTAGACGCGATCGCGTCCGAAAGGGGCTTCGCAGACCATGCCGATCGAACTGAAACTCCCCGACGTGGGGGAAGGGATCGCGGAGGGGGAAGTCGTCCGTTGGCTGGTGGCCGAAGGGGCCGCGGTCAAGGAGGACGACCCGCTGGTCGAGATCCTGACCGACAAGGCGAACATCGAGATCCCCTCGCCGGTGAGCGGGACCTTCCTCAAGATCCTCGCTCAGCCCGGACAGATCGTGAAGGTGGGGGGCCCTCTCGCCCTCATCGAGCCCGCCGCCGGGCAGGCCGCCGCGCGGCACATCGTGGCGCCATCCGATCGCCCGACCTCCGCACCCCGCGAGGCGGTGGAACCCGGACAGGGGGCTCCTCCGAAGGGAGGAGGTGCTCCAGGCGGCGCCGTGCTTGCCACCCCGGTCGTACGGAAACTTGCGAAGGACCTCGGGGTGGAGCTGGCCGACGTCCCCGGTACCGGCCCCGGGGGGCGGGCAACCGAGGAAGACGTGCGGAAGGCGGCGGGCGCGAAACTGCCGTCCGTGTCCCCACCGAAGTCCGCCACCGAGGAGCGGGTCCCCTTCAAGGGGAAACGGCGGATGATCGCCCGAAAGATGGTCGCCGCCAAGACCCGTGTCCCCCACGCCCTGCTGGTGGACGAGGCCGACGTCTCCGGTCTCCTGGCCGAGCGCGCAAAGTTGCGCGAGATCGGCGAGCGGGAAGGGGTCCGGATCACGATCCTTCCGTTCATCATGAAGGCGGTCGTCGGCGCGCTGGAGCGGCACCCCGCCCTCAACGCCTCGCTCGACGAAGACCGGGAAGAGATCGTACTCAAGAAGACGTTCGACATCGGGATGGCCGTCGACGCGGAGGACGGCCTGGTCGTTCCGGTCGTCCGCAACGCGGACGCGAAAACGGTCATCGAACTGGCCAGGGAGATCGAGCGGCTGTCGGCCGGCGCCCGCGAGGGGACCCTCGCTCCCGAGGATCTGTCCGGCGGCACCTTCACGGTCACCAGCATCGGCTCCATCGGGGGGCTGTTCAGCTACCCCGTCATCAATGTCCCGGAGGCGGCGATCCTTGCGGCGCACAAGATCGTCAACCGGCCCGTGGTCCGCGACGGGGAGATCGTCCCCCGCGACATGATGTACTTGAGCCTGTCGTTCGATCACCGTATCGTGGACGGCGGAGCGGCGACGCGATTCCTGAACGAGGTCGTCCGGCGCATCGAAGCGTCGGCGATATGAAGGGACGGACCTTCCGATGAAACAGTTCGACCTGGTGGTGATCGGCGCGGGCCCCGGCGGCTACGTGGCGGCGATCCGCGCGGCCCAGCTGGGGATGCGCGTGGCCGTGGCCGAGCGCGACAAGCCCGGCGGGGTGTGCGTCAACTGGGGGTGCATCCCTTCCAAGGCGATCCTCACCTCGGCATGGCTATATGAAGATATGAGGAATGCGGAGGCGTACGGGATCCGGTGCCAGGGTCTTTCCGCCGACTACGGCGCCGTGATCCGCCGCAGCCGGAAGGTGGCGGAGCGGATGTCCCGCGGCGTGACCTTCCTGTTCAAGAAGAACGGGATCGAGCTGTTCCCCGCGAACGCGACGATCGTGTCGCCGACCACCGTTCGTGTGGGGGACGAGGAGATATCGGCGAAAAACATTCTCGTGGCGTCCGGGACCTCGGTCCGGGGGCTTCCGGGGATCGAGCCCGACGGCCGGGTGATCCTGACCAGCGACGACGCTCTTGCGCAGGAGACGCTTCCACGCTCCGTGATCGTCCTCGGGGGCGGGGCGGTCGGGGTGGAGTTCGCGTACGTCTACCGGGCGTTCGGCGCGGACGTTGCGATCGTCGAGATGGAGGACCAGCTCCTGCCGCGCACCGACCGCGAAGTGGCGAAGGAGCTTGAGAAAGCGCTCGGGAAGCAAGGGATCCGGGTACTCACCTCCGCCCCGGCGAAAGGATTCGACAAGGTCTCCCGAACGCTGACGGTTTCCTCCGGCGGGAAAGAGGAGGCCCTCACCGCCGAGAAACTCCTCGTCGCCGTCGGGCGCAAGGTGCTCTGCACCGGGCTGGGACTGGAAGCGTGCGGGGTGGAGATCGAGCGCGGCCTGGTCAAGGTGGACGACCGGTTCCGAACCGCCTGTCCGACGATCTGGGCGATCGGCGACGTGATCGGCGGGATGATGCTCGCCCACAAGGCGTCCGCGGAAGGCGTCGCGGCGGCCGAGGCGATCGGGGGGAAAGACGTCCGCCGTCCCGATCCGGACCGGATTCCGGCGTGCGTGTACTGCCGTCCCGAGGTGGCCACGATCGGCCTGTCGGAGGAGGAGGCGAAGCGGCGCGGGATCGAATGCAAGGTGTCGAAGTTCCCCTTCACCGCGCTCGGTAAGGCGGTCGCCTCCGGGCATACGGAAGGGTTCGTCAAGATGATCGCGGACGCGAACTACGGCGAGGTGATCGGCTGCCACATCATCGGTGTCGGCGCGCCGGACATGATCGCGGAACTCTCCCTCGCCCGTTCCCTCGAGGCGACGTTCCACGAGATCGGCCGCACCGTCCATGCGCACCCCACCCTCCCCGAGGCGATCCGGGAGGCGGCGCTCGTGCTGGGCGGCGAGGCGATCGACCTATAACTTTCCACGCGAGGATGCCATGACCGAGCAGAAAGACCGGGAGCTGTATCGCTGGCTCCGCCTCATCCGCGAGTTCGAGGACCGGGTCTCCGCGCTGGACAAGCAGGGGAAGCTCATGGGCGGGGTCTACTCGGGAAAAGGGCAGGAGGCGGTGACGGTCGGCTTCTGCCACGACCTGCGGTGGGACGACTGGATCTTTCCGCTGCACCGGGACCTGGGCGCCTATCTCGTCAAGGGGGCCGACCCGAAGCGGCTGATGGCGCAGATCTTCGGCAAGCGGGACGGCTTCGCGAAGGGGAAAGACTCCTACCTGCACGGGGGCGACCTTTCCAACGGGATCTTCGGCGCCACCTCCATGCTGGCGGCCACCTTGCCGGTCGCGGCGGGGATGGCCTACAAGTTCAAGATCCGCAAGGAAGACCGCGTGGCGATCGCCTTCTTCGGCGAGGGGGCGAGCAGCCGGGGGGACGTCCACGAGGCGATGAACTTCGCCGGCGTGCACAGGCTCCCCGTGATCTTCGTCTGCGAGAACAACTTCTACGCCTACTCCACCCCGAACGAACTGCAGTTCGGGGTCGACAACGTGTCGGACCGGGCGGCCGGGTACGGCTTCAAGGGAGAGGTGGTGAGCGGGAACGACCTCCATGCGGTGATGAAGACGGCCGGGAAGGCGATCGACCGGGCGCGCAAGGGGGACGGCCCGACGCTGGTCGAGTGCAAGACGTACCGGTATCACGGCCATTCCGAGCACGACCGGGCGGACTACCGGTCGGAGGAAGAGGTCATCACGTGGGAAAGCAGGGACCCGATCTTCCTCTGGGAAAACTATCTCGAGAAACGGAAGTACGACATCGGCGCGATCCGGAAGGAAACCTCCGAGGAGGTCAAGCGGACGGTGGAAGAAGCGGTTGCGTTCGCGGATGCCAGCCCGGCCCCGGAGGGGCGTGAGGCGATGGAAGACCTGTACGCCATGCCGATCGACACGGAGGCCCTCTAAGCCATGCTCGTCACCTACATCGAGGCGATCCGGCAGGCCATGGACGAGGAGATGGCGAGGGACAGGAACGTCATGCTCCTCGGGGAGGACGTGGGTGTCCTCGGCGGCGCCTTCAAGGCCTCCGCGGGATTGCTGGAGAAGCACGGCGCCGACCGGGTGGTCGACACGCCCATCTCCGAATCACTGATCATCGGAGCGGGGGTCGGCCTTGCGGTCCAGGGGATGCGCCCGATCCTCGAGATGCAGTTCATCGACTTCATCGCCTGCGGCTTCGACCAGATCGTGAATTCGGCCGCGACCCTCCGTTACCGCCACGGCAGTCAGACCGCCTGCCCGATCGTGGTGCGTGGGCCGTCCGGCGGCGGGGTTCATGGCGGCCTGTACCATTCCCAAAACCCGGAGGCGTGGTTCTGCCACGTCCCCGGTCTCAAGGTGGTCGCCCCCGCGACGGCGTACGATGCGAAGGGACTGCTCAAGTCCGCCATCCGGGACGACGACCCGGTGATCTACTTCGAGCACAAGTTCCTGTACCGGCGGATCAAGGAAGAGATCCCCACGGAAGATTTCGTGGTCCCGATCGGCAAGGCGGCGCTGCGGAAGGAGGGGAAGGACCTCACCGTCATCACGTACGGCGCGCCGGTGCACGCGGTGATGAAGGCGGCGCGGGACATGGCCGCGGAGGTGGACATCGAGGTGATCGACCTGCGGACCCTCCTGCCGATCGACTGGGCGGCGGTCAAGGCTTCGGCGCGGAAGACGGGAAAGGTGTTGATCGTCCACGAGGCGCGCCTGACCGGAGGGATCGGGGGGGAGGTCGCCGCGCGGATCGCGCAGGATTGCTTCGAGGATCTCGATGGCCCGGTCATGCGGTTAGCGGCGCGGGACGTACATACTCCGTTCGCCCCGACGATGGAGGAGTACGTCCTCCCCAACCAGGAGAAGATTACCGGGGCGATCCGGAAACTCGCCGCGTATTAAACGCAAGGAGCGTGAAGCGATGCTCATCGATGTCGTCATGCCCCAGCTCGGGGAAAGCGTGGTGGAAGGGGTCGTGGTGAAGTGGCTCGTGGAGGTGGGGCAGTTGGTGGCGAAGGACCAGCCGCTCCTCGAGATTTCCACGGACAAGGTGGACGCGGAGATCCCCTCGTCGGTGGCGGGCCGTGTCGCACAGATCCTCGCGAAGCCGGGGGAGACGATTCCCATCCAGGGGGTGCTGGCGAAAATCGAGACGGACCAGGCGGCCTCCGTGCGCGAGGCGGAAGCGCCCGAGAAGTGGGATGAGGAGACCGAGGGATTCCCCGGCCACATGGCGCGGAAATCGGAACCGCCGATCCCGGCGCCCCCGCGCGTCGAACCGTCCGCCCCCGCGCCTCCTCCCCCCCCGACGGCCGGGCGGATCCGGATCACCCCGGTGGTGGCCCGGATGGCCGCCGAACATGCTCTGGATCTGTCGAAAATCCCCGGTACCGGCATCGACGGCCGGGTGACCCGGAAAGACGTGGAGGGGTACCTGGCCTCCTTCGCTAAAGCTTCGGAGGCCAAGGCCGTTGCCGCCGAGGCTCCGGAGGCCAAGGCCGCGCCCACCCCGAAAGCGGAGGCCAAGCCTGGCGAGGATCAGGTCGTACCGTGGACGCCGATCCGGAAGAAAATCGCCGAGCACATGGTCCGGAGCAAGCACACCTCGCCCCACGTCCACATCTTCGCCGAGGTGGACATGCACGCGGTGGCGGCGGTTCGGGCCAAGTCGAAAAAGGAGGGCGTAAACCTCACATTTCTCCCTTTCGTGATCCACGCCGCGGCGAAGGCGCTTCGAGAGAACCCGATCATGAACGCGACCGTCTCCGGTGAGAGCACGGTCTTGAAAAAGGACATCCACATCGCCGTGGCCGTCGACACGGAGAAGGGGTTGCTGGTGCCGGTGCTGCGCCATGCGGACCGGATGTCCCTGAAGGAGATCTCCGCGGCGATGGACGACTTCGGCGCGCGGGCGAAGTCGGGGAAGATCTCCCCGGACGAGCTTTCGGGCGGCACGTTCAGCATCACCAACCCGGGGATCCGGGGGAACCTCTTCGGAACGCCGATCATCAACCAGCCCCAGGTGGGGATCCTCCGGCTGGGCCAGATCGTGAAGCGTCCCGTGGTGATCGAAGCGGACGGGGAAGATTCCATCGTCATCCGGCCGATGATGTACCTTTGCTGCGCCTACGATCACCGCGTCATCGATGGGGTGGCGGGGAACGGGTTCCTGTACCGGGTCCGGGAGATCCTCGAAGCGGGGGATTTTTCCTAGGCCGAAGGGGCGCCTCGTGGAAACCGTCTGGCTGGGGGAGGTCGCATACCGGGAGGCGCTTGACCTCCAGTTCTCCTACCTGGACCGCAGGGCTAGCCGGCAGATCCCCGACACCTTGCTCCTCCTCACCCACCCGCATGTCTATACCCTCGGCCGGGGCGGCGACGAGGCGAACCTGCTCGTCCCGAGGGAGTCGCTCGCCGCGGAAGGAGTCGCCGTTGAGCGCGTCGGCAGGGGCGGCGACATCACCTACCACGGCCCGGGGCAGCTGGTCGGCTACCCGATCTTCCTGATGGAGAAGCCGGACATCCACAAGTTCGTCCGGTCGATCGAGGCGGCGTTGATCGACGCCGTACGCGCGTTCGGTGTCGAGTCCCGGCGCATCCAGGGGCTGACGGGCGTGTGGGCGGGGGAGCGCAAGATCGCCTCCATCGGGGTCGGCATCCGGAAGTGGGTCACTTACCACGGCTTCGCCCTGAACGTGACGACCGACCTCTCCTGGTTCCGGCGGATCCACCTGTGCGGCCTGAAAGGGCGGGAAGCGACATCGATCGCCGAGGAGACGGGGAGCGCACCGACGATGGAGGCGGTCCGGGACGTGGTGGCCATCGCCTGCAACCGTCACCTGGAGGGGTACGCATGAATCCGCCCCCGGGGAAGCGCCCCGACTGGCTGAAGGTCCGCGCCCCTGCCGGGGAGCGCGTGGAGGAGGTGTCGGCGGCACTCGCCCGCCACGGTCTCCGCACGGTGTGCCGCGAAGCGCGGTGCCCCAACGTGGGAGAGTGCTGGGGGGCCGGGACGGCGACCGTGATCCTTCTTGGGGACGTTTGCACCCGGGGATGCGCCTTCTGCAGCGTGACCGCGGGGGTCCCCGCGCCGCCCGATCCCGCCGAGCCGGATCGCGTGGCGAAGGCGGCGGCGGAACTTTCGTGGCGGCACGTCGTCATCACCTCCGTCACCCGCGACGATCTGTCCGACGGCGGGGCGGCCCACTTCGCCGCCGTGGTCCGCGCGCTGCGGCGGGAGGCGCCGGGCGCCACGGTCGAACTGCTGGTCCCGGACTTCGCGGGGGACGCCGACGCGCTGCGGTGCGTGGTCGATGCGGCCCCGGACATCCTTGCGCACAACGTGGAGACGGTCCCGCGGCTCTATCCCGTCGTCCGGAAGGGAGCGGAGTACGGCCGATCCCTCGGCCTGCTCCGCCGTGCCGCCGCGATGCGTCCCTCCCTTTCGCTGAAATCCGGGATCATGGTCGGGTTCGGGGAGACGGAAGGGGAGGTGGTCGCCGTCTTCCGCGACCTGTTCGCCTCCGGGTGTCGATCGCTCACCGTGGGGCAGTACCTGCCCCCTTCCAAAGGCCACCTGCCGTTGGTGGAGTACGTGACGCCGCGACAGTTCGAGATCCTGGCGGAAGCGGCGCGTGCGATCGGCTTCGATCGGGTCCTGTCGGCTCCCCTCGTCCGATCCTCCTACTACCGGGCGGGGTGACGCTCCATGCGAAGCGTCCTGCACCTGGATCTCGATGCGTTCTACGCCTCCGTTGAGGTGCTGGATCGCCCGGAACTCCGCGGGATGCCGGTGATCGTGGGCGGTGACGAGCGTCGTGGGGTCGTGGCGGCCGCATCGTACGAGGCGCGGAAATTCGGGATCCACTCGGCGATGCCGACGGCGACGGCGAAGCGGCTCTGCCCGAAGGGATTGTTTCTCCCCGTCCGCATGTCCCGCTACGCGGAGATGTCCGACAAGGTCTTCGCCATCTACCGACGATTCACCCCCCTGGTCGAAACGCTCTCTATCGACGAGGCGTTCCTCGACGTCACGGGGTGCGAGCGCCTGTTCGGGTCCGCGGAAGAGGTGGCGCGGAAGATCAAGGCGGCGGTCCGGGAGGAGACCGGGCTGACCGTTTCCGCGGGCGTCGCACCGAACAAATTCCTCGCCAAGATCGCGTCGGATCTCGGAAAGCCCGACGGTCTCACGGTCGTTCCCCTTGGGGGAGAGCAGGGATTTCTCGACCCGCTTCCCGTGGAGAAGCTGTGGGGGGTCGGAAAGGTGACGGGGGAGACGCTCCGGCGGCAGGGGGTCCGGACGATCGAAGACCTGCGGTGCGCATCCCGGGAGACGCTCGTGCGCGCCTTCGGGGCGCACGGAGAACATCTGCACGAACTGGCCCGGGGGATCGACGACCGCCCCGTGGAGACGGAACGCGAGGCGAAGTCGGTCGGGCACGAGGACACCTTCGACCACGATCTGCGCGATCGGGGAGCGATGCGACGGGAGCTCCTTTCGCTCTCCGACCGGGTGTCGTCGCGGCTGCGGCGCGGCGGGATCAAAGGGAAGACGGTCACGCTGAAAGTGAAATACCACGACTTCGTTCAGGTGACACGGGCGATCACTCTGTCCGACACCACCGACGACGGGGGAACGATCTACCGGTGCGCGCTGGACCTGCTGCTCGGCACCGAAGCGGGAGTGCGGGCCGTGCGGCTGCTCGGGATCTCGGTGTCGAATCTCGTCCCCGCGGCGGGCGCGCGGAAGAAGGACCGGATGGAGCAACTCGGTCTCTTCGGCCGGCCGCGCGCAGTAAAATCGGAGACGCCGATACCCGTGGACCCGGAGAAGGCGGAGAAGCTCAACCGGGCGGTGGACCGGATCCGCGAAAAGTTCGGGCCGAAGGGGATCGTCCCCGGCGCCCTCCCGCGGGAGAAGCGGCGGGAGGAGTGACCGCCTCCCCCCAGGTCACTTCTTCGCCGGTTTCCTCTCCCGGAACGCGTGGCAGGTGACGCACGCCCCCTTCGCGGCGTTGTGCTCCTTCATGTCGCTGTGGCACGAAAGGCACGGGTCGCGCCCCACGATCGCCCACACGTGCGGCTTGTGGCACTCCACGCAGGCGGCGTCCGGGTGGCCTCCCTTGCCGTGCAGCCCTTGCATCTTGTCGTGGCACTCCTTGCACGCATTGAGAGGCTTCGCCTCCCCCGGTTTCTGATGGCAATCCGTGCACGCCATCTTCATCATCGGCGCGGCGGTGTTGAACCTGTGGCACTCCACGCACTCGGACGGCGGGCGGTAGCCCGCGGAGTGGCACTGGTTGCACAGGATCCGGGCATGTTTCCCCTGCAGCTCCACGGGGTGCCACGGCATCTTCCTGTCCGGGGAGACGGCTCCCAACGGCATCAGCGGCCCCCGCTCCGGCATCGTGTGGCACTCCGTGCACTCCATGCTCAGGACCTTCCCCTTCTTCGAGACGTGGCGCCCGTCGTGGCAGCGGAAGCATCCCGGCCAGTTCCGGTGCCCGATGTTGGAGGGGTACGTTTTCCAGTTCACCTTCATGTCGGGAAAGACGCTGCGGTCGTAGATCTCCGTCGCCGTCTTCGCCGCCTTCTCCACGTCGGCCTTTCGGGCCTGGTAAACGGAGGGGTACTTCCGGCGGTAGAAACCGGTGATCTCCGCCGTCAATCCCTCATGAGCCTTCGGGCGGGTGGGGTATTCGCGCACCAGGGCGTCCACCACCACTTTCTTGACCCATGGAAGCGTTCTGGAGATGAGTCCCGTCGTCATCGCGCGATCCACGCCGGCCTCGGGAGGCAGGTAGACGTGCGTGGGCCGGTTGTGGCAGTCCATGCAGTCCATCCCGTCCTTCGGGATCGCCGCGAGCTGCTCCTTGCTCCCCTTGAAGTCGAGGCTGAGGTACTCTTCCAACGGTTCTCCCCTGGAGCTACGGACCTCGATCCACGGGATCTCCTGCTTCTGGCGGTCGACGGCGATGTAGTTGACCTTGTTCTCGATGATCATGTGCCAGTGGATCCCCGCGGTCCCGCCCAGCGAGGCGCTGCCCCCCCCCGTCTTCACCCCGATGCTGATCTGCTCCGGGCTGTTTTTCTCGTCGTACCGGAAATGGGGGATCTGCATCAGCTGGGTGCCGAAGAACTTCGCGGGCCAGTGGCACTCCTCGCACGTCTCCCGCGCGGGGCGCAGGTTCTCGATGGGGGTGGGGATGGGACGCGGGTACGACTTCGTGATCACGGCGAGGACCTGGCGGACTCCCGAGATCTTCGCCTTGACGTACCAGGAGGCGCCGTGCCCGACGTGGCAGGCCACGCAGCTCACCCGCGCATGGGGCGACGCCAGGTACGCCGCGTGCTCCGGCTCCATCACGGAGTGGCACAGGGTGCCGCAGAAGGAGACCGACTCGCTGTACAGGAAGGCGTTGTACGTGATGAAGGCCATGAAGACGGCGAGGAACGTTCCGCCGAGGGAGATGTAGACGAACCGCTTCCTGTGCCTCGGGATGTTCAGGTCGACGAGGGGGTATGGAAGAGCCTCCTCGCTTCCCGCGCGGCGCCGCCGAAGGCTCTCGCGCCACATCCCGTACAGGAAGACGGCGGCTCCCACGGCGAAGAAGGTCGGGAAGACCATGTAGGTGAAGATGCCGAGGTACGGGCTGTGCCGCTTGATGCTGAACTCGAGGGCGAGCGCGAAGACGATCAGCAGGATGCTTCCGCACGAGATGAGCGCCCCGAAGAGACTGACCGCGTTCCGGTAGAGGCCGCCGCGCCGCGGCGCTTCTTCGTTCGCCATGACCGTCCCCCGAAAGGTAAAGGATTTTCCGGAAAAGAGTACAGGGATGCGGGCGGTTTGAACAGAAAAACCTTTCCGAGGTGATTCTCCGGGGAGAATTTATCGGGACATCGATCCCCGCTTCCCGCCCGTCCCGGAATACCCTCCCGGGACCGCCTCCACGCCTCGGCCGTATTCTTCGCCTTGATTTCCCGCGGGGGCGTGGATTAAGATGTTTTTCCTGCAGCGTGCCGAAGTGGTGGAACTGGCAGACACGCCATCTTGAGGGGGTGGTGGGGAAACCCGTGCGGGTTCAAATCCCGCCTTCGGCACCATCGCAATCCTTAAAAGGAAATTTGGCTTCGCGCCAAGTTCCCTTTTTTCGTAAAATCGGCCCGACTGGCTAATTTCTGGCTCGTAGGTTTTTGGGGACGAGTACAGGCAACAGGAGGGAGCCGTAAAGGACGTCGATCGGGCTCCCTCCTGAGGGGACCCTTTCTGAGCAGGAAGTTCTATTTCTTCTTCTTGGGTGTTTTTGCCTTTTCGGTCTTGACCTTCCGTTTCGTTGTCTTTTCCGGCGGAACACACCCGCAGCCGCAGTCCATCTTCTTGGCCATCATGTCACCTCCTTTCGTCCGTTCCCTTTTTTGCCGCCTCCGATCGTCGGCACCCGCAGATGCACCGCTTTGCGAAGTCCGGCGGGAGCCGGTACACCTGAAAGCTCTTCTCCGCCATTCTGACGATCCGCTCCTGGAGCTTCCTCTTGCCGTCGTGAAGCCGTTTCCTCAACGCTCCCTCGGTGATGCCGAGGAACCTGGCGGCGTCCCTTGTGGAGAGATCGTCGAT
>Ga0334722_10001004_pt1 | contig 37666 bp, 34 predicted proteins | sample C3_bottom_MG_FD_207210 | JGI IMG/M metagenome (GOLD analysis project Ga0334722, IMG submission 207210) | Sediment microbial communities from Yellowstone Lake, YNP, Wyoming, USA - C3_bottom | ecosystem: Environmental > Aquatic > Freshwater > Lake > Sediment | place: USA: Wyoming | collected... | reverse complement strand
AAACATGAAACCCTGGCCCTATCCGCGCATCATCGCCCATCGCGGCGGCGGCACGCTCGCTCCGGAAAACACCCTGGCCGGTCTGCGCAAGGCGAGCGAACTCGGTTTCGGCGGCGTCGAGTTCGACGTCATGCTGGCCGGCGACGCCACGCCCATCCTGATGCACGACCCGACGCTCAATCGCACCACCAGCGGCAGCGGCGCGATCGCCGATACCGCATATCGCGACATGCAGAAGCTCGACGCGGGCCGCTGGCACTCACCGCAACACGCGGGAGAGCCGGTACCCAGCTTCGAGCGCGCGGGCAAGCTGTGCCTCGAACTCGGGCTCTGGGCCAACGTCGAGATCAAGCCCTACCAGGGCTCGGAAGCCGAAACCGGCACGGCGACGGCACTGCTCGCGCGCGAACTATGGCGGGGCGCCGCGGTGCAACCGCTGCTGTCGTCGTTCCAGCCGGCGGCGCTCGCCGCGGCAAAGGCCGCGGTGCCGGAGTTGCCGCGCGCGGCGATCACCAGGAGCATCCCGCCAGACTGGGAGTCCTGGATGCAGAAGCTCGGATGCGTGTCGCTGCACTGTGACTTCCGCATGCTGCTGCCGCAGCAGGTGCGCACGGTGCACGACGCCGGCTACTGGCTGGCGTGCTGGACCGTCAACGATCCCGGGATCGCGCGCGTGCTGTTGGATTGGGGCGTGGACGCCGTCATCACCGACCGGCTGGACCTGATTCCGCCCGATTTCAATTAGCGGCGCCGTAGCGCGCAAGCGACTGCTCCGTCTGGTCCCGCGGATGCGGTGCGTGAGCGTCTAGCGGGCTGCGCACGCCGCGCACCAGATCCAGGAGCCTGGGATTTGCAGTTGTTTGCTGCAACGGATGTGCGGTTTCCATGCGAATCGGGTATTTGTCAGGGCATTTGGTGTGCCTGACCTGCTTAATGGATTGATCTGCTTGAAGGACGACAAGGCCCGGCGCAGAATAGGGTATCCAGACCCCGTTTTTCGGCGGTCGACTTTAAGTTAGGCGCACTTGGGTCATGGGCCACAAGATCGCGGGCATTCTCTTCGATATTGGTGGGGTACTGGTGGCGCTCGACGGGGTGCCGTCTATGGCGAAGCTGCTCGGCGTGGAGCCCCGGCACGAAGCTCTCCACGCAATGTGGATCGCATCGCCGTCGGTCGTGGCACACGAAACCGGGAAGATAGATGCGGCAGCGTTCGCAGCTGGCGTCGTAGCAGACCTCAGATTGCCAGTCACCGCCGACCGCTTCCTGCAGGATTTCTGCAACTGGCCAACGGGGCTATTGCCAGGCGCGCTGCAGCTGTTGGATGAAATACCGGACACCTATCACGTGGCCGCGCTGAGCAATACGAGTGCGGTGCATTGGGACAAGATCCGGGCAATGGGTTTAGTGGATCGGTTTGACCAAACGTATCTGTCACACCAGATTGGATGTTTGAAACCCGCCACCGAGGCCTTCCTGGTCGCGCTCGAAGGAATGGGCCTCTCACCGTCGGACGTCCTGTTTCTGGATGACGGCTTGCGGAACATTGATGCGGCGGTGAAACTGGGGATGCATGCTCATGTGGCAAGAGGGCCCGAGGAGGCAAGGCGTGTTCTCGCACAGTACGGCGTCGTTCCTTCAAGCGCCGGCGCCTATACAAGGCCCTAAGGCCAGCCTGCCGCCGAGCGATGCTTTGAAAGGAGAACCGTATATGCCTACCGGTACAGTGCGACTTCATCGTGTGCTCCGCGCGCCCCCGGAGCGAGTGTATCGGGCGTTCCTGGACGCGGACGCGATGGCAAAGTGGATACCGCCATACGGTTTCACCTGCAAAGTTCACCGCATGGATGCCAAGGTCGGCGGCACCTTTCGGATGTCGTTCACGAATTTCACTACGGGAAATGGTCAGTCCTTCGGCGGCGAATATCTCGAACTTGTCCCTAACGAGCGAATTCGCTACACGGACAAGTTCGATGACCCGAACTTACCCGGAGAAATGCAGGTGACGGTAGCCCTGACAAAAGTGTCCTGCGGCACTGAAATCAACATCGTGCAGGAAGGGTTGCCGGAAGTTATTCCCCTTGAGATGTGCTACCTCGGGTGGCAGGAGTCCCTTGCGCAGCTTGCGACACTCGTCGAGCCCGAGATCCCTGGCTAATGCGGTGACGCCCAACCCCTCCATCAAGCGGCTCTGCCTTCGGCAGGCCGCTTATGCCGAACGTTGGGCGTTATGAACATCGATCATGCCTTTCAAGCTCGCGGGTCATTTCTGACACAAGGTATCAGAGTCGAATTCAGGAAAGGAAAAATCTCATGAGCTCGTGGGGATGCCCGCACGAACTGGACGGCAAATGCGTGCGCGTCAATAATGTGCGCTGCGATCCGGGAATGAAAGGCTGTGTGCTCTTCGGTCGTTTCGTGTGGGCGGACGAAAGCAAAAACCGCCCAGCCAAGCCGGGGCGCGGCGACGAGCCCGAGCCGTCGCCGGACGAAGACGATAAGCGTCTCCGACCTTCAAGGAACGATTGATGCCAGACACATCATGCATCTCATCAAGATCTGCGTGTCGCCCGAGCGGGTCCACCAGGCGCTCACGACAGCCGAGGGTATTCGCAGATGAAACACGCTTTGCGCCCCAGACGCCCAACCGCCGGTTGCAGGCAACGCGCCTGAACCGGAACGCTATGCGTCGGGAAAATAGTCTCACCATCGCCGCGTGCGCCTTTCAAATCTCCGCACAATTCAAACGGGTTTTTGTGCGACTATAATGCTTTGGAGTCGAAGACCTTGCCTACCATGAACCTGATACTTCACAAAGCACCACCGTTCATCGCAGCGCTCATAATGCTGAGCAGCGCCGGGGCCTACGCCGCTGAATCAGCCGAGTCGACGACCGGAACTGCGCCCGGCGTGGTCGTCAAGGTGGAAAAAGCCGTTGAGCACGGCGCAAAAGCGGCTGCAGGCGGAGTCGAGCGCGGTGCAAAGGCTGCTGCAAGCGGAGTCGAGCGCGGCGCAAAAGCGGCTGCCCGCGGCATTAAGCGCGGAGCGAAGGCTGCAGCGGGCGGCGTCGAGCGTGGCGCAAAGGCGACAGGCAATGCGGCCCATACCGTTGCCAAAAAGGTAGACGGTTCGCCCGCCCCATCGTCATCACCCGACAAGTAAGACGCCTTCGCTGTTGCTGGGCAATTGCGCATCGACGCCCAACCCGTCAATCCGCCGGACCGGCGCGACGCGCCGCGCGCGTCGGTGACTTCAGACCTTAGGCATCGCAGGTGAGCGACGCACCGCCCTATCAGCTGCTCGCCGACCTGGTGCTCGCTGTGCACCTCGCGATCGTCCTGTTTGTCGTAGCCGGCCTTGTGCTTATCGTCATCGGCAACCTCAGGGCTTGGCGCGGCGTCAACGCACCGTGGTTCCGCTCGCTCCACCTCGCCGCAATCGCCGTCGTCATCGCTCAAGCATGGCTTGGAGCCACCTGCCCGCTTACGTCCGTCGAAATGTGGCTGCGCGAGAAGGCGCAAACATCCACTTACAGCGGAAGCTTCATCGAGCACTGGGCAGGCCGCTTGCTGTACTACGAGGCGCCCTCGTGGGTCTTCACCGCTGGCTACTCGCTGTTCGGCTTGCTGGTCGCCGCCACTTGGTGGTACTTTCCCCCCACGTTCAAGCGTCGCGACGCGAAACCGGATAACTAGCCCAGTCAGATCCAACGTGATGCCCCTATCCGCCGCATGAGGCTGGTTCATGACCGTCGACAATAGCGTCAAGTTCTTCGACGCGCAGTTTCAGCAACAGACGCGGGATCACGACTTCCGGCTCAATCCGTTCGAGCTGGCTGCCCTGCCTCACTTGCACGGCCGCGTGCTGGACTACGGCTGCGGTCTGGGCAATCTCGCCTTCGCGGCCGCCCAACGCGGCTGTTCCGTTCTGGCGCTCGACGCCAGCCCGGCCGCAATCGCGCACATCAAGCGACGTGCCGCCGCCGAGGCGTTGCCTGTGCATGCCGCTTTGGCGGATCTGCGGAACCACGAGCTCGACGAGGACTTCGATGCCGTGGTTTCCATCGGCCTGCTGATGTTCTTCGACTGCCCGACCGCGTTCAGGGCGCTGTCCCAGCTTCAGTCGCACGTGCGCGAAGGCGGCGTCGCCGTCGTCAACGTCCTGATAGAAGGCACAAGCTACCTCGACATGTTCGAACCCAAAGGCCACTGCCTGTTCTCTCGCACCGAGCTCGCGTCGCGCTTTGCCGGCTGGAGCATTCTTCGCTCCGAGTTCAGCGACTTCGAGGCGCCGGGAGGGCGGAACAAGTCTTTTGCCACCGTCATCGCCCGGAAGCCGCACGCCCATCATGAGGCTACGGCATGAGCTACGATTCGGCCCGGGCGGGCGACAGCGCCGCTGCCGCCCGCCCGGTCAATTGCAGGCTTGGGCGTCGCTAACGGCCGGACCACATTCCCGAGCGCCCTCGACATGATGAAAATCCGCGCGTTCAAGTCAAGCGACGAAACGGCGCTGGTCGCGCTGTGGCAGGCCTGCGGTCTCACGCGCCCATGGAACGATCCACATGCCGACATCGCGCGCAAGCTCACCCTCCAGCCCGAGTTGTTCCTTGTGGGCACGGTCGGCGCCGAATTGGTGGCCAGCGCGATGGTCGGTTTCGACGGGCACCGCGGCTGGGTGTACTACCTGGCCGTTTCCCCCGCGCATCGCAGGCAGTCGCACGGCCGCGCCCTGATGCGGGAAGCCGAGCGCCTGCTCACGCAGCGCGGTTGCCCGAAGCTGAACCTGCAACTGCGCGCATCCAACGCCGGGGTCATCGAGTTTTATCGCAAGCTCGGGTATGTACAAGACGATTTGTTCAGCCTGGGAAAGAGGCTGATACACGATCAGGCGGCCTCCCCCTCCGACGAACGCGCGGCGGCGCAGCAACCCTCGGCGGAACCACAGCCGGTGCGGTTCGACGCATTGCCTTGGCACAGCGCCCTGCCCGGCGCCCGCTTCAAGGTGTTCGGCGACGGCCGCAGGCAGATGCGTCTGGTCGAGTTCACCTCCGAATTTGTCGAGCCGCACTGGTGCGAAAAAGGCCACGTCGGCTGGGTGCTCGAGGGCGAACTCGAGGTCGATTTCCACGGCCGCGTCGTTCGCTACGCCGCGGGCTCGGGCATATTCATTGCGGCAGGCCCGGCAAGCGGACATAAAGCCCGCTCGGTGACACCGACAGTTCGCCTTTTCCTGGTCGAAGATGTATAGGCCGGGCACCATCTGAGCCTGCCGCATGTCGTGTTCTGGACCCTGCTGCTGCGCTAGCCCCTGCCTGAGCCCGACTTGCGGCAGAATGACGGAATCCCCCACTCATAGCGGAGGCACAGGATGAACGTGATCGAGTCGGTACAGACCATACTCCAGCCGCTGTTCCCGGGTCTGCTCGGCATCGAGCTCAGCGAAGTCGCCCCCGAGCGCGTCGTCGCTACGATGCAGGTGCGTCCCGAGCTCTGCACCACGGGCGAGGTGCTGCACGGCGGCGCGATCATGGCGTTCGCCGATACCCTGGGCGCGGTGGCGACTTTCGCCAATCTGCCCAAGGGCGCCCGTACCACCACGATCGAATCGAAGACAAACTTCCTCGGCGCGGCGCCGGTGGGAACGCGCCTCAGCGGAGTATGCACGCCGTTTCACCGCGGCCGGACGACGATGGTGTGGCAGACCCTGGTCAAGACCGAAGCGGGGAAGCTGTGCGCGGTGATCACGCAGACGCAGATGGTTTTGCCTGCGCCGCCTGCCGCGGAGAAGTGAACCATGGCTAATCAAACGCTGCCTGCGGCTTCGGTGACGCCCGGTCTGAAGCTGCTCTACACGTCGCGAATCGACATTGCCGCGCTGCTGGATCTCGGCAACACGCCGCATGGCCAGAGGCGGATCATCGACATCACCGGTGGCGCGTTCTCGGGACCGCGACTGTCCGGACGCATCCTTCCGGGCGGCGCCGACTGGCAGGTGGTGCGCAGCGACGGCGTCGTCGAGGTAGATGCACGCTACACCCTCCAGACGGACGATGGCGCGCTGATCTATATCACCAACCGGGGCCTGCGCCACGGCCCGCCGGAGGTGATCAGGCGGCTCACGGCGGGCGAAAAGGTTGATGCCAGCGAATACTATTTTCGCACCACCCCAGTGTTCGAGACAGGCGCACCGCAATATGCCTGGCTGAACGGCGTCATCGCCGTTGCGGTGGGCGAGCGGCGCGCGGACGCGGTGATCATCACGGCCTACGAAGTGACCTAGCCTGGCCCGCCGCAATCTTGAACATTTATTTCAGGACAGCCAGGTGCAGCGCGGCTTTCCGCAGATCGCCTGACCAATTTTGACAAGACCACTGACGTAGCCCAGGGCCGCGCCAGGATCAGCTCTGGCGATGCACCTGCATCGCTTCGAGAAAGCGCGACACCAGATTGTAGCCGGCGATGGTGGCAGTCAATTCCACCAGGTCCTGCGCGTCGAAATGCTTCTGCACTTCGGCAAACAGATCGTCCGGAACCTGGATTTGTCTGGTCATCGTGTCGGTGTAGACGAGCACCGCGCGCTCGGCCGCGTCGAACAGCGGCGACAGCTGCCAGGCCTTGAGCGCCGCGATCTGCTCCGCCGTGGCACCTTCCTTCAGCGCGAACGGCAGATGCGCCTGGTATTCGTAGTCCGCACCGTTGAGGATGGCCACGCGCAGGATGGCGAGCTCGCGGTAGCGCCCGGCCAGCTTGGTCTTCTGGCGGATCGCGGTGAAAAAACCAAGCCAGCCTTCCATCACCGCCGGGCTGTGCAGCAGAATCTTGTACAGGTCGAGCAGCTTGCCGCGCTCGGCCTTGATGCGCGCGATCAGCGGCGCAAGTTCCGGATGGTCCCGTTCTTCGATATCGGCGATGCGTGCCATGGCTTCCGTCCCTGTTTTGAGTAAGCCTGCCGCTAGAAAGGCAGTTGCGCGCCGGGCTTGGCCGCAGTGAGCACCGCGCGAAACTCCGCCTGGATGCGCTCTATCGCGCCTTGCGTGTCGCCTTCGAAGCGCAGCACCACCACCGGCGTGGTGTTGGACGCGCGCGCCAGGCCGAAGCCGTCGGCGTATTCCACGCGCAGGCCGTCGAGCTTGATGATTTCGCGCGCGCCGGGAAACCGCGCGCTTGCCTGCAGCGCTTCGATCAGCCGGTGCGGCTCGCCTTCGGCGAGCTTCCAGTTGAGCTCGGGCGTGTTGATCGAGTCGGGCAGCGCGTCGAGCACCGCGTCCGGGTCGGGGAAACGGCTCAGGATTTCCAGCAGCCGCGCGCCCACGTACTGCGCGTCGTCGAAGCCGTACCAGCGCTCGCCGAAGAAAATGTGGCCGCTCATCTCCCCGGCCAGCGCCGAATGGCGCTCCTTCATTTTCGCCTTGACCAGCGAATGCCCGGTCTTCCACATCAGCGGCTTGCCGCCGCGCTCGGTGATCCAGGAGGCGAGACGGCGCGTGCATTTGACGTCGTAGATGATTTCCGCGCCCGGATTGCGTTTGAGCACATCATCGGCGAACAGCATCAGCTGCCGGTCGGGATAGATGATGTGGCCGAGTTTGGTGACGACGCCGAGACGGTCGCCGTCGCCGTCGAACGCCAGGCCCAGTTCCGCATCGGAATCGCGCACCGCGGCGATCAGCTCCTGCAGGTTCTCCGGCTTGGACGGATCGGGATGATGGTTGGGAAAGCTGCCGTCGACCTCGCAGTAGAGCGGGGTCACGGTGCAGCCCAGGCGGCGGAACAGTTCCGGCGCGCTCGCGCCGGCGACGCCGTTGCCGCAGTCGATGACGATGTTCATGGGCCGCGCGAGCTTCGCGTCAGAGACGATGCGCGCCAGATACGCTTCGCGCACGTCGGCCGTGGAATACTTGCCCGCGCCCTGCGCCAGATCGCCGCTCTCGATGCGGGCACGCAGGCCCTGGATGTCTGCGCCCGCCAGCGTAACCCCGGCCAGCACCATTTTCAGACCGTTGTAATCCGGCGGGTTGTGGCTGCCCGTGACCATGACCACGCTGCCGCAACCCAGGTGATGCGCGGCGAAATAGCCCATGGGCGTGGCCGCCATGCCGATGTCGATGACATCGACGCCGGCCGCGGCGAGACCCCGCGCGAGCGCGGCGGACAGCGCCGGACCGGACAACCTGCCGTCGCAGCCGATCGCCACCGCGGTCTGCCCGCGGGCGCGCGCTTCCGTGCCCAGCGCCTGGCCGATGGCGGCGACGACTTCGGGCGTGAGCGCGCGATCGACGATGCCGCGGATGTCGTAGGCCTTGAAAATCTCTGCGGGAACGGAAGTCATGGGAGCTGCGATCTTGTCGAAAGAGGGAGCCGCATTTTACCGCAGCGGACGCGCATGCTCGTTGAAGAACACGGGCAGGCGCAGCGGCGCCGTGTAAGGCTCGCGCGCGGCGCTCAATGCAGTACTTTGGGTGCTTCCATCGGAGCGTCGCGGCGGACCACCGGCGCCGGCGCGAACGAAGCGTGGTGCAGCACCATGCGCCAGCCCCCGGCCGAGCGCAGATAGACATTGGTCGCGACCACGACGCTGCGCGCGCCGGCGGCGGCGCCCGGCCCGGCCAGTACCAGGACGTTTTCGTGCAGGCTGTGCAGCGCGTACGCCATGCCCGTGACCACCACCTGATCCGATAGATGGATCTGCAAACGCTGCCCGGACTTGAAGATCTGCGCCCAGTGCTCGCGTACCTGCTCATAACCGGTGAGTCGCGGGCCGCCGGGGTGGACACAGGCAATCTCTTCGTCGGCCGACCAGACCTCCATCATGGCGTCCAGGTCGGCGCGCTGGAGCGCAGCATAGAACGCGGCTTCCGCGTCCTGCGGCGAAGCAAAAATGGTCTTGTTCAAAGGCGGCTCCCGGACGCCGGAGATACTAGCCGAAATGGCGTACGCTCGCCATAGTGCAACACCACCGGGCAGCGCTAGATCGCGATCCCACGCAGCACCCAGGCGGTGATCGCCTGCAGGACTTCTGGCGCATCGCCGATGGCGGGCAGGAGCTGCAATTCGAGCTGCGGATGCCGCTCGCGTATTTTCCCGACGAACAGCGGCAAGTCCTGTTTCAGATGGCCGCCCTGCGCCATGAACAGCGGCACCAGCACGGCGCGCCTGGCGCCGCGCGCGACGGCCTGCGCCACCGCCGCTTCCAGCGTGGGCGTCATGAAGTCCTGAAACGCCAGCTCGACCTGCGCGTCCGGCCGCGCCGCCTGCAGCGCGCGTTGAATCATGCCGAAGGGCGCGGCCCAATCCGGGTCGCGCGCGCCGTGGGCAAACAGAATAATGGCTAGGTCGTTCATATCGATGCTTTCGCCTTTGCGATCAGACTATGGATTGCGCTCGCCCCTGCGCAGCGGAACCAGACCCTGGACTTATTCATGCCCGCTCCTGGTAGATATTGCGACAGTGCGTTTCCGTTATCAGAAACGTGCACAGCCAGCCGAACAGCGCAAAGGCGAAGAGCACCCCAAGGCCGAGACGCCAGTCGCCCGGCGTGTGCGCCGCGCCGCGGCTTGCGATGTCCAGTACCAGCCCGACCAGCGGCTGCAGCAGCGCCGGGCCGAGAAAGCCGCCGGTGTTGACCACGCTGGTGGAAGTGCCCGAGAACGCCGGCGGATTCACCTCCTTGGCGCAGGACCAGACCAGGGTGATACCGGAAATCGAGACCCCCATCAGCGCAAACAGGCCCAGCGAAACCGCCACCGGCAGCGGCCCGCCCCAGAGCCAGGGCAGCCAGCACAGCACGTTGACGCAACCGAGCAGGCGCATCAGCGGCGTGCGCCGGCCGATACGGTCGGACAGCATGCCCACGGCGAGCGAGGACAGGGCAAAGCACACGATGGTGACGCTGATATGCCAGGCGGCAAGCTGCCGCTCCATGCCGTGCACCTCGCGCAGATAGGGTATGGCCCACAGTCCGCTCCACGATAGATAGGCGCCGATCTGGCCGAACTGCGACAGGAATCCGGGCCAGGTGCGCGGATTCGCGAGCACCGTCTTCAGGGCCACGCGCCAATTCTCCTGCGCCGGCGGATACTCCGGCTTGCCTTCGAGCTGCTGCATCGACGGCAGCCCGAGCTGGCGCGGATTGTCGCGCAGGAATAACCAGGTGAAAGCGGCCAGAAGGATCGACAGCGCACCGGCTGCGACAAATACGCCGCGCCACGCACCCTGGGCCGCGACCCAGGCCAGCGGCACCGTCGACAGCAATCCGCCGAGGTTGCCGATGAACATCAGCAATCCGGTCATGGTGGCGAAGCGGCGCTCCGGAAACCAGGCCGCATTCAGCTTCAGCACCGAAATGAACGCCACCGACACGCCCAGGCCGACCAGGAAGCGGCCGAGCAGCGCGAGACCGAAATCCGGCGCCAGGCCGAACAGCACGGATCCCGCCCCGGACACCAGGGCGCCCGCGGTGAACAGCTTGCGCGGCCCCAGCGTGTCGGCGAGTATGCCCGAGGGCACCTGCATCGCGAAGTAGATATAGAAGTAAGTCGCGGCCAGCAGGCCCAGGGACGCACTGGAGGTGCCGAACGCCTGCTGCAGCTCGCCCGCGATCGCGCCCGGAGCGAGCCGGTGGAAGAACGCCAGCACGAAGGCCAGCGCGCCCAGCGCAAAGGCGGTCCAACTCAGCCGCTGGACGCGCTTCATGGGATCGGTGATGATCGACTCCGGTCAGTATTGGCTAACGCGCAACGCACGCGCGCTGAATGCTAACAGGCCTTGGAGCGCAATGCAGCCGCGCGGGCCTACACGAGAGCCCCGGTCCTGTGTTTTAATTGATCCCTGATTTCGAACGCACAGAAGGAGACACCATGACGCACACGTACGAGGAACTGAAGCACAAGCCCCTGGCCGAGCTGCGCGAGATCGCCGCCGGCATTACCCACGAGGCGGTGCAGGGCTATACCCAGCTGAACAAGGATCATCTGCTGGTCGCGCTGTGCAAGGCGCTCGCCATCGACATGAAAGCCCACCACGAAGTAAAGGGCATAGACAAGGCCGCGGTCAAGACCCGGATCAAGGAATGGAAGGGCAAGCGCGATGCGGCGCTGGCGGCGCACGACCGCAAGGCGCTGAAACTGGCGCTGGACCAGATACACCAGCTCAAGCGCACCATGCGCAAGGCGACGGTCTAGAAAAAGGACTGCGCGGCCCGGCTACAGCACCTTGCCCGGATTCATGATGCCCTGGGGATCGAGCGCGGTCTTGATCCGGCGCATCAGATCCATTTCCAGCGGCGACTTGTAGCGCAGGATCTCTTCGCGCTTGTACTGCCCCAGCCCGTGCTCGGCCGAGATCGAGCCGGAAAAGCGCACGGCACTGTCGTGCACCACGCGGCTCACCGCGCTCGAGCGCGCCATGAATGCGTGTTCGTCCTCCCCCTCCGGGGGCGCGACGTTGTAGTGCAGGTTGCCGTCGCCGAGATGACCGAAGGTAACCATGCGCACGCCGGGAAAGGCGCGCTGCAGTTCGGCGTCGGTGACCGCGATGTATTCGGCGATGCGCGAGATCGGGACCGAGACGTCGTGCTTGACCTGCTTGCCCTCGTACACCTGGGCGTCGGGAATGTTCTCGCGCAGCGCCCATAGCGCGGCGGACTGCGCCTCGCTCGCCGCCACCGCGGCATCCAGCACGAGGCCGCGCTCGCTCGCCTCGGCCAGCGCGCCGTGCAAAATCGCATCCAGGCCTTCGGCGCTCGCGGTATCCGACAGTTCCAGCAGCACGTACTGGGGATAGGCCTGCGCGAACGGCAGCCGGGTCGCGGGGAAGTGCTGCGCCACCAGCGACAGGCAAAACGCCGACATCAGCTCGAAGCCGGTAAGGCGGTCGCCGCAGCTGCCCTGGATGTGGGACAGCAGTTGCAGCGCCTGTTCCGGGCTCGCCAGCGCGACCAGCGCCGTGGCCCGGGCGTGCGGCCGCGGATAGAGCTTGAGCACCGCCGCGGTGATGATGCCCAGCGTGCCCTCGGCGCCGACGAACAGCTGTTTCAGATCGTACCCGGTGTTGTCCTTCCTCAAACCGCGCAAGCCGTCCCAGATCTGCCCGTCGGGCAGCACCACTTCGAGGCCGAGCACCAGATCGCGCGCGTTGCCGTAGCGCAGCACCGCGGTGCCGCCGGCGTTGGTGGACAGGTTGCCGCCGATTTCGCAGCTGCCCTCAGCCGCCAGCGACAGGGGGAACAGGCGGCCGGCCTCGGCCGCGGCTTGTTGCAGATTGGCCAATACGCAGCCCGCCTCCGCGGTGATCGTATTGTTGAGCGCATCGACCGCGCGGATGCGGTTAAGGCGCGAGAGCTTGAGCACGATCTGTTCGCCGCCCGGCACGAGACGGCGCGCGTCGTTCTCCCCCAGGGGGGTGGCGCCACCGCACAGGCCGGTATTGCCGCCCTGCGGCACCACCGCCGTGCGCGTTTGCGCGCACAGCTTTATCACCGCGGCCACTTCCCCGGTCGTCGCCGGCTTCACCACCGCCAGCGGCTTGCCGGTATAGCGTTTGCGCCAGTCGGTGGTGTAAGGGGCTATTTCCTGGGGATCGGTGATCACCGCGGAGGCGCCGACGATGGCGGCGAATTGTTCGATCAATTGCGTCATGATTTTAGCCGCCTGTCTGCCTAGGTAAATTTACCGCAAATAAGAAAGGCAACCGCCAGGGTTGCCTGTTGAGGCCGCCGCGGCTATCCCTGCCGCATTTGGCGCGGAACGGACTTACCCCCTGTGCACCCGCTCAACCAGCCATCTGGCGGTGCGCAGCAGGCGCGCATCCCCTCCGCGCGGACCAACGAGCTGTACGCCGAGCGGCAGACCATTGGCGCCGCGCATCAGCGGCAGCGTGATCGCGGGCATGCCGCATAGCGTCCAGAAGGTGCAGAACGTCGGCGATCCGGTCGACTCAAGGCCCCGCGGCGCCGTGCCGGTGGCGGCGGGAGTCAGGATCGCTTCGAAGCGCATGTCGAACATGTCTTTCAGCACCGCATTGAGCGCCGGAATCCGGGCCCGGGCCTTGTTGTATTCCACTGCCCGCACCTTGCGCCCGCGCTCGACCTGGCCGCGCAGCGACTCGCTCAGCTTGTCCTTGCCCCGCTCGTACTCGGGTTCGTAGTTCACGGCGATATCCGCTTCCATGATGGTCTGGTGCCATTTCCACGCTTCCTTGAACTCAGGTGGAAATTGGAATTCCTCCACCTGATCGCCCAGATGCGACACCAATTCGGCAAAGGCTTCATGGCTCTCGGCATCGGCCAGTTTCCACACCGGCGTCTTGACGAAAGCGAAATGCGGCGCAATCGGCGGCTCCTGCGCCGCGGTTTCACGCAGCAGCGGTCTTGCCCGCGGCCGGGTATCCGGGTCGTGCGCGTCGAAGCCGATAAGCTGCTCCGCCAGCAAGGCCGCGTCCTCCACGCTGCGCGCGAACACGCCCATCTGATCCAGCGCCGCGGATTGCCGCAGGACACCATGCCGCGATATCAGCCCGAAGCTGGGTTTGAATCCGACCACGCCGCAATAGGCCGCCGGCCGGATCATCGAGCCGTTGGTCTGGGTGCCGATCGCCAGCGGCACCATGCGCGCCGCGACCGCGGCGGCCGAACCGCTGGAAGAACCCCCGGGCGTATGTTCCGCATTGTGCGGATTGCGCGTCTTGCCCGGCGCGTAAGTGGCGAGCTCCGTGGTGACGGTCTTGCCCATGATGACCGCCCCCGCCGCGCGCAGCATGCGCACCACGGACGCATCCTCCGTCGGCGCGCGCCCGGCGTGCAGCACCGTGCCGTTCTCGGTCGGCATGTCCTCGGTGTCGATGATGTCCTTGATGCCCACCGGGATGCCGTGCAGCGCGCCCAGCGCTTGGCCTTCGCGCCGCCGCTCATCGGCTGCCCGCGCCTGCTGCAAGGCGTGTTCCGGATCGAGAAATGCCCAGGCCCGCACCCGGTCCTCGTCGGCCGCGATGCGTTCCAGGCAGGACGCGACCAGCTCTTCCGAGCTGATGCTGCCATCGGAAAGCGCGCTCGCGGCTTCGGCGGCGCCGAGTTCGGACAGGTCCGTCGACGCCGTCATGTTCCGCGGCATCGTTCAGTTCCCGTAGAGCACGCTAGGCAGCCACAGCCCGATCGCGGGGAACATGTAAAGCAGGAACACTGCGAACACCTGGATCGCCATGAACGGCAGCATGCCGGCGAAGATCTGGTTCAGCGTCACATGCGGCGGCGACACGCCCTTGAGGTAGAACGCCGCCATCGCCACCGGCGGCGACAGGAACGCGGTCTGCAGGTTGAGCGCCACCAGCAGACCGAAGAACAGCGGATCGACGCCGAATTTCGGCAGCAGCGGGATGAAAATCGGCATGAAAATGATGATGATCTCGGTCCACTCCAGCGGCCAGCCCAGGATGAAAATGATGAACTGGGCGAGGACCATGAACTGCACCGGGGTCAGGCCGAGCGACAGCACCCAATCCTCGACGATCTGCTGCCCGCCGAGCAGGGCGAAGGCGGCGGAGAAAATGCTCGATCCGACGAACAGCCAGCACACCATCGCGGTGGTCTTGCCGCAGAGGAAGGACGAGTCCTTGATGATCAGGCCGAGATCTTTCACCGTCGTCACGACCACGCCCGCGACGCTGCCTCCCGCTCGCTCGCGCCAGTGGTTGATGAAACGATACACCGCCGCGAGCAGCGCCCCCCCTAGGGCCCCGACGGCCGCGGCTTCGGTCGGCGTGGCGAGGCCGAATACGATAGAACCCAGCACCGCGAGAATCAACAGCGCCAGCGGGAAGAACGAAGCGAGCAGCATCTTGAATATTTCGAGCCGCTCCCAGTTCCACAGCAGGTACAGACCCACGAGCCCGGCGGCACACAGCGCGAGCGTGACCCAGAACCAGGTCGGCGCAGGCAGTCGTTCCAGCGCTGCGGCCGGCGCTACGGCGGCGGTCGGTACGGCGGCTGCAGCCGGCGCCGCGGCGGCGGCCGGTGTCTCGGCTGCGGCTGCTTGTTCCGCCTGCGGCGCGTCGCCAGCCTTGGCGTCCTCGGCCGGAGGCTCCGTCAGCTCGTCCACCTGGCCGACGAGTCCGCCCGTTTCCTCCTTCTCGTCGGCAACGACTCCACCGCCCGCCTCGACCAGGCCGGCAGTATCGACGACCACGGGCGTGGTCGCGCCCCGATAGGTGAGGCCCAGCACCACGGCGACGAACAGCAGCGGCAGCAGCGTCACGATCAGTTGCCCGAGCACGGTGCGCTTCGCCGCGCCGTCAGCGGAACCAAACGCGCGCGACAGACCGACCAACGCATTCCTGCCGTGCTTGGCCAGCGACTGCGCCAAGGCCGGCAGTGCCACACGGCGCTCACTCTCGGGGAGCGGCGGCATCAGTGACGGCTTCCACAACGCCAGCACAATGATGTAGCCGACATACAGCCCGGCGAGCATGATGCCGGGGAAGAAGGCACCGGCGTACAACTGCACCACCGACACGCCCGCGGTCGCTCCGTAGAGGATCAGCAGCACCGAGGGCGGAATCAGGATGCCCAGCGTGCCGCCGGCGGTGATCGCGCCGGCGCCGACCTTGACGTTATAGCCGGCCTTGAGCATCGCCGGAAACGCGAGCAGGCCCATCAGCGTCACCACCGCGCCGATGATGCCGGTGGCGGTGGCGAAAATCGCGCAGGTGACGATGGTCGCCACCGCCAGCGAGCCAGGCACGCGCGCCATCGCCAGGTGCAGCGCCTTGAACAGGCGGTCGATCAGCGCCGCGCGCTCGACCAGGTAGCCCATGAACACGAACAACGGCACCGCGATCAGCACGTCGTTGGACATCACGTAATACGCGCGCTGCACCATCAGGTCGAGGATCTGCCGCTCCGCCAGCGCCGGGTTCACGCTGCGATAGGCGAGCCAGCCGAAGAACACGCCCATGCCCATGAGGGTGAAAGCGGTGGGAAATCCCATCATGATGCCGACCACGATCAGCGCCAGCATCAGCAGGCCGTAGTGGCCGTTGGTCATGTGACTCCAGGGCATCAGCACCGCGATCGGGATCAGGATGATCGCGACCAGCGCGAAGCCGAACCATAATTCCTTGCGTATCCTCATTGGCCCTGCTCCTGCTTGATCACGTACGCGTCGAGTTTCTGGATGTCCTCGTCCTTGACGTGGACCATGTCTTTCAGTTTTTCCACATCGACTTCCTGCACGTCCTCTGCGCGCGACGGCCACTTGCCCTCCTTGATGCAAATCACGCAGCGGATGATCTCGACAATGCCTTGCACCAGCAGGAAGGCGCCGGCGACCGGAATAACGGTCTTGAACGGATACACCGGCGGGCCGTCCGAGGTGACGTTCGAATGTTCGTTCATCGCCCAGGATTCGCCGGCGTAGACGTAGCCCGCCCACGCCAGCGCGACCACGCCGGGAATGAAGAACAGGATGTAGAGCGCCAGGTCGATGCTCGCCTGGGTGCGCGGTTCGAAAAAGCCGTAGAGCACGTCGCCGCGCACGTGCCCGCTTTTCGCCAGGGTGTAGGCGCCCGCCATCATGAACAGGGTGCCGTACAACATGATCATGACATCGAAAGCCCAGGGGTGGGGCGCATCCAGCACATAGCGCGAGAACACTTCCCAGGAGATCAGCAAAGTGAGCGCGACGATGAGCCAGGAAAACGACTGGCCGACGAAGGTACTGATTTTGTCTATCGTAAGGAGCAATTTCTGCATATCTTGGCCTATCCAAAAAAATCAGCCACCCGGACCGTGCCCGGATGGCCGATGACTGATGCGAATATCCCTCAAGCCTTCTTCGGCGCGGCCTTCTTGGCTCCGAAGTAGAAATTCACCGCCATGCGACGGTTGACATAGGTGTCCTGGTCCCATTTCACCGCGCGCTCAGCGAACACTTTTTGCGATGCGGCGATTTCCTTGAACATGGGGTTTTCCGCCGATTTCTTGACGATGATCGCGTCCCACAGCTTGAGCTGGTCAGCCAGGATCGAATCCGGGGTCTTGTAGAACTTGACCTTGTCCTTCGTTTGCAGCTCGATGTAGTCCTTGGAATAGCGGTCGATCGCTTTCCAGGACATGTCGGCCGACGCCGCTTCAACCGCATTGGCGATGATCGCCTTCATCTTCGGCGGCAGCGCATCGTACTTCGGCTTGTTGAAGATGATCTCGAAAGTCTCCGCGCTCTGGTGGTAGCTCTGCAGCATGCATACCTTGGACACGTCGGGGAAGCCGAGCAGGCGGTCGGAGGTGGCGTTGTTGAACTCGGCCCCGTCGAGCAGGCCGCGGTCCAGGGCCGGCACGATTTCGCCGCCGGGCAGCGCATTGACCGCCGCGCCCATCGCCGTGAACAAATCGATCGCCAGGCCGTTGGTGCGGAACTTGAGGCCCTTGAAATCCGCCGTCTTGGTGATCGGCTTCTTGAACCAGCCCAGCGGCTGCGTCGCCATCGGGCCGTAGAGGAAAGACTGGATGGTGGTGATGCCGATGGAATTATAGAGCTTGGCCAGCAGTTCCTGCCCGCCGCCGTACTTGTGCCAGGAGAGCAGCATGTTGGCGTCCATGCCGAATCCCGGGCCGGAATTCCACAGCGCCAGCGCATTCTGCTTGCCGTAGTTGTAGCCCAGCACCCCGTGCCCGCCGTCCAGCGTGCCCTTGGCCACCGCTTCCAGCAGTCCGAATGCCGGCACCACCGCACCCGCCGGCAGCACTTCGATTTTCAGATCGCCGCCGGTCATGTCGTTCACTTTCTTGGCATAGTCCTGCGCGTACTCGTGGAAGATGTCCTTTGACGGCCAGGTGCTCTGCCAGCGCATGTTGATCGGGCCGGTCTGGGCTTTTGCGATCATCGGGAAGCCCAGCGTGGCGGCTCCCGCCGTGGCTGCGGCAGCGCCGGTGAGGAATTTACGGCGCGACAGCGGTTTGGTCTGCTCTTTGCTCATGTCTGCTCCTTTGGGTGAAATATTTTTTTCGACGGCCCAACTGTTCCCGAAATGAACGCGCCCTGACAGAAACATCAGAGCCGGCACGTTCAGCAATCCGGAATATTCATGTCGAATAACGTAAAACGAGCAAATCCTATACCTACGGCCGCCCAAAATCAATGCGCTGCGTCATGTCTAGATGTCTAGATGTCATGGCAACGCAAACACGAACCCGGGTCAATCAGGGAAACCACTTAGCCTCGAACGCCAGACAAAACGCGCCGCCCTAATAGCCCTTCTTCAGCAATTCAGCAGAATCCGCGGCGGTGCCTGCCGCTGGCGCCGCCGGCGCTGCCATAAGGGGCGCAGCGGGGGCGGCGACAGCGGGGACGTTGGGCGCAGCCGCAGGCAGGTCGCCGCGCTTGGACATCGGTTGCCAGCCTAAGGTCAGCATCAGCACGGCGAAGCCGACCACGTAGGCGAGGGTCACATGCCAGCCGTGCTTCACCCAATTGCCCACCGATTTCGCCTCCGGATACATATTGGACAGTGCCACCCCGGCGCTGGAGCCGAACCAGATCATCGAGCCGCCGAAGCCTACTGTGTAAGCGAGCATGCCCCAATCGAAACCGCCTTGCTTCAGCGCCAGTGCGGTGAGCGGGATGTTGTCGAACACGGCCGAGATGAAGCCCAGGCCGAAGGCGGAATGCCAGGACGCGGCCGGGAGCTGCTCCACCGGCATCATCGAGGCGCAGGTCACCAACGACAACAGAAAGACCGAACCCTTGGTCGCCTCCGGCAGCAACTCCCAGTCGGGCCTGCGAAAAGGCACGCTCAACAGGAGCGCCGCCCACACCGCCGCACCGATGAAGGGAAAACTGTCCGACATGTCGGTGAAATAGACATTGATCATCACGTTGGCGACGATGGCAGAGACGAGAATCAAGCCGACGATGCCGACGCGCAACCAGTCGATGCGGATATGGCTGTGCTCGTGCTTGATGATGGGCGAATACTTGTGCTGCTGCAGGGCCGCGGGAATCCCGCACACCACCAGCGCCACCGCCGCCGCCACATAGGCGTGGAATACCGAGACCGGGCTCACCCCGGCGATCCACATCATGGTGGTCGTCGTGTCGCCCACCACGCTGCCGGAGCCGCCGGCGTTCGATGCGGCCACGATGGCAGCGAGATAGCCCACGTGCACCTTGGCGCGGAACAGTGTATGCGCCATCGCCCCGCCGATCAGCGCCGCGGCGATATTGTCGAGGAAGGATGACAGCACGAACACCATCACCAGCAGAATGAACGCGCCCTTCCAGTCGTGCGGCAGGAAGCGCGGCAGCACCGCCGGTATGTGGGTTTTCTCGAAATGCCGCGACAGCAGCGAGAAACCCAGCAGCAGACAGAGCAGATTGGTCAGGATCACCCATTCGTGGCCGAAATGCGAAATCAGCCCCGGGATACCGGGACCGGCCTTGAATCCGGTGAACAGCAGTTTGTACGCGGTGATGACGGCGAGGCCGGTCAAGCCCACGCGCAGGGTGTGGTTGTGAAACAGAGCCACCCCGAGGAGGGTCAGCGCGAACAGGATAAATTCGACCGGAATGCCGAACACGGCCGGGCCGGCGGCGGCATCGGCCGCGAACGCCGGACCGCAGGCAAACAGAAACACGGCCACAACGGATGCCGGGCGCAGCAGGTGCGCCGCAGCGCGTGCGAAACTCATTTTTTTCTCCTCCCCTTTGCGGCGCGAACAGCTTCGGCCGTAGTTGAAATTATCGCACGCCTGGGGCTCCGCGCGGGAGCGCCGTACCGCGAGCCCCAAAGCAAAACAGCCGCGTCCTCTCGGGCGCGGCTGTTGTTGCTTGCAGCGTCGCGGCCGATCAGGCTTTCAGCGCGGCCAGCACTTCGTCCAGCATTTTCTTCGCGTCGCCGAACAGCATGCGGTTGTTGTCTTTGTAGAACAGCGGATTGTCCACGCCCGCGTAGCCGGAGGCCATGCTGCGCTTCATCACGATCGAAGTCTTGGCCTTCCACACTTCGAGCACCGGCATGCCGGCGATCGGGCTCGACGGGTCGTCCTGCGCCGCGGGGTTCACGATGTCGTTGGCGCCGATGATCATGGCGACATCGGTATCGGGGAAATCCTCGTTCAGTTCGTCCATCTCGAACACGATGTCGTAGGGCACTTTCGCCTCGGCCAAGAGCACGTTCATGTGGCCGGGCATGCGGCCCGCGACCGGGTGGATGCCGAAGCGCACATTCACGCCTTTCGCGCGCAGCAGTTTGGTGATCTCGAACACCGTGTGCTGCGCCTGCGCCACCGCCATGCCGTAGCCCGGCACGATGATCACGTTCTTCGACTCGCGCAGCAGTTCCGCCGTTTCCGCGGCAAGGATGGGATTGACCTCGCCCGCCGGCTGTGCACCGCCCGCTGCCGCAGGCGTGCCGCCCGCAGTGCCGAATCCGCCCGCGATCACGCTGATGAAATGGCGGTTCATCGCCTTGCACATGATGTAGGACAGGATGGCGCCTGAGGAACCCACCAATGCGCCGGTGACGATCAACAGGTCGTTCGACAGCATGAAGCCCGTGGCCGCCGCCGCCCAACCGGAGTAGCTGTTGAGCATCGACACCACCACCGGCATGTCGGCACCGCCGATGGCCATCACCATGTGGATGCCGAACAGCAGCGCGATCACCGTCATCACGATCAAGGGCGTCATGCCCTGGCCGGGAGCCGCGTTCAGAAATTCGCGCCCGAACCAGATCACGACCAGCAGACCGGTCAGATTGAGCCAGTGGCGTCCTGGAAGCAGCATCGGGTTGCCGCCGATCTTGCCCGAGAGTTTGCCGAAGGCGATCACCGAGCCGGAGAAGGTAACAGCGCCGATCAGGATGCCGATATAGATCTCGATCTCGTGGATGTGCAATTCGGTCGGCGTCAGCGGGACGCTTTTTCCGTCGATCATCTGGAACGCCGATGCAGGATCGATGTAGCTGGCGAAGCCGACCAGCATGGCCGCGAGGCCGACCAGGCTGTGCATCAGCGCCACCAGTTCCGGCATCTGCGTCATTTTCACGGTGCGCGCGGCGTAGAGACCGATTGCTCCGCCCACTACCATGGCACCGACCAGCCAGGGTACGCCGGCCATGGTGACACGCGGCCCGAACACGGTCGCGAGCACGGCGATGGTCATGCCTATCATGCCGTACAGATTGCCGCGGCGCGAGGTCTCCGGATTGGAAAGACCGCCCAGGCTCAGGATGAAAAGTATTGTCGCTCCGATATAGGAGACGGTTGCCAGACTTGCGGACATGAAGTGTCTCCCTTATTTGCGGAACATTTCCAGCATGCGCTGGGTGACGGCGAAACCGCCGAACATATTGACCGAGGTAAGCACGATGCCGACCACCGCGAGCCAGCGTATCGCATCGGCGTTTACCGACCCGGCCAGGGGCGAGATCTGCACCAGTGCGCCGATGGCGATAATGCTGCTGATCGCATTGGTCACGCTCATCAGCGGCGTGTGCAGTGCCGGCTTCACGTTCCACACCACCATGTAGCCGACGAAGACCGCCAGCACGAACACGGTGAAGTGGTTGAGGAAGGCGGACGGCGCGCTGTTGCCGATGAACCAGAACATCAGCGCGGCCACGCCGAAGTTGATCGCCATGCTCATGCCGGAGGCCGGCCCGCTGGCCTCGCCATGTTTAGGCGCCTTGGCCGGCATCGCCGGCTTGGCTGGCGGCGGCGCCGGCAGCTTGAGGGCGGGCGGCGGCCAGGTGATCGAGCCCCCCTTGATGACCGTCAGGCCGCGGATGGCGTCGTCTTCCATATTGACATTGATGACCCCGTCCTTGGTCTTGCACAATTCCTCGGAGAGCCGGAACAGGTTGGTCGCGTACAGCGTAGACGACTGCTTGGCCAGGCGCGAGGCCAGGTCGGTGTAGCCGACGATGGTCACGCCGTGCTTGACCACCACCTTGCCCGGCTCGGTCAGCTCGCAATTGCCGCCCCGCTCGGCCGCCATGTCGACGATGACACTGCCCGGCTTCATCGACTTCACCATATCGGCGGTGATCAGCCTGGGCGCAGGCTTGCCGGGGATCAGCGCTGTGGTGATGATAATGTCCACTTCCCTGGCCTGCTTGGCGTACATCTCGCGCTGGGCCTGCTGGAAGCCCTCGCTCATCACCTTGGCGTAGCCGCCGCCGCCGGAGCCTTCTTCCTCATAATCGACCTTGACGAATTCACCGCCCAGCGACACCACCTGGTCGGCCACTTCGGCACGGGTGTCGTTGGCGCGCACGATGGCGCCCAGGCCGGCTGCAGTACCGATCGCCGCCAGTCCGGCGACGCCGGCACCGGCGATGAAGACCTTGGCCGGCGGCACCTTGCCCGCGGCGGTGATCTGGCCGTTGAAAAAGCGACCGAAGGCGTTGGCAGCCTCGATGACGGCGCGGTAGCCGGCGACGCCGGCCTGCGAGGTCAGGGCGTCCATCTTCTGGGCGCGGGAGAGCATACGCGGCAGCGCGTCGATGGCCAGCACGGTGACCTTGTGCGCCGCGAGCTGCTGCATCAATTCAGGATTCTGCGCCGGCCAGATGAAGGTGATCAGGGTCTGACCCTCGTGCATCAGGCCGACTTCTTCGGCGGTCGGTACGCACACCTTGAACACGATATCGGATTCCGCCCACAGCTTGGCTGCGCTGTCGGCGATCTGCGCACCCGCGGCGCGGTAGGTATCGTCACTGCAATTCGCCGCGTCCCCGGCGCCGGATTCGACCTTGACCGAGAATCCGAGTTTGATGAGCTTTTCGACGACTTCGGGTACGGTGGCAACGCGCTTTTCACCGGCCGCTGTCTCTTTTGGTACGCCTATGACCTGAGGCATGAAACCCCCCTTGTTTTTAAACGGGATGTCGACTATCGGTAGTGCCGGGGCCGCGCACCATAACCAGTGCAGCCTAGGCGAAAGTCAAGACCTGCGTACTCTACTTTCCCCAGCCGAAGAGGCTTTGATGTACATCAAACTCAGGTCAGGCGGCGAAGGCCTTTTTTGCGCGTTTCGACAGAGGGGAAACGAGCTAGGAAGGCGCGTTTTCCGCTGTTTCCGCCCGGCCCAGAAATTGCAGTGCGGCCAGCCTCGCGTATAAACCCTTTTCCCGCACCAGTTCGTCGTGGGTGCCGGTGGCGATAATGCGTCCCTCGTCCATCACCACGATGCGGTCGGCATTCTGCACCGTCGCCAGGCGGTGCGCGACGACCAGCGTGGTGCGATTCTGCATCAGGCGCGCCAGCGCCATTTGCACGTAGTGCTCGCTTGCCGCATCGAGCGAACTGGTCGCCTCGTCGAGCAGCAACACCGCCCGATCCGCAAGCAGCGCCCGCGCGATCGACAACCGCTGCCGCTGCCCGCCGGAGAGCCGCACGCCGCGCTCGCCGAGGAAGGTGTCCACGCCCTCGGGCAGGCGCTCGATGAATTCGCTCGCGTAGGCCGCGGCGCAAGCCGCGTCGACTTCGGCGTCGCTGGCCTCGGGCCGGCCGTAGCGCACGTTCTCGCGCACCGACGCGGCGAAGATCACCGGGTCCTGCGGCACCAGTGCGAGGCGGGCACGCAAGGCGCGCGGATCGGCGCAGCGCAATTCGACCCCGTCCAGGCTGATCACGCCGGATTCTGTGTCGTAGTAGCGCAACAGCAACTGCAGCACGGTCGATTTGCCCGCGCCGGAGGGTCCCACCAGCGCGACGGTTTCGCCCGGTTTCACTTCGAGCGAAAACTCGGCGAGTGCCTTGACGTCCGGGCGCGAGGGATAGCGGAAGCTGACCTGGTCGAAACGCACTTCACCGCGCGGCGGCTCAGGCAGCGGTTGCGGGCTCACCGGTGCGCGGATCTGCGGCTCGGTGGCGAGCAATTCCATCAGCCGCTCGGTGGCGCCGGCAGCACGCTGCAGATCGCCGATCACTTCGGACACGGCGCCGAACGCACCCGCGACCAGCACCGCATAGAACACGAAGGCGGACAGTTCGCCCGCGCTGATGCGCCCGGCCAGCACGTCGTGGCCGCCGATCCACAGGATCACGCCCACCGCGCCGAACGCGAGCAGCATTACCAGCGCGATCAGGAGCGCGCGCTGGCGGATGCGCTCAGCCGCGGTGGCGAACGCCTGTTCCACGCGCTCGCCGAAGCGCGCGCGGTCCTCGTCCTCGTGGCCGTAGGACTGCACCGTGCGGATTTCGTGCAGCGCCTCGTCGATGTAGACGCTGACGTCGGCCACACGCGCCTGGCTCGCGCGCGACAGGCTGCGCACGCGCCGTCCATAGAGCAGAATGGGCGCGATCACCAGCGGCACACCGAGCAGCACCAGCGCGGTGAGCTTGGGGCTGGTGACGAACAGCATCACCAGGCTGCCCGCCATGATCAGGGTGTTGCGCAGCGCGAACGAGGCGCTCGAACCGATCACCACTTCCAGCAGAGAGGTGTCGTTGGTAAGGCGCGAAATCACCTCGCCCGTGCGCGTCACCTCGAAAAAGCCGGGCGACAGGTCGAGCAGATGGCCGAACACCGCGCGGCGGATGTCGGCCGTGACGCGCTCGCCGATCCAGGAGACGAAATAAAAGCGCGTGTAAGTGGCGATCGCCATGACCACGATCACCGCGAGCAGCGCAATCAGCGCCGAGTCGAGCAGCGCCGCATCGCCGCTGGCGAACCCGCCGTCGATGACCCGGCGCAGGCCCTGCCCCAGCACCAGCACGCAAGCAGCGGCCACCACCAGCGCGACCAGCGCGATCGCGACCTGCCTGCGGTAAGGCGCGAGAAAACCGAGGATGCGCGCGAGCTGGCGGATGTCTTTGTTCGCAGGTCTGTCGGGAATGCTGTCTCTTAACCTTGCCACTGTCGTCCTTATTAGCAGAATGGCCGGATATACCCTGCTATATCAGCCTCAACGCCACCTCTCGGCATCGGCAGCCCTTACTTCAAAACGCAAGCGGAATCGCCCCACGATCAAGGAAGGACGCGCTTCTCCAAGGGGTCACCCCGCGACCGGCCGGTGCGGCGTAGGCCCGGAGGCTTCAGGCATTTATCCGCGCAGCCAGTTGCCGCGTCCTCTCAGTGGAAAATCATTTCCAGCTTAACGCCGGAATATTTGACCCGAGGCGCGAGTTGACGGCCAGGACCTTTCTTAAAATGCACCAGACCGTAGCGCTCCATAGTCTTGAGTGTTCGCGACAAGTTCGACTTTGCCCTGCCGGTTTTTTCAGCCAGATCATTGAGGGAGTCCGGCTGCGTTTGCGCGATCAAGGCCAGCAAGGCGCGGTTCTTGTCAGAGAGCACCTGTGAAAGCGTGTGCAAAGACTGAAACCAGATCTTAGGCTCGCCCGCGGCGGGAACGTACTCGCCGCGTGCAATAGCCATGGTGCGTGCCTTGTACTGATCGAGCGTGGCAATGCCGACTTTCAGCGTTTTCATGATTGCTTGCTCCTTTTCTCCAAGATTGAATCAACCTGCTTCCAGAAATCCGCAAGTAAAGTGGCGGCGTCCCGATAGACATAAAAGCGAACTGCCTCCCCGGCATGGCGGTGGTCATGAGCAATGCGCGTCCGGGCACCGGGTCCTGCTCCCTCGCGAATCGCATGGGCGTTGTCGAAGCCAAGCAGGCGCACGCCACTTTCATCGTGCAGCGTCAGCGAGTAGACGAGGCCATGCGGGCGTTCCGATGTCGCCGGCACCCGTCTCACCACGAACTTGACCCAATGCATTCCCGCCTCGTCGGCGAAGAACGACTCCCCATCGAGAAGCAAGAGAGCATCCAGGCTTGGGTCGCGGTTTGCCACTTCAACAGGTTATCAACGGTTGATAACTAAGTCAAGACGACGATGTCCGACAGGGACGCTCAGCCCGGATAATCATTCTGCTAGAGTATGATTATCATACACATAGGGCAAAGACAGGCCCAAGCCCGCGACGACGCAGAGAATGGCAAACAAATCAAATATCGAATGGACCGAAATGACCTGGAACCCTGTCACGGGGTGCACCAAGGTCAGTCAGGGCTGCAAGCATTGCTACGCGGAGCGCATGGCCAAGCGCTTGACCGCAATGGGCGCCGAGCGTTACCGCAACGGCTTCAGCGTTACGTTGCACCCCGATCTGGTCGACATACCGCGCGGCTGGCGGCTGCCGCGCGTGGTCTTCGTCAACTCGATGAGCGATCTGTTTCATGACGACATCCCGCTCGCCTACATTCAACGCGTATTCGCGACCATGCGCGATTGCCCTCGCCACACCTTTCAGGTACTCACCAAACGCAGCGAACGGCTGGCGGACCTCGCCCCGCAACTGCCGTGGCCGGAGAACGTATGGATGGGTGTGAGCGTTGAAGACGTGCGCGTGCTGCATCGCGTGGCCGACCTGCAATCGGTGCAAGCGAAGGTGCGGTTCCTCTCATTGGAACCGCTGATCGGTCCCCTCGAATCCCTGCCGCTCGATGGCATCCATTGGGTGATTGTTGGCGGCGAATCCGGTCCGCAAGCGCGGCCCATGCGCAAGGAATGGGTCAAGGACATCCTGCGTCAATGCCGCGCGGCGAAAGTTCCGTTCTTCTTCAAGCAATGGGGCGGTACCAGGAAGGACCTTACCGGGCGGGAACTCTACGGCCGTACTTACAGCGAGATGCCCGTCGTCGCGCAAACCGCATAGCCCAGCAGGATCCGTTATTTCTGCTATATATCTGCCCGAAGATCAAGGAAAGACGGGCTTCTCCAAGGAGGTGCGCCCCCGCTGCTGGCCGGCACGGGGTGCGGCGCCGAGTTGGCGCATGTTGCGGCGTCTGACCGCCGGCGTCCGACTGGACCTCATCGTCAACTACGGCGTAAAGTACCGCATGGGGCGCGATTCGGAGAAGAATGAATGAAGCTGCCGAACGTCGCAGTGGCCTTGATCCCGGTTGACAAGGTCACCGGTTATCTGCTGTCGCCGACGCATCGGGATGGACGTCATAAAGCGGCGTTCTTCATCGCCTCCGGCTTTGCTCTCGACGCTTGGCAGGCACTGGCTGCCGCCTTGCGCAAGCACGCGGCAGACCATGAGGTCAGCAAAGTGGAAAGCACCCCCTTTGGAACCCGGTATGTCGTCGAAGGCACAATGGAGACACCGTTTGGACGAACACCGAGCATACGTTCGGTGTGGTTTCTGGAAACCAATCAGGAAGTACCGCGTTTTGTCACAGCCTATCCACTCAAAGGGGCAGACGATGATTAAAGATCTGGACACGGTGGTATTGACGGAGGATTTGCCGGAACACGGTCTGAAGCGGGGCGACCTGGGGACCGTTGTTCTGATCCACGCAGCAGCGGGTTATGAGATTGAGTTCATGACGCTGGACGGTCAGACGCTAACAGTGGTTTCGCTGTTTCCCCATCAGGTGCGTCCCGTGCGGCGGCGGGAGATCGCCCAGGCACGCGCCGTAGCTTAGCGCGCTCTACCGCGAATATCCACACTCGGCCATGCGCGCATAGACCAGACGGCAATCCATCGCGTCGCAGGAATCCTGTCGTTTCTGCCCCGGCGCGGTCTCTCGGAATCGGCAGCCCCGACCCCAGAACGCAGGTGGAATCGCCCGAAGATCAAGGAAAGACGCGCTTCTCCAAGGGGGCGCCCTCGCTGCCGGCCGGCGCGGCGTGCGGCCCTGGGGCTTCAGGCAGATGAGCGTTGCGCTCTTCCCATCCTTCCCGCTCCACCGGCGCCATTTGATCCTCACCCCAGACGCGGGCGAGCGTGGCCTGGATTTTCTTCTCGAAGCGGGTGACCAGTTCGCGGTTGGCGGCGACCAGCGCTTGCTCGGCTTCGATCTCGGCGACGATGGCTTGCTGCGTTGCGAGAGGCGGAAGAGGCAGCTTGAAGTTCAGAACATCGGTCTTCGTGATGTTTGGGTCCTTTCGAGTGCTGTTTGCGACCGTCTTCCAATAGTCCTTGGCAGCTACAAGAATCGCGTTCAGAAAGTAAGGACTAACTCTTGACGTTGGAAGCAGCGCAGTCATCGCTTGGTTGTGCGTCGCTTCGATTTCAAGAACGCCCGTTCGTCCAATTTGATTGAAGCCGCCATACATCGCAACGAGGACGGTTCCCACAGGCAGGATGCTGAGATGGGTATCGTCCAAGGCTTGCTGCGTTATCTTTTCATCGGTCGATCTGATCGGCCCGTCTCGGAGGTCGAGAGTCTTCACCCACGGTATTGTCCCGTCCTTGAAATATTCGGCGCGACTGCGCGAGGGGGTAGTCCCCGATTTTGTGGCGAAGAGAGCTGATAATGGTTCAATCGGCCAGTCGGGGTGGATGGGGATGTGGGGGCGGTAGTTATCGAGGACGGCGCGAGCGCCGTTGATGACTTTCTGGTAGCCCTCGATCTCCGCCACGATCTCCTTCTGCACCTCCAGCGGCGGCAGGGGGATTTGGAACTCTCGGACGATCTTCTGGGATATGTTCGGTTGTGCTCCTCCGCCAGCCAATCGAATCAGTGCCGACTTGTTGCACTTGAGGATCAGGTAAAGAAAATCAGGGCGAAGCCTGTCGTCGGGTGTGACTCCACAAACAGCCTGATTGGTGGCGGCTTCAATACGGAGGATTCCAACTTCACCCGCCGTCGCGCCATACATAGCCACGAGCACGGTGTTCGTTGGAAAGATTTTTGCAGACGAGTTCTTCAGTCCTTCTTCGGTGATGAATAGCTCAGAGTGAAACACTTCTCCCTGGGCCACCTCTCCGCTGCGTAACCACGGAATTTTCCCGCCCTCGTAATAAGCGGCGTTTCCGCTCAGCGGAGTTCCACCGGACGATGTCGAACAGACATCGCCGATTGTGACCAGAGGGAAGGTGTGGTTTGTCGCCGCCCCCTCCCGATACCGCTCCCCACTGAGATTGTAGTCACCATTCGCAGCAATTTTTTCTTTCGGCACGATCAGGCCGCAGATCGGCTTGAGATCGGCGGTGGATTTTTGGCTGCGCAGGGCTTGAAGGTAGGCCGCGAGTTCAGTCTGGACCAGCGGGAGGTCGTTCTTGTCGAAGGCGCGGCGCTGGGCGCCGAGGCCGAAGCCGTCGTTTTCCACTTTGAAGAAGGCGATGGTGTCGGCAGCTTTGGCGAGGGATTTGTCGAGGATGAGGATGCTGGTCTTCACGCCGGAGTAGGGATTGAAACAGCCCGCCGGCAGCGAAACGACGGCGACGAGGGAGTTCTCAACGAGCATTTTCCGCAGTTCTTTATAGGCGGTCTGGCTCTGGAAGATGATGCCCTCGGGCACGATGATGCCGGCCCGGCCGCTGGGCGTAAGGTGCTCGGCCATGTAGTCCACGAACAGGACTTCGCTGCGCTTGGCCTGGATGGAAAAGCGCTTGTGCGGTTTGATGCCGCCTTTCGGGGACATGAAGGGCGGGTTTGCGAGGATGACGTCGGCGAATTCGTTCCAGCGTTCCTCGGAGGTGAGGGTGTCGTATTCGTAGATGTGCGGATCGGTGAAGCCGTGCAGGTACAGGTTCACCAGCGACAGGCGCACCATGTCGGGCGAGATGTCGTAGCCCTTGAAATTCTTGGCGAGGCGGCCCTTGTCGTCCGGCGTGAGCTTGCTGTGGCCCTTGGCGTCGGTGTTGGCGCGCAGGATGTGCTTGTAGGCCGAAATCAAAAAGCCGGCCGTGCCGCAGGCGGGGTCGAGGATGCGGTCGGTCTTCTTCGGGGCGACGACCTCGACCATGAAATCGATGATATGGCGCGGGGTGCGGAACTGGCCGGCATCGCCCTGCGAGCCAAGGACGCTGAGCAAATACTCGAAGGCGTCGCCGAGGCGCTCGCTGTGATCGTATGAAAATTCGTCGATGATCTTGAGGAAGGCCTTGAGCGTCTCGGGGTCGCGGTAAGGCAGGTAGGCGTTCTTGAATATGTCGCGAAAGAGCGGCGGGATGCCGGGGTTCTCCGGCATCTTGGAAATGCCCTCGCCGTAGAGGCCGAGCATCTCGTGACCACCGAGCGATGGCGCCATCAGCTTGGCCCAGCCGTAACGAGCGTAGGCACCGGTAAAGAACTTCCGTTTGCCGCCGAGTTCCTCGGACTCGGCGTCCATGTCGTCCATGAATTTGTAGATCAGCGCGATGGTGATCTGCTCGACCTGGGACTTGGGGTCAGGCACCTTGCCGACGAGGATGTCGCGGGCGGTGTCGATACGGCGTTTGGTGTCGGTGTCGAGCACGGGCTATCCCTTGAGTTTCCTGACCGCCGTTGAAGCCGTCAGCACCCGCATCTGGCGGATGGCGATCTGGTTTAGTCGCGTGAGTCGATCGCCCTGGGAAAGCCCCATGTGGATCAGTTCGGCGTTCATCCCTTCGAGGTTGGCCAGCACCAGCAATTGTTCCAACGTTGCGTGGTCTCGCATGTTGCCGACGAGCTTGGGGTTGGCGTCCCGCCACTGCTTCGCCGTGCGGCCGAACAGGGCGACATTGAGCAAGTCGGCCTCGGTGGCGTAGGTGATGGCGGCCTGGGCCGGCGTCACTTCAGGCGGAATCAGGTGCGCCTGGATGGCGTCGGTGTGGATACGGTAATTGAGTTTGGACAGGGTGCGGTTGAGATTCCAGGCGAGGGAGAGGCGGCTGTTCTCGTCCTCCTTGAGCCGCTGGAACTCCTTGATCAGGAACAGCTTGAACTCAACCGAGATCCAGGTGGCGAACTCGAAGGCGATGTCCTTGTGGGCAAAGGTTCCACCATAGCGGCCGGGCTTGGATATCAGACCGACAGCCCCCGTCCCCTCGACCCACTGCTTGACGGTCAGGATGAAGCTGTTCAGCCCCGCACTCTTTTTAATCCCATCGAATTCGATGGGATTAAAACTCGGATTGTTCAATGACTCCCAGATACCGAGAAACTCGATCGTATTCCGGTTCCGCATCCAGTTCGAGATCAGGTAATCCGTGCGTGCAGGGTCTTTGTGCCGAGCGATGTCCGTGAGGGAAATGTAGTCCTGCTCGCGATGGGCGAGGATCGTGATCTCGGTTCCCTCGACACTGACGATGGCTTTGCGTGATTTGCTCATGCACTCTCCTACGCGGCGAACTGATTCAGGGAAACGTAGTCCTTGACGTATTCCGGCACCAGCGCCCGGTACTTCGCCGGCACCGCCTTGAAGTCGCGGGTGGAAAACATCGGATGGGTCGCGAGCACGGTGAAATCCTTGCTGTCGATGATATGGCGCACCTGGTCGCTGGTGACGTAGGCCTTGAAAAAGGTCTTGATGGCCGGGATGGCAGCCGCCTCTTCGGGCTTGGTGTCGGCGACGAACTTCGAGAACTCCTCCTCCAGCAGCTCGTCCCTGGATTTGAAGCGCGGAATGAGGCCGAAGACCTTTTCCAGGATTTCGCGCAGCGTCAGGCGGCGGTCCACGGCGGCGGCTTTGCGCAGCTTGTCGAGCGTGTAGTACTCCTCCGGCTTGTCGAACACCTCGCGGTTCACGTAGTCGATCACGCGGTCCCACTGCCCGGATTCGACGGCGGAGGCGACGGTCTCATTGGCGCGGATGACATCTTCGAACTTCTCGAAGAACATGCGGTCGATCTTCATGCCCTCGACCGTGATCTGCTCGACGCGCATCGACGCGAGGATGTCGGCGCCGAGGTGCTCATAGGTGCCGCCCACGACCACCGGGCCCCCGCCTCCCCCTTCGCCGCTGCCCTTGCCTTTGGTCGGAGGGAGCTTCAGCACTTCGTCGTAGTTGAACTCTTCCTCGAAGTATTCGCAGTTGGCGAAGAAGTCGAACAGCTTGAACGCCGTTTTCGACGGATGCCGCACGCCTTCCTTGCGGTTTTCGTCGAACAGCAGCTCGCGGAAGTCGTGCCTGCGGGTGCCGCGTCCCTTGATCTGAATGAAGTCGGTGGGCGAAAAAATCGGACGGAACAGGCCGAGGTTGAGGATGTCGGTGCAGTCGTAGCCGGTGGTCATCATGCCGACGGTCACGCAGATGCGCGCCTTGCTGGTCTTGTAGTCGGGCAGAAAATTGCCCGAGCCGAGCAGCTTGTTGTTGCTGAAGTTGATGGTGTGCTGCTGTGCGTCCGCAACCTGGGAGGTGACCTGCACGGCAAAGTCAGACTGGTACTTGCCGGGGAACATGCGGTCGGCCATCTGATTGAGTATCTGCGCCAGCTTGGCGGCATGATTCTGGCTAACAGCGAAAATGATCGACTTGCCGATCTCACCGCTCACAGGATCGCGCAGAGCGTTTTCGAGAAACGTCTTGCACAGGAGCTGATTGGTGGCCTCGGCGAAGAAGAGTTTTTCGAACTCACGCTGCTTGTAGGTCTGTTGCTGGTCGTCGCCGGTGTCATCGGTGAACGAGACGACGAAGCCCTGTTCGGAAAGCAACTCGGTGGTGATCTCGGTACGGGCGTCGACCACCGTCGGGTTGATCAGGTAGCCCTCCTTCACGCCATCGAGCAAGGAGTAGCGGAAGGTTGGCTGGCTGTTCTCGCAGCCGAAGGTGCGGTAGGTGTCGAGCAGCAGGCGGCGCTCGGCCTCGCGCGGGTCGCGGGTGCCCGGCTTTGAGCTGTCGAACCGGCGCAGGTAATCGCGCGGCGTGGCGGTGAGACCCAGCTTGTAGCCGATGAAGTAATCGAACACGGCGCGGGCATTGCCGCCGATGGAGCGGTGCGCTTCGTCGGAGATGACGAGGTCGAAGTCGGTCGGCGAGAAGAGTTTCTGATATTTGTTGTTGAAGAGCAGCGATTGCACCGTGGTGACGACGATTTCAGCGCGCTGCCAGTCGTCGCGGCTTTCCTTGTAGATCACCGCCTTGCAATCGGCCGACAGCAGCGCCACAAAGGCTTTCCAGGCCTGATCTTCCAGTTCAAGCCGATCGACCAGGAAAAGCACGCGGCTGGCATTGCCGGAGCGCAGGAAGAGCTTGATGACGGCGGCGGCGGTCAGGGTCTTGCCGGTGCCGGTGGCCATCTCGAACAGGAAGCGGTCCTTGCCTTCGCCGACCGCGGCCTGAAGGCTGTGGATGGCCTTGAGCTGATAGGGCCGGAGAAAGCGCAGCTTGTTGGCCTGGATGTACCCGGGGCGTTCCGCTTCGCTGCGCCATCCCGCCTCCGATTGGTAGTTCGGGCGCTGGGTGCGAACGATGTAATCCTCGCCCACCTGGTCTTCGATCAGGCTCTGCGGATTGGGCGTGACCTTCTGGTAGCCGGTGACCGAGCCCGGTGTCGGAAACGAGGTGATGACATAAGGATTGCCGCGTTCGAGATCCCAGAAGTAGTGCAGATTGCCGTTGGAGAGGATGACGAAGCGACAGTTCTGGGACCTGGCGTACTTGCGCGCCTGTTCCTTGCCGACCAGCGGGTTCTTGTCCTCGGCTTTGGCTTCGAGGACAAGGAGCGGGAAGCTCCTGGCGTCGAGCAAGAGAAAGTCGACGAAGCCCTTTGTGGTCTTCTCGAAGTTGTCGCCGAACGCGTTAAGGTCGGCTGACTTGATCGTGACGCTGGGTTCGAGACGAATGTTCGCGGGCGCGCTGCCATCCTGGAAGAAACGCCAGCCGGCCGCTTCGAGCAGCTTGTTGATCTTGATGCGGGCGGTGGCTTCTTTCACGCCAAGCCGGACAAACGCCGCTCCAGCGCCACGATCCAGTGCTCCAGCGGTAGCGCGGTGCCGCTCTGCAAGTGGCTCATGCAGCCAAGGTTGGCGCTGACGATGGCCTGCGGCGAGCCCGCGTGCAGCGCGGCCAGCTTGTTCGTTTTCAATTTGGCGGCCAACTCCGGCTGCAGGATCGAGTAGGTCCCGGCAGAACCGCAGCACAGGTGACTGTCTTCCACCGGCGTCAACTCGAATCCGGCGGCGAGCAGTATGCGTTCGATCACGCCCTTGACCTGCTGCCCGTGTTGCAGCGAACAGGGCAGTTGCAGTGCGAGTTTGGGCGCAGCGGACGATTTCCCCGCAGTAAGCAAAGGCTCGAGCCGCGCCGCTTCGGCGGCGATCACTTCGCTCAAGTCCTGCGTCAGCGCGCTGATGCGCTGCGCCTTCGCGGCATACGCGGCATCGTGTGCAAGCAGGTGACCGTATTCCTTCACCGTGGTGCCGCAACCGCTGGCGGTCATGACGATCGCCTCCACTCCGCTTTCAACAAAAGGCCACCAGGCGTCGATCAGCGCACGCATGTCATTCAGGCCGTCTTCCTGCGCATTCAGGTGAAAGCGCACCGCGCCGCAACAGCCGGCGCCAGGCGCCTCGATCAGGGAAATGCCGAGTTTGTCGAGCACGCGCGCACTCGCGGCGTTGATGTCCGGCGACAGCGCCGGTTGCACGCAGCCCGCGAGCACCAGCATGCGGCGCGCATGCCGCGCAGCCGGCCATGCGCCCGCCGCAGGCACTGTCGCGGGGACCTTGTCCTGCAGCGCGAACGGCAGCGCCGGCCGCAACCAGCGGCCCAGCCGGAGCAGCGCGCCAAACAGAGCGCGCCGCGGCAGCACGGCGCGCAAGGCCATGCGCTTCAACCGCGCAAACAGCGGCCGCGGCACGCGCTCCTCGGCGAGCTTGCGACCGATATCGACCAGGCGCCCGTACTGCACGCCGGACGGACAGGTGGTTTCGCAGGCGCGGCAGGTGAGGCAGCGGTCCAGGTGCAACTGCGTGCGCGCCGTGACTGCATCGCCCTCTAGCATGCCTTTGATCAGGTAGATGCGCCCGCGCGGCCCGTCGAGCTCGTCGCCCAGCAGCTGGTAGGTCGGGCAGGTCGCAGTGCAGAAGCCGCAATGCACGCATTTGCGCAGGATGGCGTCGGCCTCCCGGCCATCGGCGGTGTCCTTGATGAAATCGGCCAGGCTAGTTTGCATGGCGCGACATCGGCTGCGGCAAGCGGGCGTTCATAGATCCGGGTACATCCGCCCGGGGTTGAATATGCCCGCCGGGTCGAAAGCCTGCTTCAGATTGCGGTGGATTTTCACCAGGGCTGGCTGCAGCGGCGTGAACACGCCCGCGCTCTTGTCGGATGCGCGAAACAAGGTCGCATGACCGCCCGCCTGCGCCGCCGCCTCGCGGATGGTGCGCGCGTCGGCCTTGCTCGATAGCCACCTGAGCGCGCCGCCCCACTCGATGAGTTGCTCACCCGGCAGTGCGAGCGGCGGCGTTACCGAGGGCACGGACAGCCGCCACAGCGGTCTGTCGCCGCCGAAGAAAGGAGTCGTCTGTTCGCGTATCGCCAGCCAGAAGCGCCCGGCCTGCTCCGCAGGCACCAGTTCACCGCCTATGGTCTCGCGCGCCGCCTTGACCGCGCTGGCCGCGCCTGACAGCCGCAGGCTGAGTTCGCCCTCGGCCCAGGCGCAGGCGCTGATCGGCAGCGGCTTTCCGCCCCAATGGTTGAGCAGCGCTATCGCCTTGTCCTGCGGCAGTTCCAGTCTCAGCGTCGCCTCGGCAAACGGCAGCGGCGGCACTTTGAGCGAAACCTCCAGTATCAGACCCAGCGTGCCGAGCGAGCCCGCGATCACGCGCGCGATGTCGTAGCCGGCGACGTTCTTCATCACCTGGCCGCCGAAGCTGACATCGTCGCCGCGCCCGTCGAGCAGGCGCACACCGAGCACGAAATCGCGCACCGCCCCCGCGCACTGCCGCCGCGGCCCGGAAAGCCCGGCGGCGAGCATTCCGCCCACGGTCGCAGCGGGCCCGAAGTGCGGCGGCTCGAAGGCGAGTTGCTGGCCTTGCGCACGCAGCGCGGCCTCGAGCTCGGCCAACGGCGTGCCGGCGCGAACCGTGATCACCAGTTCGGTCGGCTCGTAGGCGACGATGCCGGCGTAGGCGCGCGTATCCAGCACCTCGCCCTCCAGGGCCTGGCCGTAGAAGTCCTTGCTGCCGCCGCCGCGCAGCCGCAGCGGTTTTTTCTCGGCCGCAGCGCTGCGGATCCGGCCGGCGTATTGCTCGATCAGGTCTTGCATATCAGAAACGCGGCAACTCAGGGTGCGCTAGCTGTCCGCCCTCGACGCGCATGCGGCCGATTTCGCCGCAGCGGCGCAGCGACGGTATGTTCTTGTCCGGGTTGAGCAGCCCATGCTCGTCGAATGCGAGCTTCACCGCGCGGAACAGCGCGAGTTCCTTGGGCCGGAATTGCACGCACATCTGGTTGATTTTTTCCACGCCCACGCCGTGCTCGCCGGTGATCGTGCCTCCCACTTCTATGCATTTCTCCAGCACTTCGCCGGCGAACGCCTCGGTGCGGCGCAACTCGTCCGGCTGGTTGGCGTCGTAAAGAATCAGCGGATGCAGATTGCCGTCCCCGGCGTGAAACACATTGGGGCAGCGCAGGCCGTATTTCGTTTCCATCGCGGCGATGAAACGCAGCACTTCTCCCAGGCGCTTTCTCGGGATGGTGCCGTCCATGCAATAGTAATCCGGCGAAATGCGTCCCACCGCCGGGAACGCCGCCTTGCGCCCGGACCAGAATTTCAGGCGCTCGGCTTCGTTCTGCGAAATGCGGAAATCGTAGGCGCCGGATTGCTTCAGCACCGCGGTCATGCGCGCGATTTCTTCTTCGACTTCCTCCGCGGTGCCGTCGGATTCGCACAGCAGCAGCGCGGCCGCGTTGAGGTCGTAGCCGGCGTGCACATACTCCTCCACCGCGCGCGTGGCCGGCTGGTCCATCATTTCCAGCCCGGCCGGGATGATGCCCGCGGCGATCACGTCGGCCGCCGCGTTGCCCGCTTGCTCCACGTTGTCGAAGGCGGCGAGAATCACCCGCGCCGTTTCCGGCTTCGGAACCAGCTTGACCGTGATTTCCGTGGCCACGGCAAGCATGCCCTCCGAGCCCATGACCAGCGCAAGCAGATCCAGACCCGGCGCATCGAGCGCTTCATTGCCGAACTCCACGACCTCGCCCTCGATGGTGCAGGCGCGCACGCGCAGCACGTTGTGCACGGTGAGCCCGTACTTGAGGCAATGCACCCCTCCGGAGTTCTCGGCCACGTTGCCGCCTATGGTGCAGGCGATCTGCGAGGAAGGATCGGGGGCGTAATACAGGCCGTAAGGCGCGGCCGCCTCGGAGATGGCGGAGTTGCGCACCCCGGGCTGCACCCGCGCCGTGCGCGCCACCGGGTCGAGCGCAAGAATGCGCTTCATCTTGGCGAGCGACAGCAGCACACCCTTGCCGTGCGGCAGCGCACCGCCTGAGAGACCGGTGCCGGCGCCGCGCGCGACCACCGGCACCTTGAGTTCGCGGCAGGCGCGCAGAATGCTGCCGACCTCGTCCTCGTTCGCGGGCAATGCGACCACCATGGGCAGTTCGCGGTAGGCCGAGAGCGCATCGCACTCGTACGGTTTGGTGTCTTCCCGCTGGTACAACACGGCTTCGGGCGGCAGGATGGCGCGCAGCGCCTTCACCGCGTCGGCCTGGCGCACCGGATCGAGCAGGCGAAAACCCTCATTCATGGGTCGTGCGATCAAATTTCGAATTGTTCATGGAAGCTGAGGCAGGCAGACGACCGCGCCATGTTAGGGATGGGCTGGGGGTGTGTCAATCAAACCTGCATCGACACCATGCCGCGCATCCGGCACCCGACCTTGCCGCAGGGACAGTAAATATCCCCCGGCAGAGCCGGGGGCCTTAAATTGTGAGCCGCTCAAAGCGGCTTGATGGGGGCGCTAACGCGACCCCAGTTCTCGGCGCCACCTGAAGGTGGCCGTCCTATTGCCAAAGTTTC
>Ga0334722_10001003_pt1 | contig 37685 bp, 38 predicted proteins | sample C3_bottom_MG_FD_207210 | JGI IMG/M metagenome (GOLD analysis project Ga0334722, IMG submission 207210) | Sediment microbial communities from Yellowstone Lake, YNP, Wyoming, USA - C3_bottom | ecosystem: Environmental > Aquatic > Freshwater > Lake > Sediment | place: USA: Wyoming | collected... | reverse complement strand
CGCCCCTTCGCTGACGTCCATCGCGCCGAGGGTCAGCACTGTGTGGATGTACATGAGCAGTGTCTCGTAGAGCGACCTGTCCTGCTTCGCGCGCAGCGCCCTCGAGTTGTCCACGAAATGCTTCCTGTACACGAACCAGAGCTCGGCCGCCACTATAGATGCGTATGTCATGAACACTATGCCGAACGCAGCGATTGCCGAGGTGAAGTGTGGGGTCATCATGACCTCGATACCCCGGAATGGCTGTTGCAGGTGGAGCATCAGCGGCATCATGGCGACCGGCAGAAGCGCGAACGAGAATACGAGCGCGAAGCGTGCTATCTCCTTCAACTGCTTGATGCCGAAGACGTGGTAGAGCGAGGAAAGCACGAACGCCCCGGCGACGAGGCCGGTCATAAACGGGTACATTACTATCTGGATGGACCAGTATATGTACTCGTTGGGCAGGACAAAGAGTTCCTTTACAGTCCAAAATTCACCGTGAACCATGACTAACGCACCTCCTTGCTCAGCCCGATGTAGTAGACCTGCGGCTTAGTGCCGAACTCGTCTTTTAGTACCCCGATGCGCTCGGTCATTATGACCTTGGTGACCGGGTCGTTGAGGTCCTTTAAGTTTCCAATTTGCCTTGCGCCGAACGGGCAGGCGTCAACGCATGCCGTCTTCATGCCCTTGGTGATGCGGTGGTAGCAGAAGGTGCACTTGTCGGCCACATGGTAGACCGGGTGGAAGAACCTGGCGCCGTACGGGCAGGCCATGACGCAGTAGCCGCAGCCAATGCACCAGCTCCTGTCCACCAGTACCACGCCGTCGGCTGTCTGGTAGGTCGCGCCTACCGGGCAGACCTGTACGCAGGGCGGGTTGTCGCACTGGTTGCAGAGCTTGGGCACGAAGAAGGCCTTCTCTATGTCCTTGGGGTCTATGTCCTTCATGCCTTCTTTGTCGCCCTCGTCTATCTTCGGCGTCGTGAAGCCGTCCCTCGCCCCCTTTGGCGAGTCGGCGTGTACCTTGCCGTCCTTGGTAAGCACGTAGCGCTCAACCCAGGTCCTCGTCACGTTTGCGTCGTAGGGTATCTCGTTTTCGGTCTTGCACGCCTTGACGCAGAAGCCGCAGCCCACGCACTTGGTAGAGTCCGCAAGGAACGCCCACCGAAGTTCCGGCCTGGCGGCGAAGAGCTTTTTCGGGTCGATGAACTCGAGGGCAGACATGGACACCGCCGCCCCGGCAACCACGATAATCGTATTTTTAAGAAAATCTCGCCTTTCCATTACCTCATGTCCTCCAGGTTCGGGTGGTGCGGGTTGTGGCACATGATACAGTCCTCGAATACATTGTGCTTGTCGGGGTCTATGCCTGCTATTACGCCCCTGCCGCTCGTCGGGTAGGGAAGCTGGGCATGACACCTGAGGCACAGCTTTCGGCTCTTGTCGATGGGTAGTGTCGCCGGGTTCTCCGGATGGTCACCGGCCGGGCCGTGGCAGTTCTCGCACTGTATTATGCTGTGGGGCGAGCTGCCGAGAACCTTTACCTTGTCCTCGTGGCAGTTGACACAATAAGAGACAGTCTTGTATTTTACAGTCTGGTTTTTCCAGTAATCCTCGCTGCCCATACGGTGGAAACCGTACATGTAGCCGCGGTCCTGTACCCCGAAGTCCTTCGGTACGATGAAGGTCCGGGCTATGAGAACCACAATAACCAAGCCAATTACCACAAAAAGTGGCCGCCATACATGAGTCTTCACTTCCACGTTCTCCTTTGTCTTAGGAAAAAAAGCAATAAAAACGCGGGCCTTTAACCTGCTTGCCTTGTCGTAGTACCCTACCTCCTTGCCTGATACGTTGGTTAATAATTCCCCCGCGTATAATAAGAAGTAGTGCGGTGCGGGATAAGAGATATTTATATTAAACAGCTTTAGTAATATATAAACAAACCCTATGTAAAGTCAAGGTTTTTTTTTGAAAAAATAGATTTCAGGAAAAATATAGATAAATCAGTCTGTTATGTAAGGCATCCATGGAATCACTACAAAGGACATAGAGAATTAACGTCCGAACATCCTGATGAAATGTTTCAGAATTGAACATGTCAGATTAAAGGCCCCATAGTGAGGGGCCGGGGCTCAGCCGCCCTCGATGGGGCCGCCCTCCTCCCATATCGTCCAGTTGGCGTACTCCTCCAGGTAATATTTGGTGTCCTGGAGTATCTCGAAGTGCTGGTTTTCCTCCTGGGCCATCCTCTCGAATACCGCTTTCACCTTGGAATCCACCGAATCAGCCGCCGCGTCTCTGTACATCTCGTAGCTCTCGGTCTCTTTGCCCATGGCGAACGAGAGGGCGCTTATGTCGTCGGAGGTGGGTACCACGTGCTCCTTGATACGCGCCCTTACCGAGGAGAACACGGATTTCAGCCGGTCCTTAGGCAGCGGCAGGTCGAGGTCCTTGAGCTCGGGAGTTGCCTTTCTCTTAAGGCCTTCGAGCAGCAACTTGTGCCTGACCTCGTCCTGGGCAAGCGTCTCGTACATCTCCCTGCCGACCTGGCTTTCGGTCATGGACGCGGCCTTCATATAGAAGGCGTGCCCTTCCTCTTCCATCTTTATTGCCGTGTTTAACACCTCGACTATACGCATATCGCCTCCTCCGGTGGGTTTTGATGAATTTGGTTAATTAAAATATAACACAAAAAAAACGTGACTGCCGGAGGGATTGCAAAACGGTGTTTTCTCTTGACAGGCTGTGATTTTGTATGCTAATATCACACGTTTTTTCCACCGTATCGACCCCTATTAATTCAACTATAAAACGAAGTAATATAGGGCCGTACATAAGGTGTGTGGCCCAAGAGGTGCCTTTTGCCATGAAAATCCAGAAATCCGTAAAGCTTTTCAAGGCCGCCCAGCGGCTTATACCCGGTGGGGTCAACTCCCCGGTCCGGGCATTCAAGAGCGTGGGCCTGAACCCGCTCTTCATAGAGAAAGCAAAAGGTTCCAAGGTCTACGACGTGGACGGGAACGTCTACATAGACTACGTCCTGTCCTGGGGGCCGATGATACTTGGCCACGCCCACCCGCAGGTGGTCAAGGCCCTGAAGGCGGCCGTGGCGAACGGCGCGAGCTTCGGCGCCCCGACCGAGCTCGAGGTCACGCTCGCCAGGATGGTAATAGACGCCGTGCCCTCCATAGAGTCGGTCAGGATGGTCAACTCCGGGACCGAGGCCACCATGTCGGCCATCAGGCTTGCACGCGGCTTCACCGGCAGGGACAAGATAATCAAGTTCGACGGCGGCTACCACGGACATGCGGACAGCCTCCTCGTGCGTGCAGGGAGCGGGGCCGCGACCTTTGGCGTGCCCGACTCGCCCGGCGTGCCTGCCGCGCTCGCCGAGAGCACCATCACCTGCCCATACAACGACATCAAGGCCGTTAAGGCGGCTATGGCGAAAGAAGGCAAAAAGGTCGCCTGCATCATAGTGGAGCCGGTGGCCGGCAACATGGGCTGCGTACCGCCTGTGGCCGATTTCCTGCCGGGTCTGAGGGAGGTATGCGACAGGTACGGCGCGCTCCTCATATTCGACGAGGTAATGACCGGGTTCCGAGTTGCCTACGGAGGCGCACAGTCCCTTTACAAAATCAGACCCGACCTGACCTGTCTGGGCAAGGTCATCGGCGGCGGCCTGCCCGTAGGGGCTTACGGCGGTAAGAGGGCTATAATGGAGAAGATATCCCCCGTCGGCCCGGTCTATCAGGCGGGCACGCTCTCAGGAAACCCCCTCGCCATGACGGCGGGTATAGAGACGCTCAAGCTGCTCAAGCAGCCCGGTGTATACAAAAAGCTCGAAGAGAGCAGCAGGATGCTCTGCGATGGCATAGCCGAAGAGTTCAGGAAGGCCGGCGTAAAGGCCACACATAACCGCGTGGGCTCCATGTTCACCACATTTTTCACGGACAGGAAGGTCGTGGACTTCGCCGGGGCAAAAACCTCCGACACCGCCGCCTTCTCAAGGTATTTCAAGGGTATGCTCGAGGAGGGCGTCAACATCGCCCCGTCGCAGTTCGAGGCAGGCTTCATGTCGCTGGCCCATACCAAGGCGGACATATCAAGGACGATAAAGGCCGTGGCCATCAGTTTAAGGAAGTGATGCGGGTGACAGCTCCGGCTTTATCCGCTTATTAAGGTCGTGCAATATATTAATCGGGAGGTAAGAGTTTCATGTTCAAGTTTTTGAAAGAAGGTTTAAGCCCCAAGGCGAAGATAGTCGTCGCCCTGGCAATCGTGGTGATCATGGTGGGCGGCTCCGTGGGCGCCTACAAGTTCTGGGACTACAAAGAGAACAACCCCAAGTTCTGCATGGGTTGCCACCTTATGCAGCAGGCGTTCGACAAGTGGTCGCATTCCGAGCACAAGGACGTCAACTGCCACGAGTGCCACCACCTTAGCTTCAAGGAGCAGAACCAGCTGATGATAACCCTGGTGCTGCACAACCCCAAGGAAGTGCCGTCGCACCACGGCAAGGTCATAGTGCCCTGGAAGTACTGCGTAAACTGCCATTGGGAGACCGACCCCCGTTACCCGAACGCGCCCAACGTCAGCAAGTCGCCCGGTCACGCCAAGCACTTCTTCATAGAGAAGGTCGAGTGCTCGCAGTGCCACGGCTATAACCTCCACGTATTCACGGCGGAGCCGCGCTTCTGCGTCAGGTGCCACAAGGACAAGGAAGTGGTCCACGGGATGCCGGGATTCGCCTGCCTTGCGTGCCATACCGACAAGACCTCCGACATAAAGCCGAACCGCGACAAATGCCTCACCTGCCACGGCAGCGCGGAGCAGAGGGCCAGGATAGCCACCCTGCCGTTGACGCTCGACACCAAGCACTTCAAGGCCTCGGAAGAAGACATTGCCAAGGCGTCCAAGATGACCACGTTCCCCGCGGACGGCGCCATGCAGTTTGCATGCGGCACCTGCCACAAGCCGCACACCAAGATAAAGCTGGTGGGCGAGGCCGACTGCCTGCAGTGCCACCGCATGATAAAGGGCGTAGGCAAGCACGCGGCGCACCTGGACATGGGCCTCAAGTGCCTGAACTGCCACAAGCCGCACGGCTGGAGGGTGACGAAGGAGTTCGCCAAGTCCAAGTTCTGCACCCAGTGCCATGAGGCAAAGAACCCCGCCGACTTCCTTAAGTAAAGAGGCGGAAGACAGCTAATATAAGAGAGGCCCCGCCCCGTTGGGGCGGGGCCTTTTATTTACCATGAAAAAAACCGATAAGCAGTTCTGGATGGGCATGTACAACCTGGCCACGGTCGGGCTGAACATGGTCGCCGCAACCTTCATCGGGCTCGGGATGGGCTGGTTTATAGACAACAAGCTCTGGGGCATCCTCGGCCTTACCTGGCAGACCACCCCGTGGTTTACCATGGCGTTCCTCATCATGGGCATAATAGCGGGCTTCCTGAATATCTTCAGGATAATAAGGGCAAAGGGCGGCATGGACGATGACGGCGATGAATAAAAAAATACTGCTGTTCGCCCCGAGGCCGTCGGCCTTCTACTGGGGAGGCGAGCCGTGGCCGCTGCTTGCGGTAAGCCGTTTCCTCGTGCAGGGAGGCTACGAAGTCAAGGTCGTCCAGTCCTTGAAGGGCGAGGACTATGCGGACGCAGTGAGACGTGAGGCCCCAGGCTGCCTGCTGTTTGGGGTCAGCTGCATGACCGGCTATTCCATCCATGAGTCCATTGAGGCCTCCCGCGCCTTCAAGGAGACAAACCCGGAAGCGCCCGTGGTATGGGGCGGGTGGCACCCTTCGATCATGCCTATGCAGGTGCTCGAATCCCCGTACGCCGATATCGCGGTGGTCGGGCAGGGCGAGCGGAGCATAATAGAGATAGCGGAGCTGGCACTCCAGGGCAAAAAGCCCGCTGGAGTCGCCGGGGTGGTGTACAAGGATGGTGGAAAGATAATATCAAACCTGCCCCGCCCGTTCGAGGACGTAAACAACTTCCCACCTATGCCATACGATATCCTGGACATAAAGAAGAACCTGACGGTCACCGACCTTGGCACCAGGACGCTCAGGTACGTGTCAAGCCAGGGCTGCCCGCACAGGTGTGGTTTCTGTGTGGAGCCAACTGTCTTCGGCCGCAGGTGGTATGGTCTCAATGCGGAGAGGGTTGTCTCCGAGGTCGAGGCGCTCGTAAAGGAGTACGGCGTAAATGGGCTGGTGTTCACCGATTCCAACTTCTTCGTGGACAAAAAAAGGGTGAAAGAGATAGCTTCGTTATTCGTAGAGCGGGGCCTGAACATAAGCTGGGGCAATGCCAACGGGCGCACGAAGCAACTCCTCGCACTCGGCGACGAGACATGGGACCTGCTCAAGAGGAGTGGGCTCAAGAGCATCCTGATAGGCGCCGAGTCCGGCATACAGGAAGGGCTGGACCTCATACACAAGGATACGACCGTCGGGGACACCGTGAACCTCGCGAAGCTCTGCAGCCGCTACGGGATCAAGATAACGTTCTCGCTAATGATTGGCCTGCCCTACGACGAGCAGGACCGCACGAAACAGGCGGAATTGGTCAAAAAAGAGTACGACGCCATTATAGAGCTGTTGGACTCCATATACCGCTCGCAGACTACGCCCAACTTCTTCCTGCTGTTCGTATACACCCCATACCCGGGCACCCCGCTTTACCAGTTGAGCCTGAAGCTCGGCATGGAAGAGCCCAGGAAGCTGGAGGACTGGGTCAACTTCGAGCTGAACATGAGGAACACGCCCTGGGTGCCGGAAAAATATATCGCGAGGGCGGAGATGCTATCGTCCTATATATTCCGCTGGCTCGACACCCCGTACCTCGAAAAACTGAAGGGCAAGAAATCGCCGTTTATGCCGCTGTACGTCCTTGGAGGGTACGTGTTCACCGCCATCTCCAGGCTACGCTGGCGGCTCAAGTTCTTCAGTATGCCGGTGGACTACTGGCTCTTCAGGCTGGCGCTCAAACACATGAAGTCCGGGCCGGACTGAGCGATATTGTAAGGAGTACCATGCTGCCTGCAAACAAGACACACTTCAAAAAGGTCGTGGCCATAAGCGCTGCGGTATCCGCCGTGGCCGCACTGGCTTGTCTTATAAAGTTCGGCGCCCTCGCGGCCGTCAGCGTGCCTATAGGCGCAGCCATCGGGGCGTTCAACCTCTACTCGATAGTAAAGCTGGTGGAGGCCCTCGCAGGGGCCGCCTCCTCCGGCGCCATGAGCGGCAAGGCTGCTAAGGCCATGACTTTCCTCGTGCATATGTTCAGCATTGCGGCCATATTCGCCGTGCTGGTCGTGCTGGTACTCGGCCACATGGTGAACCTCTTCGCCGCGATGGGTGGCTTCACCGTAGTCCTCGCGGCCAACCTCTTCGTGGGCCTCTCCGGCCTCTCCAAAGATGCAGGCCCCTCCGCCTGATGATTCACCCCCACATGATACCATGCTAAAAAACTCGTTCTCCATCTTCCCGGGGATAGGGCCGCGCACCGAGCGCAGGCTCTGGGCATCCGGCGTGCTCACCTGGGACGACTTCCTCGGGAGTCGGGCCGTGCACGGCCTGTCCGCTGAAAGGAAGGCCATGCTCGACTTGCATGTCGCCTCCGCAAAATCCGCAATGGACTCGGGCGATACGGCGCATCTCGCACGGCTCCTCGGGCCGAGCGGTGCGTGGAGGCTCTGGAGCACGCTTGCCGACGATGCAGTGTGTCTGGACATCGAGACCGACGGCAGGAGCGCGTCGGACGGGATGGTGACCGTGGTCGGCGTGTACTCGCACGGAGAGTACCGTTCTTATGTGCAGGGCCGGGACCTTGCCGTGCCATCTCTCAAGGATGAGCTCGAAGGTGCGAAGCTGTTGGTGACGTACTTCGGCGGCGGGTTCGACCTGCCGTACCTGAAGGCCTGCTACCCAGGCCTGAAACTCGACGCGCCGCACTTCGACCTCTGCCCCGCGGGCCACAAGGTCGGCCTCAAAGGCGGGCTGAAGAAGGTGGAGAAGATAGTCGGCATAACACGCGAGGCGGAAGTTGAGGGTATGTCCGGCTACGAGGCAGTGCTACTGTGGCAGGCATACCTGCAAGGGGCTAAAGGCGCTCTCGACACACTTATCAGCTACAACCGCGAGGATACGGTCAACCTGCACACCCTCGCGTGGATAATATACGAGAAACTGCGCGAGGCCACCGGACTGCCTGGGATACTGAAAGCGGAAGCAGTGCCAAAGGAGCGCTACCCGGAAACGTGGATTTAGTTCACAGTTGACATCACGTAAACATCGGATATAATGGACAATGTTGAGACCACCGCTTCCCGCTATTTCATTTTTGTGAATCTTCACGCCCGCGCGTTAAAGTAAAAAATAAGGGTAACGCTTTATGCTTAAACCGCCTTTGTTCAAGACTATCACTGTCGAGAAAATCCTTGTAATCTTTTCTTTTTTTGTTGTAGCGCTCCTCGTCTTTTTCAGGGTAAGGGACCCGGATTTTTTCTGGCACCTGGCAAACGGCAGGGCGATGCTGGAACAGGGCCGCATAATAAACGAAGAAATATTTTCATATACCCGGCAAGGCGTTCCATTTTCAAACCATGCGTGGTTGGCTGAGGTATTATTCTATTTAATCTTCAAGTCATGGGGCCTGCCCGGCATAGTCGCTTTCAAGACCGCTATAGTGCTTGGAATCGCCTTCTTCATCTACAAAACCTCTCGTTTTGCCGGCGCTGGGCCGCTTTTTTCAGCCCTCATTCAAATAACGGTTATCCTGGCAGGCGTCTGGCGGTACGGTGAACGTCCGGAGATTTTTTCACTCTTCTTCTTTAGTCTTACAGTGTTTCTACTGTTTGGTTTCAGGGCCAAGAAATTAAGCCGCCGGTATCTTTTCTTGATACCGGTGGTCATGGTGTTGTGGGATTCCCTGCACGGTGCGGTCTATGGGCTCTTTTTATTGCTGGCCTTTATAACTGGCGAGACTGTGGCGGAAACAGTAAGAAATATAAGGATGAAGGAAAAGGATTATGCTTGCTGTAAGACGCTCTGGGTAATGTTGGCGGTCACGTTGGCAGCTATGACGATAAACCCGTACGGCTTAAGGTCCTATGATTTTTTTCTCGCATTCTTCAAACCCAACTTCATGACTTCCACCATGACCGAGTTGATGCCGCCCACTCTGAGTATATTCCCGCTCTATTTTGCGTTGTTGTCGGGTACTGCTGTCTTGACAGCCATATTTATTACAAAACCGGATATAACTCAGTTATTCATCCTGGTTCCCCTTGCAATACTGTCGTTAAGACATAGCAGGGTAACCGTTATTTTTGAGCTGGCAACCGTCCCGGCGCTGGTTTATTACAAGTCGCTCATTTCGGAGCGCATCAAAGGCGAAACGGTCAACAAATGGTTTCGAAGAATCAATTATCTGGCCCTGCTTGCCGTCTTTCTATTTATTTTCTGGCTTAAATTCCCTCCCAGTGATATGGAACTTGGCTACGAACTTTACGGTCCATTCTATCCTATAGGTTCTACCCGCTTTATTGAGGCGTCAAACCTGGAAGGCAACATGTACAACCCGGGGAATTTCGGCGGTTATCTTGCCTACCATCTTTATCCCAAACGAAGGATCTTCTTATACTGTCATCATACGGTTTTTGGAGACCTTCCTAATGTCGTACAGGACAGAAGTGTCCTGAACAGGTACAATATCCAATATGCTGTGCTTGAAAGGATATGGGGTGACAGCGAATCCTATGGCGATATATTTCATAACGACGAATGGGTTCCGGTATTCTGGGACGATACGTCATTTGTTGTCGTGAGAAATACTACGGAAAACCGCGATTTCCTGGCCAAGAACAGGCTGCATTATTTTTCACCCGAAATTTTAGATGCATTAAAGATAACCAAATCGAACCCTCGGGCTAACCCCCAGATATTGAACGCATACGAATCCGACCCGACGATATTGCCGGTCCTCACGCGCGAAATCGGGCGGTGCCTCTCCTATTACAAAGACGACTCGCTCGCATACTATCTCGGCCATTTATTGTCGTTGCCGCAAAACCCGATAAGCCCGGACGAACGGGTAGCCATCGCCGCCTCGGCCTTAAAATATAACCCGTCGGTCACTCCCCTTGTATTGGTTGATAAAATATTCCCAAATCGATAGGCCCCGGCCGCCTGCCCGCAGGCCGCCGAAAGACGACACGACCAGACATATCTGTTGACTAAAGCCCGGTTTTTGTGGTAATTTGTCCGTATCCACGCAGGAGAACTACCATGACGGAAGTCCGACGCTTCGGAAGCTACTACCTCTTAAAAAAAATAGCCACGGGCGGGATGGCCGAGCTGTACAAGGCCAGGAAGAGTGGTGAGAAGGGCTTCGAGAAGCTGCTCGCCATCAAGACCATCCTGCCGCACCTGGCCTCGAACGAGGAGTTCGCCTCGATGTTCATAGACGAGGCCAAGGTGGCCTCGGTCCTGGAGCACCAGAACATCGTGCAGATATACGACCTCGGCCGCATCGAGGACACGTACTGCATAGTGATGGAGTACGTGCGGGGCAGGGACCTGAAGCACGTACTGTACCGCGCCAAAAAGGCAAACAAGCCGCTTTCGCTCGACCACGTCTGCACCATAGCGTCCTCCATCCTCTCCGGGCTGTCCTACGCGCACAGGAAGAAGGACAAGGGCGTCGAGCTGGGCATAGTGCACCGGGACATCAGCCCTCCCAACATCATAGTGTCCTACGAGGGCGCGGTGAAGATAGTGGACTTCGGCATAGCCAAGGTCGCCACGCGCTCGCAGGATACGAAGGTCGGGATAGTGAAGGGCAAGGTATCCTACATGTCGCCCGAGCAGGCGCACGGCGAGCGGCTCGACCAGCGCTCGGACGTATTTTCCGTCGGCTCCGTCATGTACGAGATGCTGACCGGGGCCAAGCTGTTCGACGGCGAGAACGACATGGAGGTGATGAAGAAGGTCTGGGCCGCCAAGGTGGAGCCTCTGCCTTCCGAGCTCAACCCCGGCGTACCGAAACTGCTGGAGAAGATAATTATAAAGTCCCTTGCGCGTGAGCGCGATATGAGGTTCCAGTCCGCGGCCGATATGCACCACGCGCTCCAGCAGTTCATGCACGAGGCCGGGTACACAGGCGGGGCCGAGGCCCTGAGCACCCAGATGCAGTCCATGTTCCGGTACGAGATAGATAAAGAGGTACAGGAAGAGGATGAGTGGGACAGGGCCATAGCCTCGCAGAACGGGCACGGGCACGCCTCCGAGACGACGGGCGCGGCGCTGCCGGGCAATGCAGCGGATGGCACCCTGGGTACGGTGCGGGGGTCGAAGCAGGTCCTGGTTCCTTCAGGACAGGAACCGGCTGACAAGCCGGACGGCGCCGCCAAAACGGGGCTCCCCTTCAAGGTCAAGGTAATGACCGGCCTGGCGCTCGTGTCCGCCATTGCCCTGGCGGTGCTATTTTACACGGGGACACATGCAGGGAGCAAGGGCGAGCCTGCCCCGGCCAAGCCAAAGGCCGTGGTACCCGATGCGCCGCACGCCGCAGTACCCGCGCCGGCAAAAGACACTCCGGCCGCACCCACGGCGAAATCGGATAAGGCGCCATCCACCCAGCCCCGCGCAAAGGAGGCGTCCGCCGTCAAGGCCACGGCCTCTATCACGTCGGAGCCCTCGGGCGTTCCGGCTTACGTGGACGGCCGTCCGGCAGGGAACACGCCCCTAAGGCTCGCTGACGTGAAACCGGCCGGCAGACACCGGGTAAGGCTTGTCAAGGATGGTTACGAGGACTGGGACGGTAGCTTCTCGGCAACTCCCGGCACTCCCGGCAAGGTCCATGCAGTGCTCAGGAAGAAGGCCGCCCCATCCGATAGCTCCGGTAACTCCGATATGTGGAAAGACCCGTTCCCGAAGGCCCCGAAAAAGAAATAAAGTCCTTTCCTCTCGCATACAAAGATGTTGACGGGAAAGGGTTTTTTCTGGTAGAGTACTCCATCGGAGTCCGCGGGAGAATACAATGTCAAGCATCAAGCGTTTCGGCAGTTACCTCCTACTAAAAAAAATAGCGACCGGCGGCATGGCCGAGCTCTACAAGGCCCGAAAGAGCGGTGAAAAGGGCTTCGAGAAGCTGCTCGCCATAAAGATGATCCTGCCCCACCTGGCCTCGAACGAGGAGTTCGCCTCCATGTTCATCGACGAGGCGAAGGTGGCGGCCCTCCTGAACCACCAGAACATAGTACAGATATACGACCTCGGCCGCATCGAGGACTCCTACTGCATAGTAATGGAGTACGTGCGCGGCAAGGACCTGAAAAACGTGCTCCAGCGGGGGAACAAGGCCGGCTGCCCGCTTACGCCAGAGCTCGCATGTACGATAACCTCGTCCGCCCTTTCCGGGCTGTCGTACGCGCACAGGAAGAAGGACAGGGGCCGCGACCTAAACATAGTACACAGGGACGTGAGCCCGCAGAACGTGATAGTGTCCTATGAGGGCGAGGTCAAGATAGTGGACTTCGGGATCGCCAAGGCCGCGACCCAGTCCAGGGACACGCAGGTGGGCGTGCTCAAGGGCAAGATATCGTATATGTCGCCCGAGCAGGCTCGCGGGAAACCCATAGACCAGCGCTCGGACGTCTTCTCTATGGGCATCGTTCTGTATGAGATGCTCACCGGCAAAAAACTCTTCCAGGGCGACACGGATTTAAACACGCTCGAAAAGGTGTGGGCCGCCAAGGTAGAGCCGCTCCCGACCGAGTTGAACAAGGATATACCCAGGGGCCTGGAAGAGATACTGCTGAAGTCCCTGGAAAAGGAGCCGGATGCCAGGTTCCAGACGGCGGCCGGGATGGAAGAGGCCCTGCAGGACTTTATGCGCGCGGCCGGGTATTCCTCCGGCGGTTATGCCTTGAGCCAGTACATGCACCGGCTCTTCGCGAAGGACATCGAGGACGAGCTCGGCGAGGAGGAGGACTGGGACCAGACCATAGTATCACAGGCACCTACGGTGGATACGCAAACTACCGTGAAGCACCCGGAACCCGAGGCGACCAGGCCGGGAGACCCGGATGCCCCCGCGAAGGCTCCGGAAACCAAAGTGGCGCAGAAGCCCGCCCCCCATGCAGAACGTGAGGCGGCAAGGGACGGCAAGCCCATGCTCGGCAAGGTGGTTGCCGCCCTCGGTGTGGTCGTCGTTCTCGGTGCCGGGGGCATGTGGCTCAAATCGAAGAGGCACGCGGCAGCAGTGAGCACCGCACCCGTGGCCGCGCAAAATACGGCACCCGTCGCACCAGCACCCGGCGTCACTAAAGAAACGCCCGCGCCCGTGGAAGCCCCTGTCCAGAAGGCGCCTGCCGATACGCCACCCGTGGCTGCTCCCAAACCACAGCAGTCAGCATCCGCCGCCGCAACTATCACGTCGGAGCCTTCGGGCGCTGACGTATCGGTTGACGGACGGCGCGTCGGCAGCACGCCCATTGAGCTGAACAATATACAGCCCGACAAGCCGCACCGGGTCGGCATCACCAAGGACGGCTACGAGCCTTGGTCCGGGAGCTATACTCTCAAGGCGGGCGCTAAGAAGTCCCTGCACGCAGCGCTCAAGGAGCAGTCTGCCGCGTTCTATGTGGACTCGACGCCGCCCGGCGCGGCGGTGTCCGTGGACGGCAGGGATACAGGCAGGACTACACCCGCCACACTGGACGGGCTCAGCCCGGGCAGGGCCTACAGGGTACGCGTTGAGCTGCCGGGGTTCACCCCGTACGAGGAGACCGTCAGCCCGAAAGGGACCGCGCCGGTCCGGGTAAACGCGACGCTCACCCAGCAGTACGGCACCCTCACGGTGAACGCAAGCCCGTGGGCGTTTGTATTCGTGGACGCGGAAGAGAAGGGGATGACGCCGATAGCGGGCCTGAAGCTCAAGGCAGGCGAGCACAACCTGATACTTGCCAACCCGAAGCTCAAACTCAAGAAGCGGATGAAGATAAAGGTGGAGCCCGACAAGACGACGCGCATAATGGTGGACCTGAACAACATGCCAACAACACAGGAGACGGTGAAATGACCTTGCCCGGCCGCACCGGCCTATTTACCCTTTTTGCGTTACTGCTGTTTATTGCACCTGCGGCCCAATCATCGGACGCGCCGCAGGCCGCCCCGACCGAGAAGACGCGGTTCGAGTATGCCCGCAGCCTGTACGTCAAGGGGGCGTACGACTCCGCAGTTAAGGAGTTCGAGGACTTCGTGCGCGACTTCCCGAAAGGGGCGTACACGGACGACGCGCTTTACTGGCTCGGCGTATACAAGTCCATGGCCGGGGACCTGGACGGCGGCCTGGACGAGTACAAGACAATAGTAGCGCTGCTGCCGACCGGCGACAGGGCGCCCGCCGCGCAGCTCGAGGTCGCGAACTACTGGTCGAACCCGGCCAACCCGAAGCACGACTACGAGAAGGCGGTCGCCGAGTACCTCAAGCTCCCGTACTTTTACCCGGAAAGCCCGCTCTGCGACGATGCCGCATACTACGCCGCGCTCTGCCAGATAAAGGCGAAGAACTATTCGCAGGCGGAGTCGGAGCTTCGCGCGTTTATCGAGAAGTGGCCCGGCTCGGAGTACACAGCGCCCGCGGCTTACCAGCTGGGCATGGCCTGCCTGCTAAGCGGCAAGACGGACGAGGCGCTGGTCTCTTTCCAGACGGTGCGGGACAACCATCCCGAAGGGCTGTACCGGGGCAAGGCGCTGGGCGCCATCGAGCTTATAATGAGGGCCCGCTCCGGCAGGCCGCTCAAGCTTTCCTACGCATACGGCAGCAAGGGTAGCGCGCCCGGCCAGCTCAACAAGCCCCAGGGTGTAGCGCTCGGGCCGGAAGGGGCGGTCTACGTCTCGGATACCGGAAACGGCAGGCTGGCTCGGCTTAAGGCAGGCCCGGGCAGCCTGAGCCTCGACTCTGCGAGCATCGTGCCGCAGACCGTCGAAAAAGGGCTCCGGCCAGAGGAGCCGTCAGGGGTTGCTGCGGCCCCCGACGGGAGCGTGCTGATTACCGACTCCGCGCTCCGCAGGGTGCAGGTGTTCTCTCCCGAAGGCGGGCTTGTCCTGACGTTCGGAAAGAAGGGACAGGGTGCGGGCGAGTTCAGCGGCCCGGCGGGGATAGCGCTCGACGACGGCGGGAACATATACGTAGCCGACCCGGGCGGCAGGAAGGTGAACAGGTACGACCCCAAAGGCCGCTTCACGACGGCGATAGCTGGTGCAGGCGCCTCCGAGGAGAACCAGCTTCGCTCACCGGCCGGCATCGCAATAGACATCGAAGGCAACATAATAGTCGCAGACAGCGCGGCCAGGAAGGTCTACAGGTTAGACAGGGGCGGCAGGCTGCTCGGTTTCTTCGGAGGTGAGCCGCAGGGAAGGTTCAGGCTAAGCGAGCCCGTTGGGGTCGCCGTGGACGGTGTGGGCAACGTATATGTATGCGACAAGGGCGGCCGCACGATACTTGTGCTCGACCGCGACCTGAAGCCGGTTGCAACATTCCCTCCGGAGGGCGGAGACAAAAAGGCGCTCGACAGTCCGGCCGGCATCGCAGTCACGGATTCGGGCGAGATATTCATAGCCGACCAGGGGGCAAGCCAGATACTGGTGGTAAAATAACCGCATGACCAAAAGACTATTAACCGTACTTGCGTTATCCTTAATTTTGTTTCCGTTGCCCGCTTGGGCGGCGGAGCCTGAGGCCGCCCCGCCCGCCGTCTCAACGGCCGACCCCATGGAGGGCCAGCCTGTCCAGCCCGATATGCCTCCCGTGCCTGCAGCGTCGGAATCCGTCCAACAGCCCGCCCTCACAGGGAACGAATACATGCAGAAGGGCGAGGAGAGCTATAACACGGGCGACTACGAGGCCGCGCTCGACAGCTACGCCAAGGCCCTGCCGCTTCTCACCGACACGAAGGAACGCGCAAAGGCATATGCCCGCATGGCGTTCATCCATGCCGCGTTCGGCCAGACGGACAAGTCCTACGAGGACTTCGTGGAATCCCTCAAGCTCGACAGGGGCCTCATACTCGACCCGGACCTCGTATCGCCCAAGGTATACGAGGCGTTTGTGAAGGCGCGGGGCGAGGTGGTGCGCGAGGGGACGCTGATATGCAACTGCGACCCGTCGGGCGCGGACGTCTACTTGGACGGTGTCCTGCTGGGAGAGGCGCCCGCAAAGAAGGAGCACATACCGGAGGGCGAGTATACGCTCATGCTCAGGAAGCAGGGCTACGAGACCTCGCAGGGCAAGGTGCTTATAAAAAACGGCGTGACGCTTACGGTCGAGGACAAGCTGGCTGCCGCGAAGGGTGCGCTGACCGTGACCAGCGTCCCGCCGGGCGCAACGGTTGTGCTGGACGGCAGGGAGGCCGGCAGCACGCCTGTTACTGTTGAAGGCGTGAGCAGCGGCAGCCACACCGTCCTTCTCAAACGCGACTACTTCGAGCCTTTCGAGGGTTCGGTCTCGCTGGGCAAGACAGAACGCGGGCCTTTTTCCGGCACGCTTAAAAGGAAACTGCTCATCGTGGACCTGTCCGGAGACCCGTCCTTCAGGGACATCACAGACGGCCCCATATCCGGGACAAAACTGATAAAGCCGGTATACTCGGACCTCGGCAGGCTCTCGGCCGGCCTGGCCGGGCGCGGGCTCGACCCGTCAGCCGCCGACTTCCTCAAGGCGCAGAAGGCTAGGGTCTCGCTCGAAGATTCCGCGGTGCTATCCGGGATGCTCGAGACCGCGGGCGCCGAGCTGATGCTCACGGCAGGCATCCAGGACGTAGAAGGGAAGAAGGCGCTGCGGCTCGCGCTTTACAGCACCGCCGGGGACTCTGCGGACATGGCGACACTCACCGCGGACGACACGGACGGGCTAAAGGCTGCCTTTGCAAGGTACCTTTCAGGCTGGGAGGCACAGCAGGCGGGCACGGCGCCGTCTATCGGTGTACGAGTAGTGGACCGGGCGGAAGGCGGAGTGGAGGTGCTGTCGGTGCTTGCCGGCTCGCCCGCATCTGATGCGGGCCTGATGCCGGGCGACCGCATTACCGGCCTGGACAAGACGGCGGTGAAGACCAAGGGCGACCTGTACCTTGCGCTCGTACCCGGCAGGAAACAGAAGGTGGAATTCATCGAGCGCGGCAAGGCCCGGGACGCGGAAATTATCACTGCTGCCCTGCCGCTCGAGACGCCGGTAGATTCCGGAGACTGCCTGTACAACCTGGCGGTGGTGGACTACTCTGGCATAGTGCAGGCCGGGGGCGGAAAGGCCGGCCCGGACGACACGCGCGGCTTAGCGGCGCTCAACCTCGGCAACGCGTACAGGCATTTCGGGTATCTGGACAAGGCGGTAAAGGTGTACCTCACGGTGGACACGCTGTCGAAGTCCGGCATATGCACGGGTACCGCGCTTTACCGTCTGGGCGAGGTATATGAGGATATGGAGCTTTGGCCTGAGGCGGCCTACGCGTACAGGAAGGCGATGCTTCTATACCCCGACGCCACCATACAGAGCGCCGAAGGGCCGCCGGTGGCGCCGCTTGCAAAAGGGCGGTTGAAGGAACTTTTCCGGCTCGGGCTTGTAAAAGAGCGCTGGTGGCAGTAGGTTACCCCAGCACCTCGTATACCACTACCTCCTCGTCTTTCCCCTTTACCCTTTGCCGCCCTATCTCCTTAAGGAGGAAGCGGTCCTTGACCTTCCGGTAGGTCGAGCCGCCTATCAGTATCTGTCCGGGCATTGCGATGGACTCGAGCCTCTGCGCTACGTTAACCGCGTCGCCTATCACGGTGTAGTCCATCCTGCGGGGCGAGCCTATATTGCCGGCCACGACCGTGCCTGTGTTGATGCCTATCCTGATGTCGAACCGCCTCGACTCGTCCCTGCCGTCCATGAGCTCCTTCATCTCCGACTGCATCTTGAGCGCCGCGCGCACCGCGCGTTCTGCATCGTCTTCCTTGGACAGAGGCGCGCCGAATAGCGCCATTATCGAATCGCCGATGTACTTGTCGAGCGTGCCCCCGAACTCGAACACTATGTCGGTAAGCATCGTGAAGTGCTCGTTCAGAAGCGACGCCACCTCGGACGGCTCCAGCTTCTCGGCGATGGTAGTGAAGCCCTTTATGTCGCTGAACAGCACCGTGACCTCCTGCTCGGCCACGTCTATAGTGCCCTCCACGCCCTCCTTGAGAATATACTCAACCACGTCCGGCGAGTGGTAACGGGCGAGCCGCTCGCGCAACTCGGCCTCCCTGCGTGCCTTTTCCATCAGGCGCGCCTTCATTATGCCGATGGCCGCCTGGTTGGCCATCGCGGTCAGAAGGTCGAGGTCGTCCTCGGTGAAGCTGTTTTTGTCGGTCTTGGTGTCTATGTATATGACGCCTATAACGTCGCTGTCCCTCCAGAGCGGGACGCAGAGCGCGGAACGTATGCCGTACAGAAATACCGACGCACCTTCCTGAAAACGCGGGTCGGTCGCCGCGTCGGCGGTCAGCACGCTCACCCTGTCTCTTACGACCATCTCGGTTATAGTACGGCTGACCGTGATGCCGCCCTCGTAGCCGGGCTCGGTAGTACGCACTACGGAAGGCACAAGCGCCCCCGTCTCGTTGTCGAGCAGGAGCAAAAAGCCCCGTTCGGCGGGCAGCTCCTTGAATACCAGGTCCATAATCATGTTCAGTAGGTCGGACAGCTCCGTGGTAAGAAGCAGGGCCCTGCCCACGTCGAAGAGAGTGGAGAGCGTGCGGTTGGACTTTTCGAGCGCCTTTACGCCGGTGCCGGGCTCGTGCGCCTTAGGCAGGGCTATCTCGCCGAGCGGCTTAACTATGGTGCCGGCACCCGGCACGAACGTGCCGCCTTCTCTGAACTCCACCTTCGCGCTCTGCTCGTCCTCGAAGCGCAGCACGTTGCCGCCAATCTCTATTAGGTCGCCCGATACGAGCGGCTTTTCGGTGATAGAATGGCGGTTGACCGAAGTACCGTTCTTGCTTCCGAGGTCGTATATGTAATATGTACCGTCCTTGATCTCTATTCTAGAGTGCTGGCGGGAAACCTGGCCGTCCGGGAGCGCGAGGTCGTTCGTCGAGAGCCTGCCTATGGTAAGCCCGCCGGGCAGTACCATATGGAAGTCGCCCTTCTTCTTCCCCTCGACTATTACAAGCCGTGCCATTATTGCCCCCTTTGCATAAAACCTTTATCCCTTAATATTTAGTCCATCGGAAGGTAATTGTCAACATAAAGGCGAAAATAGCCGGGTTGCCCGGTATTTGAATTTTGTTGACACGGGCGGTTTATCGGGTAACATACGGATATATTACCTCGGAGAAGCAATGAGAATTAGGCCTTTTGCATTTATTACAATATTTTTTTGCACGGCGCTGTTGGTCATTGCCTCGTGCAAGGGCGAAGAAGTCAAGGATGCCAAGCCGACCGCGCCCGTGCAGGCCGCGCCGTCCATGCGCGTCCTGTTCATAGGCAACAGCTATACGTTCGTCAACGGCGGCATAGATAAACAGTTCAAGGGTCTGGCCCCTTCTATTGAGACATTGAGCATTGCGGTCGGCGGTGCAAAGCTTGAAAACCACTGGAACGACGGAAAGGCCCTGCAGGAGATAATGAAGGGCGGCTGGAACTACGTCGTATTGCAGGAGCAGAGCCAGACGCCTGTATGTTACCAGCCGAAGTTCCGCGAGTTCGCCGGGAATTTCGACCGGGAGATAAGGGCCAACGGCGCGAAGACCGTGCTCCTCATGACATGGGAGCGGCCCGACAGCGCCCAGTACGGAGTTACTACGGCGAACATGTCCACGGTATTCAGCACCGCGGGCACGGAGCTTGGGGTGATTGTTGCGCCCGCGGGTATCGCCTTCGCCCGTTCGCTTCGGGCCCGGCCCGGCCTCGCGCTTTACAGCCAGGACGGACACCCGACTATCTGCGGTACCTACCTCGCGGCATGCGTGCTGTATGCCACGATATTCAGGCAGTCCCCGGTCGGGAACCCGTATTCGGATTCGGGCATCCCGCCGGAGACGAGGGCGTACCTGCAACGCATAGCGGCGGAGAGCGTGGGGTTATAAGTAAGCCCTCTTATCCCAGCACCATCAGCACCAGCCCCGCGAGCATCACGCTCCCGCCGACGAGCCGCTCACGTATATTCTCCTCGCGGAACATCCACCAGCCGTAGCCTATCGAAAAGAGCAGGCTCGTACGCTTGACCGCTATCATGTAGCTCACCTGCGTGAGGTTGAGCGCGAGTGTCTGCGTTATCACGAGCGCCGTAATAATCAGGCCTATGAAGACGAACGTGCGCGGACTGCCCATGAAGGTCTCGACGGGCCTCTTTTTCCTGGACAGGAAGAACGCGAACGGACCTAAGAAGAACGAGAATATGATGACGTAGACCGAGCCGAAGAACACAGGCGAGGAATGGATTATGGCGAGCTTGCCGAGGTCGGAGGTGAGCGCGTATATAGCCGCGACACCCATCATCATCATCGAGCCCTTCTCCCGGTATATCGCCTTGAACGGCGCGAATATGCCGTTTTTTTTAAGCGCGTGGGCATTCAGGAGGTAAGCCCCAACGCCCAGGAGGCAGACCCCGGCCGCGCCCGCGGGGCTCGGCACCTCGCCCAGCATGAAGAACGACGTGGCCAAAAGATATAGCGGTGTGAGCGCCTGGAACGGCATGGTGAGCGAAATGGGCGAGACCTCGAGCGCCTTCACGTACAGAAGCGAAGCGACCACCTCGAGCGGCAGAGAAAGCCCGACCGCCCAATAGAACGTGGAGTCCAGCTTCGGCATGGGTATGAAGAACAGGGCTACGACGAGGAAGGGCACGGCCGCCATGTTCCGAAGCCATGCGACCATGTAGGTGTCCGCGTCCTTGACCACCCGCTTGGTAAATGCGTCGGCTGTGGCCTGTGAGAATGCGGATAGAAGCGATAGCGTCAGCCAGAGCATGATAATACAGGGGTTAGGGGCTGGCAAGAAAACATTACAGCCCCTCGACCATCTCGCGGTCCATCTTGGCCTTGAGGTTCTCTATGGCCTGCACCCCTATGACGTACATCGCCTGCGCCCAGGCGAGCGGCGTGTTGGGGTTCTGCTTCCCGGCCGTGTATAGCTCCGGTATGCAGTACTCGCCGGTCATAGTCTTCTCGGCGCGCTTGACGTAGTGGTGCGATTTCTTGAGCAGCTCCAGGGTACCCCGCTTGTCGCCTTTGCCCAGGGCCTCCTCGGCCATCTTTGCGTATACTATGGCAAGCCACGCAAACCCCATCGGCCACTCGGCCTCACGGCCCTCCGGGTTCCACTGGTCGCCGTTGTAGTATCTGTCTGACGGGTAGCGCACCACCCCGTACTCGCGCGTGAGGCTCCCCTCCACGTTTTGCAGCACCTTCCACCGGGTATCCGGGTCGAGCACGTGGTACGGCCATATGAGCGAGAGCTGGGCCAGGTCGTATGGCCGGGAGTTGCTCTCCCTCGGCAGGAGTTTTTTGAGTGCGTCCTGGCCGAGCTCTATGAACCGGGCCGGGACCCGCACCTGCTCGATGTTCTCTCGCACGCTCATGAGCCCCGCGAGCACCGAGCCTATTGACGAGGAGTGCAGTTCCGGCCCTTCTTCCCATACCCCGTAGTCCGGCGCCTCGTACCAGCGTATCGAGTACAGGTACCATACTATGTCCTGCACCCTTTTGACGTCCCGGAGGTCCCTGAGCACCTCGATGCCCTTCATCTTGAGGTTGCCTACCTTGTAAAGGAATAGCCCGAATATGTCGAGCTGGTTGTGGCCCCACTCGTCCGGGAACTCCTCAAGCGTGTGTACCCGGTAGCGCGCGTGCAGGAAGTCGTGCTTGTCGGTAGGCTTGTTGTCTATGCAGGTGTCTATCTTGGAGCCGTACTTGTCGAATATGTCGAGCACCAGGCCCATGGACTTTTTTACGGAATAGAAGTCGCCCATGTACTCCTTGGCGATAGTGCAGTACATTATGTCGCGGAGCCAGAATGCCTGGTAGTGGCCGTGCGGGGAGGCCGAGTAGCCTCCGTTGTAGTGGTACATCCCGTTCAGGATGCGGAGCGCCGCGTCCACCTTCTCCTTGGCGGTGGTTATTTTGTACTTCACTTCCCCGGCCGGGGCGAGCCGCTCGAGCGCCTCTTTGTACCCCTCGATGAGCGCGTTCTGCTCGTCTATTATACGCTTCTGCTCATCTATTATCTTCTGGAGCGCATCGGTGTCGCTTGTCTTCTCTTCGTACATCACTGCCTGCTTTCCTTGCCTTCCTTCAACAGGAACCTTACCTTCTCGATAAGGCCCGAGAGGTCCGCTGACTTTACCACATAAGCGTCCGCCGCCCACACGTCGAAGTCCGCCTTGAACTCCGGGTATGCGGTCAGCATTATGATGGGGACCACGGGGTGCTTCTCCCTTATCGCACGGAGCGCGGCAATGCCTCCGATGCCCGGCATCTTGATGTCGAGCGTGACCAGGTCGGGCACCTCCCGCTCGAAGTATGCCAGGCCTTCCTCGCCGCTGCCCGCGGTCACCACGTCGTAGCCCTCGTCGGTTAGCTCGCTTTTGAACAAGTCCCTGATGTTCTCTTCGTCGTCCACTACCAGTATTTTCTTAGGCATATTAGTCCTGTAACCTCGGGTTTAGTGCGTCCTGCAGCCCCTCGCCAAGCAGGTTGTAGCCGAGCACGGTAACGAGTATGGCAAGGCCGGGGAAGAGCGACAGCCACCATGCTATCTCTATGTTGTCCTTGCCGGATGTAAGCATGTTCCCCCATGAAGGCGTCGGGGGCTGTACTCCCAGTCCGAGGAAGCTCAACCCCGACTCTATGAGTATCGCGCCGCCGACCCCGAGCACCGCCGAGACCAGCACGGGCGCGAGCGCGTTCGGCAGTATGTGGCGGAATATGATGCGTACGTCGCCCGCTCCCACCGCGCGCGATGCGAGCACGAAGTCGCGCTCCTTAAGGGTGAGGAACTCCGCCCGTACCAGCCGGCTCACGTCCATCCAGCGGGTGAGCCCAATTATTATCATGATGGTCCAGATGGACGGGCCGAGTACCGCTATTACGGCGAGTATCAGGAATATGGTCGGGAAGCAGAGCATGATGTCCACGAAGCGCATCATGACGCTGTCCACCACCCCGCCGTAGTAGCCCGATACCGCTCCTATCACGACACCTACCGCCGTTGCTATGCCCGCTGCCACAAATCCTACCAGGAGAGATATGCGGCCCGAATATATCATACGGGTCAGTACGTCCCGGCCGAGCTCGTCGGTGCCCAGGAGGTGCGCCGTGGACGGGGCGGCCAGTATGTTGGAGGTGTCTATCCGGCTCGGGTCGCAGGGGGCTATCAGGGGCGCTAACGCCGCGAGTAGCATGAGTACCAGTATCACTATGCTGCCGGAAAGGGCGAGCCGGTTCCCGAAGAACCTCTCGCGGAACAGCGCGCCCGGCGTGTCTTCTGTTTTTGGGTGCATAACTGTTTAATTATAGGGGTTTTCGCATCCATGTCAAGCCAAACCTCTCGGTAGCCGCTCCAAAATATAATTTTACAAAAAAAAGAAAAAAGGGTATATTGTTAACGCCTTGTCAGTGCTGCAAACAGGAGGGTGAAATTATGTCGCTTGTACGCTGGGACCCGTTAAAAAACCTCATATCGCTCCAGGAAAGGATGAACCGGCTCTTCGACGAGACGATGAAGATGAGCCACGGCCACGAGCCTGTCTCGGGAGGGGTATGGTCGCCCGCGGTTGACATATTCGAGACGGCCGAGGAGATAGTGCTTGTGGCGGAGCTTCCGGGCATAGAGCCCGGGGATGTGGACATCCAGGTCCGCGATAACACCCTGACCATCAAGGGCGAACGTAAAATGGAGAAGTCCGTCAAGGAAGAGAGCTTCCACAGGGTGGAGCGCGCCTACGGAGCTTTTTCGCGCACGTTCACACTCCCGTCCACCGTGGACCATGAGCGCATATCCGCGAACTTCACGAAGGGCCTGCTCGAAGTCAGGATGCCGAAGAGCTCGAAGGCCAGGCCCCAGAAGATAAAGATCGAAGTTAAAGAATAGGAGACCTGATGCATAAGATGCCGCGCCTTATCGCCATTGCAGTGCTTGCAGTAACGGCGGTCATGTTTGCCCCGCCGGCCTTCGCCCTTTCAGGGATGCCCGGCTCGTTCGCCGAGCTTGCGAAAGAGGCCGAGCCCGTCGTGGTGAACATAAGCACCACCCATGCCGCAAAACTCGCCGCTCCGCAGACGCCCTCCGAGGAGCTTTACAGGCGCTACTACGGAGGCGGGGCCCTGCCCCAGGAGTCCGAGACAAAGAGCCTGGGCTCCGGCGTCATAATAAGCGCCGACGGGTACATCCTTACCAACAACCACGTAGTGGCCGATGCGCGCGACGTAAAGGTAAAGCTCCCGAGCGGCGTTATACGCGAGGCGAAGGTCATAGGCACGGACGAGAAGACCGACTTAGCGCTCATCAAGGTGGACGCGGAAGGGCTCAAGGCGGCGAAGCTGGCCGACTCCGACTCCCTGCAGGTGGGCGACTGGGTCGTGGCAATCGGCAACCCGTTCGGGCTGTCGAGGACTGTAACCGCGGGCATAGTGAGCGCAAAGGGCCGCGAGTTGGGCGCTGGCCCGTACGACGACTTCATACAGACCGACGCGTCAATCAACCCCGGCAACTCGGGCGGGCCTCTCTTCAACACCTCCGGCGAGGTGGTCGGCATCAATACCGCCATCAACGCGGCGGCGCAGGGCATAGGCTTCGCGATACCAATCAACATAGCGAAGATAGTGGTGCGCGACCTCAAGGAGCACGGGCAGGTGGTGCGCGGCTGGCTCGGCGCAAGCGCGCAGGTCGTAACGCCGGAGCTTGCGGAGGCGTTCCATATGAAAGAGGCCAAGGGCCTCGTGGTCACGGGCGTGGAGAAGGGGAGCCCGGCCGACCTCGCGGGCCTCAGGACCGGTGACGTCATAACGGAGTTCGGAGGCAAGAAGCTGGAACACGCATCGGCCCTGCCGTGGATGGTGGCGTCGAGCAGGGTAGGCACCGAGCTTCCCATGAAGATTATAAGGGACGGGGCCGACCAGACGCTCATAGTTAAGATTGCCCAGATGCCGGGTTCCGGCGGCTCCGGCGCGGCGCAGAGGATGGAGGAGTCCATAGGCTTCACGGTGACCGACCTCACGCCGGATATAGCGCGCCAGCTTGGCATCGAGGGCCGCACGGGTGTGCTGGTAGCCGAGGTCACGAAAGATTCCCAGGCCGCCGAGGCGGGCATGAGGCCAGGCGACCTCATTATGGAGGTCAACGGAAGAATGGTCCCGAACAGGGACGCGTTCCAGGACGCGTTCAAGAAACTCAAGCCCGGCGACACCGTGGCCCTTTATGTCCAAAAACACGGAGAGAGCATATTCATACCGCTCAAGATAAAATGAAACCAATAAAGTACACGCTGGTCGCAGCACTGCTGCTTTTGCTACCTGTAATGGCCTACGGTTATCAGGTCGCGCTCGAGGCCTCTGCCAACAGGGAGCAGGTGAGCAAGGGCGAGGCATTCACCTACAAGCTCTCCATCATTGAAGAGGGCGAGGCCGACCGGGCCGCGCAGCCCGTGCCGCCTGACTTCACCGGCTTCAACGTGACCGGCACGTTCTCGTCCAGCTCGACCAAGGTGATAAACGGCAAGGCAAGGCGCGTCACCGACCAGGAATACCGGCTTTCCTCAGACCTGCCCGGCGAGCATGTCATCCCGCCCGCGAAGCTCGTGCTTACCGACCCGAAGACGGGCAAGACCGAGGAGGTGTCCTCCAACCCCGTAAAGGTCACCGTGCTCGAAAAGGGCAAGGGCGTAGTGCAGGGCCTCACGGAAGACATAAAAGACATCAAGTCGCCCAAGAGCTTCATGGACAAGGTGCGGCTGTTCTTCTACTTCATGGTCGCTATAGTAGTGCTGGTCTTCTTCCTGATCCTCGGCCTCGCAATATACATGGCGAAGCGTGCAAAAAGGAAGAAGAGCGCGGCGGGTGCCGCTGGGCCTGCGGCAGCCCCTGTCTCGACTATCTCCGCCAGAGACGAGGCGCTTGCGCGTATCGCACGCGCGGACTCGATGCGCGCGGACACGTCCGCTTATTACAGCGCAATTGCCGAGGCGGTGCGCGGGTACTTGAAGGCCGCGCGCGGGATACCCGCGCTCGAGGCGACCACGACAGAGATAATGGCGCACGTCCAGAAAACCGAGATACCGCAGCCCGTGCGAGACAGGCTGTGGTCGCTGCTCGGCGAGGCAGACCTGGTTAAGTTCGCGAAGCATTCGCCGTCAGAAGAGGAGAAGGCGCGGTTTATAGAAAAGGCGAGGCAGCTGGTTTCAGAGATATGAATATGTAGGGGCCGACCGATGTGTCGGCCCTGCTTCCTTGAAGTATCTCTTAAACTATCTCCGGTTCTGTTTCCTCAGGCGGCACCGGCGCACGCCGGAGCGCCTCCGCGTCCTGCGGCTGGTAGTACCTCTTGAAGTTGACGACCGTCTCGTGCAGGAATACCTTCAGTATCGCCGCGACCGGTATGGACAGCAGCATCCCCAGTATCCCGTAAAACTTCCCGCCCACGTATATCGCAATCAGCACGGAGAGCGGGTGTATGTCCACCGAGCGCGAGACCACGACCGGCTTCACTACCGCGTTGTCTATCAGGCGTATTACCTCGAATGCTATTATGATGTACAGCACCATCGAGAAGCTGCCGGTGTCCATGACCGACACAACTATTGCGACTGCCGCACCCGCGAACGGCCCTACGTACGGTATGAGGTTGGCAAGGCCCGTGAACGCGCCGATTAAAAGGAAGTACGGTATACCAAGTATCCATAAGGCTATCACCGATAGTATGCCGATGAGCAGGCAGTTCACCACCTGGCCCCTGAGGAAGTTGCCGAGCTGCCGGTCCATCCTGTGCACGAGGTTGAGCGTGAACTCGAAGTAGCGGTTGGGTACCGCGTTAATGAGCTGGCGCTTGAACTTCCGCCCGTCGGAGAGCATGAAGAACACGAAGAAGGGTATCATCACGAGGTCGGCCACCAGCTCGGCCGCGTTTAATACGTAGCTGAATATGTCCTTCCCGGCATCGGCAGTGTAGCGGTGTACCGCGTCGTGTATGTCGAAGTCCTGGAAGCCCAGGAACCCGAGCTTCGTACGCACGAAACCCTCGACCTTCAATGCGAGCGAGTCGGCCTGCCCGCCCGTTACGCCGGCCTGTATGGCCGCAACCTGGTCCTGGAGCAGGGGGAGCAGCATTATGATGGACAGTGCGGTAGCGCCCGCGAGGCCGGTGAATACCAGCGAGGTCGCCAACGTCCTGCCCATGCCCCGGGCCTCGACCCTGTTGACGACCGGGTTCAGGATGTATGCGATGAACGCGGAGATGACGAGCAGCTTTATGAGCCCGCCAAGCGCGTACATCAGCGCCCCGGCCGCAATAAGCGCAAGCACCAGGAATATGTAGCCGCCGCGGCTCGACGCCTTTCTTATCCGCATGACACCGCCATTAAGGTATCCTTGCTATGAGGTCCCGGACCTCCTGCTGGAGCGCCTGGACCTGCTCGTTCGACTTCTTGAGCCGTTCGCCGGTGACCATCGCCAGGTGCGTCATTACCTTCACGCCGAGCCTGGGGTTACGCTCGACCATGTCGAAGAGGTCCGCCTCGAAGAACCCGAAAAGCGTGCACGCGGTCTTCGCGACCGCCTTGGCCGAGCGTATGGAGTCGCCGAGAAGCGCGAGCTCCCCGAAGAACTCGCCTTCCGTAAGCTCGGCAAGCTGCTGGCCGGTGGGCTCGTATACAATCTCCACGGTCCCGTCTGCTACTATATACATGCCCGAGGCCTGTACGCCCTGGTTGAATACCACCTCGCCCGCGCTGTACTCGCGCCTGTGCAGTATGTTCTGGATGGCCGTGAGCTCCCTCTTGTTCAGCCCCTCGAAGACCGGGACCTTCTTGAGCAGGTCTACCACGCTGTCCTCGGCCTTACCGGACTTGAATATGTTTCCCCATACTATGTCCATAAGGTTATGCTCCACGCTTACTTTAGAAGTAGAGTTCGTTATTCCCGCGAAGGCGGAAATCCAGGTTTATTGTAGGGGCCGACCCGTGTGTCGGCCCTGAATTAAATTCCTGGGCCCCCCTTCGACTGCGCTCAGGGCAGGCTCTGTCAAGCACGGGGTGACAGGCAAGAGCAACCTTGTTTATAAGGGAGCTTTACTCATCCCGCCGCCCTTCAAAAACGGCAGCACGAACACCGGCAGCAGCTCGACCATATCGCCGAACGGAAGGCCCATGCCTTCGAGCGTTCTCCTGTAGTCCATGCATACCGGTTTGGCGGCCTCCAGCACCTCGTCCACGCCGCCTGCCTGGCAGCCTGACGGCGCGGAGCCGTCGGAAGGCGCGCAGAGCCTCGGGTCGGAGGTGGAGCAGTGCACCCTGCAGCCCATGGGACGCACAGGATATATCGCGCAGTGGTCTATGAGCAGGAATGGACAGCCCGGGCCGTGGAGCATGTATGCGGACGAAGCATCCAGGCCGCTATCCACGAGCCTGGGTATCTCGGTGGCACTCCACTCCAGCCAGGCCTCTACTCTTGTAACGGTGTCTTCGATTTCATCCGGGGCGAAGGTCTCTTTGATATGGGCCGCGGCAAGCGCGCATTCCGGCAGGGTGGCGCGGACGGGCAGGTAGCAGCACCAGGCGCAGCCCTCGCCGCAGCTTATGCTCAGCCCTTTACTTTCCAGCTCCCTAACACCCGCCTCGACCGCACGGTCTATCTGCGCGTGGAAAACCCTTGCGGTCTCGGCCAACCCGCTCAAAGGTATCATCGCCCCTCTATAAGCCTTACGGCTGAAGGTGGTACGAACTTATCCGGCAATCCCCTAAATGAGTATTTCGCAAGTATTTTATACCCGCCGGGCCATAAAGTCAAACAAAGCATGTATTTTGGGGCCGCGACCGGGAATTTTGCGTTTAAATCGCTTTTTTTCTTGCAATCGTAAATTTATTCATTATAATGTCATTATGAGTTCAGGTTGCAGATTTAAACGAATACGTAATGCGGAGTGTGGAAATGCTGCCCGACAGGTTGGATAAAGAAAAGCTCTACATCCAGCTGACCAATATATTCATTGCAAAGATACGTTCCGGCGAATGGCGGCCAGGCCGCCAGATACCGACGGAAGAGGACCTCTGCAAGTCGCTGGGCGTCAGCAAGATAACCGTGCGAAGGGCCATAGACAACCTGGTATTCGAGGGGTTCCTCGAAAAACTCCAGGGCAAGGGCACCTTCGTGCGCCAGAGGGTGGTGCACGACGGCATATCCATGAAGACGACCCTGTTCGAGGGCGTGTTCCTGCCGGGCGGCGGCCGCGAGAACATCAAGGTAGTCGAAAACAAGGTGGTCCAGGGCATACCGGACGACGTTATCAGGCGCATGGGGCCGGTTATAGACAAGGACATGTACTTCCTGTCGAGGCTCAAGATCGCCGAGGGCGTGCCCGTGCTCTTGAACGAGATATTCATACCGCTTCGGGTCTGCCCCCTTCTTAAGGAATGGGAGCCGGACGGGGCGTCGGTATTCGAGTTCCTTAGGGAGCACGCGGACTCCAAGATTACAAAGGTATTCCAGACCGTCGAGGTCGGCAAGCCTGAGGAGTCTACGGCGAGGCTTCTGAATGCCCGTGCCGCCGGTGCCTGCATGATAATACACAGGCTGTTCCATTCGGCCGGCGACGCCACGCTCGCGTACTCGAAGACCACGGCGCGGAGCGACCGTTTCAAGCTGGAGACCGAGTACGAGCGCGTAGGCTGATTTGCTGTTTGACAAATATTCATTATAATGACATAATAAGAAGTGTGTTTCATAATGCACTTTTTGTATAGACCAAGCTAACAAACGGGAGGGAGGCCTATGAAAAGCTGATGCGGGGGTCTGGACCTTAAAAGGTCCTGCCGTGATGCCGGATCAATTTTTATCCATTCGGTGGTTCGTACCTTATATATGGACTTGAAATCAAGGAGAGTTACTGTGAAGAAAATAAACGGTTTTTTTAAGCTCTGGGCGCCGGCGATCACGGTCATCGCATTGACGCTGGTAGCGTACGCAGCCTTCGGCTCAACCGATGTCGCCTCACACCTGCCTGCCCTTCCGGCCGGCGTAGGTGAAACCGCGGCCCCCTTAACCGCGGCCAAATCCACCATGCCCTGGTGGTCCTGGCCCGCCATCCTTTTTGTTGTCACCTTTGTCATGGGTATCGCAGCGGTGCTTGCGGGCGTGGGCGGCGGCGTGCTGTTCGTGCCCATCGTCGGAGGCTTCTTCCCCTTCCACATGGACTTCGTAAGGGGCGCGGGCCTCATGGTGGCCCTGGCGGGCGCGGTTGCTGCCGGGCCCGGCCTCCTGAAGAAGGGCATGGCCGACCTCCGGCTCGCCATCCCGGTCGGCCTCATTGCTTCGGCCGGCGCTATAGGCGGCGCAATGGTAGGCCTCGCCCTGCCCCAGAAGTACGTACAGATAGGCCTGGGCGGGACGATACTCTTTATAGTAGCCATAATGCTCAAGGCCAAGAAGTCGGACTTCCCAGAAGTGCCCAAGGCGGACAACCTCTCCTCGGCGCTCCGGATATTCGGGATATACCACGACGAGGCCTCCGGCAAGGACGTCGCCTGGAAGATACACAGGACGCCGGGCGCACTCGCCACGTTCATACTGATAGGTTTCATGGCAGGCATGTTCGGGCTCGGCGCGGGCTGGGCGAACGTACCGGTCCTGAACCTCATGATGGGCGCGCCCCTCAAGGTGGCGGTCGCGTCCTCCAAGTTCCTCCTGTCCATCACCGACACCTCGGCAGCATGGATATACATAAACAAGGGCGCGGTGCTGCCGATGATAGTAGTGCCCTCGATAATAGGCATAATGCTGGGCTCGCTCGTAGGTGTCAAGATACTCGCAAAGGCAAAGCCCGCCTTCATCAAGTGGATGGTCATAGGGCTGCTGCTCTTCGCCGGCCTCAAGGCCATGCAGAAGGGCCTGGGCCTTTAGGCCCGTATCGATAAAGGCATAAACATAACAAATATCCGGGAGGTTTATAATGGACGCAGAGAAGGTAGTGACGGCGGGCGAGCAGTTGGCGTACGCAAGTGCGGCGGCGGACACTCATGAGAAGGCCGGCGTAAAGACGAGGGCAACGGAAGAGCAGTTGAGGTACGCCAAGGTCCTGAGCTATGGCATGAAGGTCGGGCTGCTGGGGATAGTGGCGACCATGGTGATATACATGCTGGGGATCCTGCCGGCCAAGATACCGGTCGGCGAGGTATCGAACTACTGGGGCATGTCGGTACACGAATGCCTCAAGGCCACCGGTTGCAGCCCCGGTTGGGCATGGGTTAACATGCTGGGCTACGGCGACTTCATCAACTTCCTGCCCATTGCAGTACTCGCGGGAATTACAGTAGTTTGCTACATCTCGATTATACCCATCCTGCTGAGAAAGAAGGACAAGGTATACGTCGCCATAGCAATCATGGAGGTGCTGGTGCTGGCACTGGCCGCTTCCGGCGTAATCAGCACTGGAGGCCACTGATGTACAAGAAGATACTCTTCTGTACTGACGGCTCCGTCAATTCGGCGTGCGCGCAGAGGGAGGCAATAAAGCTCGCCAGGGAGGGCCAGGGTACGCTCTACGTGCTGATGGCCGTTAACCTCTCCGACGAGTTCGAGGCGCTTGCGCCCGGCCTTACCGGCAAACTGACCGACCAGGCCGCCAAGAGCGTCAAGAAGATAATAGACGCGGCCAGGGCGGAAGGCGTGACAGCCGAAGGCGTGGTCAAGGACGGCGAGCCGCACGTATTGATACTGGAGACCGCGAAGGAAAAGGGCGCCGAGGCCATAGTGCTCGGCACGCACGGCAGGAAGGGCTTTATGACCACGGTCATGGGCAGCGTGACCCGCAAGGTCATTGCCGAGGCCTTCGTCCCGGTTATAGTGGTCCACTCGAAGCACTGTGCGGTTTAGCGGCAACAAAAGTGTTGACAAGGCGTCGGCTTATGGATAAAATTATGGAGTTTTTTGCCCAGCCGCGCCTGGAAGACCGCACGCGGACTATTTGGACCAACCGAAAACCGAGGAGGAGAATGTGAAAAAGGTATTAGGCATCGCCGTATCGGCGCTTCTTGTATTTTCCTTAGTTGCGTTTGCCGCATGCGCCAAGGGCAAGGGCAGCGACCCGCTAGTGGGGAGCTGGGCCATGGTAGGTGCGCCCGAAAAGAAGGTGAATATAACCAAGGAAGGCGAGCAGTATATGTACGAGGGCAGCCAGGGCAAGACCCCGGCCACCAAGAAGGACGAGAACACCCTTCTCGTGCCGATGGGCCCGATAGAGGTCACCGTCAAGCTTGACCCCAAGACGGGCATACTGAACGTATCGTTCATGAGCGAGAGCTATAACTACAAGAAAGTCGGGTAGGAGTACTTGATATAAGCTGTAACGGGAAAGGGGACGGCCATCGGCCGCCCCCTTTTCTATGGCGCATGCATCCGGACAGCGTCCGGACAGGAAAAAACTGGTTGATTTTTAGCGGCCTTTATATTAAGGTATTTACAGTTGTACGTGACCGTGCAAAACCCCGGCAGGTCGTTTAGGCCGGTTTTCACGGGAGCCGCCAAAGATTTTTGTACATTAAAATAGTAAAAGGAGTTTGAACGATGAAGAAAGCTGGCCTCCTTGCGATTTCTATCCTGAGCGCAACCGTCCTTTTCGCATGCGGCGGCAGCAAGCCGTCCACCCCTGAAGGAGGCAAGCCCGCACAAGGCCAGCAGCAGGTCGTGCCTCCGATGGGGAAGCCCGTCGTGGAGGTGCCTGCGAGCGTGAAAGGCAAGTGGAAAGGGGTAGTGATCCTGGTCATGGACAAGGAGAAAAAGTCCACCACGGAACACAAGTTGAACCTGGGGGAGAAGTTCAAGCTTCCCGGCTCAGACCTCTCGGTGGATGTCAAGGAATACTTCCCGTCCTTCGTTATGCAGGGCTCCAAAATAACTTCTATTTCGAACGACACCGACAACCCTGCGGCGCAGGTCGTAGTGAGCGATGGCGGCACGGAGATTTTCAACGGGTGGCTCTTCGCCAACTTCCCCACTACCCATGCGTTCTCTCACCCAAGGTATGCCATCACCCTAAAGGGAGGCATAGCAAAGTAAATGGACCGGGAGGACAACATGGTCAAAAGACTGATACTGCCTGCGCTGCTTTGCATCGCCCTTGTCCCGGCCGTATCCGGCTGCGGCAAGAGCCAGGAGGCCCAGAAGGCCGAGGAGGAGGCCAAGCAGTTCGAGATCCAGAGCTATGCCGAAGGCGTGACCCCGCCGCCCAAGCCCGCGCCCTTGCCCAAGGACCTCCAGGTCATAGTGCCGCCGTCGGTAAAGAGCAAGTACGGCTCTGTGGTCATGCTCGTAGGCAACAGGAAGACCAAGGAAATAAAGAAGTTTACCGTAAAGCTGGGCGGGAAGGCCCAGGTGCCGGGCACGGACTTTACCATAGAGGTACGGGACTACCTGCCGCATTTCATAACCCAGGGCAAGACCGTGACCACCAAGACGGAAGAGCCCAAGGACCCCGTGGTGCGCGCCACCATCTACCAGGGCGGCAAACAGGTATTCGACGGCTTCATCTTCCAGAAGCACAGGACCCCGTCGTTCCTTACCGACGACTGGGCGATAGGGCTCCACGAGGCCGTGGCCAGGTAACCCCTTTTTTATACCAGCGGGACCCTGACAATGTCGGGGTTGCCGTAGTCGAATTCACCGTCCCGGACCGCCAGCAGGTACACCGGGATGTCCCCGGTGTTCCTGAATGCGTGTCTTATCCCAGGCGGTATCACTACCAGTACGGGCTCTCCGTTTAACTCACGCTCCTTCAGGGCCCCCTCTTCCTCCCAGTAGAACATGCCCCTGCCAGTGAATATGAAAAGGTACTCGTTCGTATGGGCATGGTAGTGGTTACCCCTTACCTGGCCAGGGTATATGGAGACGACGTGCATGCCCTTTACGTCGGTGCCGGGCAGGCCTGAACCGCCCAGGATGAAGGGGTAGGCGGACCACCCCGTCCTGGGGTCCTCGTGGAAGCCTTCCGTAAGAATCCTGAACTCAACACTCTGCATATTCGCGTCCCCCTTTGGCAATACTATTGTCCGTGCAACATCCGTATATTATAAGTATAAAACGCTAACAGTCAAGGGTTCCCGTTAAATTTTCTCTTGAAATTACCGCCGCTTTGTGTTATTGATTAAAGACAATTTAGGTCTTGCAGCAATGTTCAAGGAGATGCGATGCCCGGTTCCGACCTTGTGATGTACGAGGAAGAGTTCCGACTTATTGATGCGGAACTTCAGCGCCTCCAAAGCCAATCGAACGCGAAAGTGGTATTCCTGGTCGACAAGAACGGGCAGCTCATCGCCAGTGTCGGCGAGACCAAGGGCATCGATACCACCTCGCTCGCCTCGCTCACGGCCGGCAACATAGCCGCCACGGGCGGCATAGCCAAGCTCCTGGGCGAGAAGGAGTTTTCGATACTCTTCCACGAGGGCGAGAGGGACAACATACATATAACGATTATAGGCCAGAGGGTCATACTGGTCGTGATATTCGACCAGCGCAGTTCCCTCGGCCTTGTCAGGCTCCGCGTCAAGAAGAGCTCCGAGATACTTGCCAAGATATTCGAGACGATGCAGGAGAAGGCCGAAAGCGACAAGAACAAGGGCCAGGCCGCCTCGTCGCCGTTCGCGGAGATTACGGACGAGGACATAGACAACCTTTTTGGATAAGTCAGTTCAGGCTTGCACCGGAGATATATTCCCGCAGGCATAAGGCAATCTTTAGGGTCCCAGTTATCCCATGTCTTTCATAAACTACTCTTCACGTGAGATAAACGTCAAGCTCGTATACTACGGGCCTGGCCTCTGTGGGAAGACCACAAACCTGCAGTACATATACAGGAAGACCAACCCCGACGCCAAGGGCAAGATGATATCGCTTGCCACCGAGACGGAGCGTACACTGTTCTTCGACTTCCTGCCGCTCGCCTTGGGCGAGATACGCGGGTTCAAGACCAGGTTCCACCTCTACACCGTACCCGGCCAGGTCTTCTACGACGCGTCGAGGAAACTCATACTGAAGGGCGTGGACGGCGTCGTATTCGTGGCGGACTCCCAGGTAGAGCGCATGGAGGCCAACGCCGAGAGCGTAGAGAACCTCCGCATCAACCTCGCGGAACAGGGCTACAACCTGGATGCCATCCCGTATATAATCCAGTACAACAAACGCGACCTCCCCAACATAGCGCCCGTCGGCGAGATGAACAAACTGCTCAACCCCAAGGACCTCCCGTACTACGAGGCGGTCGCCACTACCGGTGTCGGCGTATTCGACACGCTGAAGGCGCTCGCCAAACAGGTGCTCTTCGAGCTGAAGAAGGGGCGGTAAACGCTCCATGCGGCGTGATGCTGCCTGCCTTCTGTAGATAACTGCACTTCTAAAATAGCAACCGTTTTTAAGAAACCAGAACGTACACTAACATGCCGTCATTCCCGCCCATTCGGCTCCGCTCAGGGCAGGCTCCGGCGGGAATCCAGGTTTAAAAGTTACTGGGCCCCCGCTTTCGCGGGGGCGACTGTCGTTGGATTGTGACGCTATTGTCGTCCCGAGCGAAGTCGAGGGACCTGCTTTTCAACTTGCGGAGGTTTTTAAAATGTACAAATCTCTAATCACTTCTTGTACCATCGCAATAGTCCTATTCATGAACACTCCCGCACACTCGCAGGAGCTCATCCCGTATAACGGGGCGGTCGCGGGCGCAAGCGAAAAAGTCGTTAGCAAGCTCGACCTGACATTCTGCCAGACGTCCACGCTGACGGCGAGCCCGGACGGCGCGCATATCGCATGCGTCGTGGTGGACGGCTCGCGCAAGTGCCTTGTGCTGGACGGCAACAGAGCGCGCTACTACAACGACATACTTAACAGGAGCATATCATTCAGCCCCGACGGCGCGCACGTCGCATACGTGGCGAACGAGGGAGGCCGCGACTTCGTGGTGGTGGACGGGGTCGAGGGGCCGAGGTACGACAGGGTGCCCGTCGACTCGCTCATATTCTCGGCACAGGGCGGGCATCTCGCATACTCCGCGAGCTTCGGCGGGAAGTGGGTCGCGGTCGTTGACGGCCGTCAGGGAAAGCTGTACGACGACGTGGACGGGCGGAGCATCATATTCAGCCCCGACGGTGCGCACATCGCATACGCGGCCAAGAGCGGCGCTAAATCCTACGCTGTGACGGACGGCAGGGAAGGCGATATGTGCGACGGTATCAAGCCGTGCAGCATGAGGTTCAGCCCGGACGGCAAGAGGCTCGCATACGCGGCGATGATTGGACTTCAGTGGCGGGTAGTGGTGGACGGCCGTGGTGACAGGCTGTACGACGACGTGCTCGACTGTAGCGTGACGTTCAGCCCTGACGGTGCACATGTCGCGTACGCGGCCAAGGTTGGTGCGCGGAGCTTCGTGGTAGTGGACGGCCGTGAAGGCAGGCCCTACGACCGCATTGTACCCACCGAGAACGGCAGGGTGTCGTTCACGCCGGACGGGACACTGCGCTACATCGCGCGCGAGGCGGGGTATGTTTACCTGGTGGAACAGGCGGCGAGGTAGGGGTCTACGATTATGATACGGACGGCAGGCTCGTCACCGTGACGGCAGGTAGCCGGGTGTTCACGTATACGTATACCGGCGGGAACCCCGTGCCTGACCAGCTACAGAGGCCGAACGGCAGCATTACGTATTACACCTATGACAAGCTGTACCGGCTACTGGAAATAGCCAATAAGACAAACACGGGCGTGGTTATAAACGGCAACGCGTTTACGTATGACAAGGCGCACATGAAGACAAAAGAGGTCATCACCAACGGTGGCTCGCCGGGCTTCCTGCCGAACAAGAGCTTCGCGTATAACAACGTGAACCAGCTCACCACGTCCGGCTACGCCTATGACGCGGACGGCAACATGACGAGTTTCAAGACCCCTGACGGTTACGCGGCTACGGCGAGCTACGATGCGGAGAACAGGTTAAGCACCGTTACGTATACTGACTCTAATAACATTCAGCACAACTATGCGTTCACGTACAATGCCGATGGTCTCATCGCCAAGCAGGTGATTGACGGCGTGGAGACGCGGTTCATCTATGACAACCAATACAACGTGCTTCAGGAGCGGAATAGCAGTAACGCCGTTACCCGCTCCTACATATGGGACCCGACCGCGCCGGGCGGAATAGGCGGACTATTAGAGCTTACTGTTGGAGGTGTGCATTACAGCTACCTCTATGATGGCAAGGGAAACATTAATACTGTAATAGATAGTTCTCAAAATGCAGTGGCTTCTTATCGGCATGATGCGTTCGGTAATCTAATATCGAAGAGTGGGACGAGACTGTGCCAAACTTAGTTGAAAATTGAGAAGTGGCTCCAAACGTGGTAAGGTGTTTTCTGTGAGGAAACACACCTTTATCACAGAAAGGAGCCACCATGAGAAGGATTGCACAGAAGAC
>Ga0334722_10001002_pt1 | contig 37688 bp, 62 predicted proteins | sample C3_bottom_MG_FD_207210 | JGI IMG/M metagenome (GOLD analysis project Ga0334722, IMG submission 207210) | Sediment microbial communities from Yellowstone Lake, YNP, Wyoming, USA - C3_bottom | ecosystem: Environmental > Aquatic > Freshwater > Lake > Sediment | place: USA: Wyoming | collected... | reverse complement strand
CATGGCAGCCTGGGCCTCTTTGTATGAGGCCTGGGCCTTGAACGCGGCTGCTATTTCTTCGGGCGTGTACTTCGGTGCATCGGCTGGCTGCTCAGTCTGTTTTCCCGCTTCGTCCGGGGCCGCGTCCGCTTGTCCTTCCGGGGCTTTGTCGGCTTGTCCTTTGTCGTCGGTGCTGGCTGTCGCCTCTGCTTCTTCAACAGGCGGTGTCTCAGGGGCTGCCTCGGCTTGTCCTAATTCCTCGCCAGTGGATTCTATGTCGCCCGCTAAATGGTCAATCAGTTCCATCTCGGACGGGTTTTCTGTAAGTTCCTTTATCTCACTCATCGTCTTCCTCCTTTAAAATGCGCTTCATATTGACTATCGGGGCTTCGATAATGCCTATCAGATATTTACAGGAGAGTGCTTTTTCTTGCGCCCTCACGAGGTTGTTCGGCCATTCGGTATCGCCCTTCTTGACGTCCATCATTTCCGCTTGCGCTTCGGATAACCTTTTATCAAGGAGCGGTTTCAAGTAGCCTGTCCATACTTCAGACTGCGTAAACTCTTTCATGGTGCGGCCAAAGGATACGGCCTTTTCTTTTATCTCTTGACGCTGCCTATCCTCGTTAAACTGCTCAATAACATTCAGAGCGTCAACCGCGTCCGTTATGCTCATGTTGCGCCTGCCATTTCAGGCGGTGCGCCCTGCGGTATGCCGGGCAATCCAGCGGGTGCGCCTAATTGAAGCTGTCCCGGTGCGGGTAACATCGGCTGCGCGGGCTGGCCCTGCTCAGTCATATCAAAGAATCGGCCCACATCTTTACGGCCCATTGCGCTCAAGAAATCCTTGAAAGCCTCTTTCTGGTTAATGAACGGGACACCCTTAATCTGGTTAAGAACCGCCGTCGCCTCATCGCGCTCCTTCGACCGGGACGCTGATGCCTGGCTACCCATCGGCTGCGGGTCGAACTCGCCCTCCAAATCCCGATCCTTGAGTACCCAAGGGTATTTTTGCCCGGTCATCTCGTCGCTTTTGACAATCACCATGCCCATGCCAATCATCTTCTTGCGCATGTCAAGTGATACCCTGGCATATTCCTTTATTCCCAGATATTCGATGCACGATATTTTGAGGTTAAGGCGGCCCGTTTCCTTATTGGCTATATAGTCGGTTTCCGTCGCGGTCTTCTTCGTGCCGGGAGAAGATAAGGCGTGTTCGCCAACCGTCGCCATGCGCATATATGTCAGGAGCTGCTGCTGCTCTTGCAGGTTTGCGGGAAGTGTCACGTTACGGAAAGGAGCCTCGCCAATGCCGCCTATTCGGCCCTGTTTGACGCGGATCATGGAACCGGGCCTAAGTATATTCTGGCTTTCGTTCTCAAGCGTCCCGGTTTCGACAACGAGCGATTGGTTGTTGAATATCTCGGCAGCGTCCACACCCTGATTGAATTTATTATTCAGGGCATGAAACATGCTCTCCATTATTTCAGGCTCGCCCTTGCTATAAAACTGCATCGGCTGCTCGTAGTTGCCTATCTTGATAAACTGCGAGCCCTCGAATAATTCCGGTGCGGTTTCTTTTAGGATGGTGTCCCGGTTAGCTATGACGGTTACGGTATTCTCAACCGTGTCGTGGAACTCCAAAACCTCGACGGCCTCCTTCAGGGCGTCGGCGTTGTTGTAGCCCAAGTTGATATAATTGAGTAAGTCCTGTCGCCAATCCTCGTCCGCTATCCCGCCGAAAGACGCTATCTTGTCCGCGTTTTTATAGCCGTAAAGCTGCGCGTCCTTAAGAAACCGCTTCTTTGAGGTGTATATTTTGCGGTGTATCCAGTAGTCAGGGGCTTGCGTAGAAGTCGCCGCAGGATCGAAGTACGCACTCCATATATCCATTACCGCCGCGTCCGGCCCGTCGTATATTATTTTGCCGGATACTTTATTTATATCGAAACGATAGAACGGCTTCAGGAAAGAGTCTCCAAATATCAGGTATTGAAGCACCCAGGATACCGTCTTTTGTCGGATACCTGCCCGCAAAAAGTCCCACGTCCACATATCCTCAACGTTCTGGCAGTTATCTATGGCTATTTGGTTAATCGGGAAGGCTGTCACCATTGGCTCGCCGCCGAAGATTGCAGCTTCTATGCGTGGTAACTGGTCATGGATATTTGAGAAGATTGTCGGGATGACTACGTTGGAGCGATACGGATACTTGGATTTATTGCGGTAATTCGTGGCGAGTGCGTAATTCTTTATCCAACGCGTCTCGTAGAATTGCCTACCTGACCGTGCGGCCTTGAATAAATCAAGGATTGAGTTCACGTCCTGCGGCAAGTCTTTTGTCGAAACCGCCATGTTTCACCCCGAAATAAAAAAGCCCGGAAAATGGATTTCTCCACTCTCCGGGCCAAAGTACCTCGATAATGAATCGGGTCTGCCTCGGTAAAGCAAATCTTACAGTTTTACTATATGAATCTGCTTACACCTACCGCATTTCGCCTCGATAGTACCATAACCGCATGCTTTAAGCAACAACAAATTGCAGACGGGGCAGCGTACCTCTCTTATCTCAGTACGCTTGGCAGAAAAGAGTATGTCCCTGTCCCGCTCGGTCAAGGTCAACACTATTCAATCACCTCAAGTGCATCCGGGTCGGCAGGAGACATTACAGATTCAGAGGCGGTGTCAATCTCGGTTATCTCTGCCGTGGCCTCTATGTCCTCAAGGATGAGCCTCACGCCGTCCGGGTGCATCTCAGGCGCGTCCTCAATGCCTATCACGTTCCGGCCCTCGGCAACAACAACCGCCGCGTCTGCCTTACTACCTAATATGTTTATCAGCTCTTTTACATTCACGGTACGCCTCCTGTTTATTCTACCCACGGTCTGTTAGGTTCTTCATCTTCCATGACAAACCCCACACTTTCCCTTTGTCCAGGTGTCCACGTCAACAAGGAATATCTTCGTGCCTGTGTTTGCGGCCCGGTCAAGCTGTATCCCGCCGCCTGATATGCCGACAACCCGCGCCTGCTCCTGTCCTGTGGCCGGGTTAATGGCGACCGCGCCCTTTAGGTCGGCCGCTGGAGCCTTTTCTATGCAGGCAACCATAAGTAAGGCGATAAACGCTATGAGCATGATATGTTTAATCATCGGTCGAATCGTCCACGGCATTCATGCCTTTAAGCTCTTCCAGCAAACTCTCCATCTCGTCCACGCTCGACTGTTCCTCGTCGGCTGATTCTTTGCCCTCTTTCAGTATGGCCGGGCCTTCCTTCATCGCCGCCCTGAATCGTTTGTTGTCTTTCCTGATTGCCGCCGCATCCGCAAGGCATCTGAAGTCGGCGCGCGCTTCATAGTTCTTATCCTCGCCTACTATTGCCGCATCCATTTTCATTATGCTGCTCCCGTGTAAGAGTTGCCGAATACCTGCCTGAATTTAGCCGGATCTTCCAGGTGCGCCCGTTCCGCTATTGCGCAAATAACTTGGGCATGAGCGATGTTGTTCATTTCTTTAGTCCGCTCGTAAATCCATTCCCATTCCGACGAGGTCAAGTCAACCTCTGACAGAAATGAAGCGACACGCGCCCGGGATACGCCTTTCGGCAGACGTGCCGACCTTCGGCGTATATGACTTGTCCGGACTGATTGACTTTAGCCTTTCCAGCACTGTGCCGGGTAAAAGCTTGATTAACGCCATGCCTTCCCTCCTATGGCCCTATGTAGTGGCCTTCAACGTAGTTTCTTGCATCGTCGCGGGGATCGGGACGCGGGGCCGAAGCCTTGACCTTCTCCTGGAATCCCCTGGCGAACGTCTCGAATGCTTTCGTGGGATGACTGGCCCAGTCGTGTGCCGGATACTCAATAAATACCTGCCTCTTATCATCCCATTCGCGGTGATAGTTTTTGAGTGCCTTCACTCCGTCCGCGCATTTGGTCTTCTCAATCCAGACACGAGGCAAAAACGCCCTAACCGCCTGTATACCTTCAGCTTGGTTCGGAACCCGTGAAACCGTCCTTACCGGCTTAATCCCAAGCCCCTCAAGCGTCTCCTTGCGGGTCTTACCGTCTGACAACTCCCTTACCTCAACGTCGTGCGGCAGAAGATGTTCCTCGTAAGCATACGGCCTTTCCTTGAGTATCTTTGCATAAAAGTCTAAGCCGTGGTCACTTGAGGCAAAGAAATCAATTGCGCGTACCTCTTTGCCGACAATCTGGAAAAACCAGATGTCAAGCTCATCATTCATACCCAAGTCCCAGGACGTATAAACTGGGAGTGTCGGCTCGTAAGGTACGTTACAAATCCGGCCTTCCTTCTCTGCCGTGTTCATCTGCTCTGCAAAGTACGCGCCGATTACCTTGTTGTTGAAGTTGCCCTCGTATATAAAATCATAGGCTTCCGGGTCGGTTGCCTTGAGGTGTAGCCTGCGCTGCTTTAGCTTCTCAGATTCAAACGGATTATCCCGATACGATACCTTTTTAACAATCGTCCCGGCTGGCGGGTGGACAACCCACTCCTGATACGTCGGGTCATCCTCGGTTGACGGATTGAATACAACCCATATCTCGGAACCGTCTTTCCTGACCGTCGGGATAAGTTTTGACCACGAATCAGCCGATACCCTTTGAGCTTCTTCAACTATGCAAATGTCTATGCCTTCAAAAGACTTCATGCCGTCCGGGTTATGCCGAAGCCCCTTAAAGACGAACGTCGTGCCGTTCCTGCCGATGATACGGGTCTTTTGTACAGTGTAGAAGCTTCTCAGGTCGTGTGCGTCTATGCGGTCAACCAGGAGCTGATAGATAGAATCTTCAATCGAGTTCTGAATCTCACGGCCACACATAAACCGGAGCTTTTCCATCTGGCCACGAATTAAAGCAGCGTCAACAACGGCCCAAGACTTTGCGCCGCCTCGTCCGCCCCAGTATACCTTATCGACACCCTTAACAAAGAGTTCTTCAAAGGCTTCCGGTATCTGTATTGTGGCAGTCGCCATTACGCGTGTCCCATTTGTGGCAGAAACTCGACACACACAATCCGGGCCGTCAATGTCCTTGACTATCCCGTATCCGTCCATTGTCTGGACAATATCGCCATATCTGACAACAACCGGATAAGGCGGGACGTGAGAAGTCGAGACCGGGTTCATACCACCCTGACCTCGACCGCCTTAACGCCGCGCTCGCTCTCCACCAGGTTAAACTCGACGGCCTGCCCCTCGGTCAAGTTGCGGCGCCTGTCGTCGCTCACGATGTCTGTGTAGTGGACAAACACATCAGTACCGCCCTCGTCCGGCTTGATAAAGCCGTACCCTTTCTCACCCTTCCACGCCAAAACAGTTCCCCTGGACATTATTCCGTCTCCTTTGTGGGTCGTATAAACTCAACCGTGAGTGTGCTTTTGATAGGTTCGCCGTCAACGCCCGATACTTCAGCGGCTATCTTCTCGCCGTATTTACGAGGGCATATCTTGGCAGCGTATTTCAACCGCGCCTCAACCCTGAGCCGGGATCGCTGGACAAATTCAGAATTTAACAGCCGCTTGCCTTCGTCGGTGAAAACTTCGTCCAGGCTTGAATCGTCAGCAATCTCTGGTATTTCGTCGAGAAGGTTTCCGGCCTGAATCTCGCGGGCCTTAATATACTTCTCGGAAAACTCGGGCTCCTTCGCGAGCCAAGAATAAACCGTGTCCTGGTTCGGCATTCTCTCGTCTAAGCATATTTTCCGTAAAGAAATCCCTGAAATCAATAGTTTACATATTGCCTCTCCAAATTCAGACGAATAGAGATATGGCCTACCTTCCGGTATTTTTTGTTTCGGCGGTGTTTTCTTTTTCGGCTTCTTCTCTTTTGCGAGTTTCCGGGTCGGCTTCTTTGGGGGAGTCTTTGGGACGGGTGATTTTTTTGGCGTGTTCTTGGCCGGGGAGGTCTTACGCTTCTCAGGTGGGTCAGTTATGGATTTCTTACCGCTCAAGCCGCCTCCACGTTCGCTTTATTAGACTAAGTGATCGAAAAAAAAGCGGAACTTGATTTTAGTCCTCGCTCAGTTCTCCCGCATACTAATCCCCTAACACAAAACCCTGTAGGGCAAAAAGTGTGCCAGGTTAAAAAAAAATCAAAAAAAACTGAAAAAACTTTGCAAGCCCTTAAGATACTTGCTTTTTTCGCTGCCGGGGTTCTTGCGAGATTTCGCCGGCTCTCGCAACGGTTGCCCGGTCGCCGCTCCCGACCGCTCCCAACCCTCTCAGGCTGGCTCCCCATGCCCTATCCGGCACCTAACGCGCCCTGTAGTCCTATCCCGCCCGGTGCCGGTCGCTGGCATGAGCAACACTGGAGGCGGGCATCGCGTGTATATCGGGCATCCCGGCAGGCGGAACCACGAGGGGCCCAGAGCTCAGCACTCTGTTTTTTCACCGTGCCGGGTATTGTAGCCCGTTATCCTGCAACTATCGTTGCAGAATATTTAGGAAATGTCAACAAAAAAATGTAACCCGGGCGTCTCCGGGTGACTCCGGGCAACTAACCCATTGATTATACACGGCGAAAATTATTTTTAAAAAAAATGAATATCCTCTTGACAAAGGTATCCGTATGTGGTATATATATGGGTATCAATATATAGAGCGGGGCGGACGCCCCAATAACCAGGAGGGAACATAATGAACCTTATCCACATCTACGAGAACGACGACAACACACTCGGCGCATCGGTAACCTACCTGCCTAAGGGATGGGACGAGGCCCATGGCGGGCGCATCGGCTGGTTTTGGAACGACGCCAACGGGGGCGAGAGCGGGAACGCCTGGGCGTGGAGCGGCCCGTTCCCCACTCCGGAGGAAGCGGAGACGGACGCTGAACGCGCTGAGGCAGAACGCGCTGAAGCAGAAAAGGAGGCCATGTGAAAGCGACGCCGGGGAAGGCTCGTGTGGACGGCTACGGCTACATTTAAACGGGCGGCGGAAACTTTGCGCGCTTGCCCGCATATCCCGGAGGCAACAGAGCCGACTATTTGGGCCGTGAACATCGCTATCACTATGGCAGAAAAGGAGGCAAAATGACAACGTTCATCCCATTATCTGAAGCGCAAATATGCCCGGAATGCGACCTCATACGTCGCGGCCCAGGGCCATGCGCGTGCGGCAACTCAGAGACGGTCTCCATGTCCCGGGCGCTCACGCACCCGGCGGACAGGCCGCGCGTGGTATCGTTCCGCTCTGCGCCCGTCCGCATCCCGCGCGGCTCGGTAGTACGGCGCGCGTTCGCTCCAGACACACACCACGAATAGGAGTAGGGTAAATGCTAATCGAACAGCTCGTAATAATAACCTGTAAACGATGCGGCCATAAATGGGCGCCGCGCCAACTCGATGTCCGGCAGTGCCCGCGCTGTAAATCGGCGCACTGGGAACAGCCGAAAACTAAGAAGCCGGCCAAAAAGGAGAAGGACGGGAAATGATCATCTTTTAACGAACGGAGTCCTAATGTGGCAGGAAAAAGGGGAACTATATACATAACTCCCTTTCCCTTTGTTTTCAATGACTTGCAAACTATTTTCAATTATTTTCACTTTTTTTAAAAAACCCCTTGACAAAACAGATAACACGTGTTATAGTTATAACATAACAAGGGAGGTACGAAATGGATGCTGTATATGATGCAATCAAAATGGCTCGCTACAATAGGACTATAACAGCCGACAATTTCCGCGCTATGCTTTTGCAGCTCTTGGGCGGCTCGCGTGACCAGTCTCGCATTATCGAGATATGCGGCAATCTGGCCGACCTTTGCGGCTCCAAAGACCGCGAGAGATATACCGACCTGCCTAAGATGCTTGGAGAGTGGGCCGCGGATAATTATGTGGAGACCGTAGCAGATGGCAAGTCTGTGGATAACCTTATGTTTTTGGCCGACCAAATACGCAAGGCCGCTTAATAACAGGAGGTACGAAGATGCAAAAATACAAAGGGTACGAGATTTATCCGGTCAAAAACGAGGAAACGCAAGACGTTATATATCACAGAGTTATCGCGGACGAGAGCACGGTCAAGGCACTCGGCTACTTCCCGACTCCTGTCGTGGGTGCGAGCGTTGCGGTCATCAAGCGGTTTTTGAACAATGGCTGTAAGTTGGCCGGATTGTCTGGGCACGACAAAAAAAACTTGGGGGCATAGCATGGCTACCTTATATATACGTAATGTTCCAGAGGATATACACCGGGAGGCTAAAGCCCTTGCAGCTATGCAAGGGACAAACCTCACAGCCTTAGTGATTAGGCTCTTGCAAGCGGAGATAGAAAAATGCCCCGCAAAGGCTCCGCGAGGCTTGCGGTGATGATACAGCGGTCTATCTGGAGATACCGGTATTCTTAATAACGAGTCGGGTCAAAGGGGGATAAATAAATGCACACGAAACCAACTTTTTCTGAACTTTTGGAATTATTGCGGAAAGAGTTTTTAGCGATGGAAAACACCGCTGCCGATTACGGTTATTGCGGCGAGTATGAGTCTGAGTTTTTGGAAGGCATCGGGCGGGCGGAGGCAGCTTATCGCAAGGTTAAGGACTACGGTAAATAGCAGTAGAGGTTTACATACCGACGAGGCTGCCGCATACAACTAACGGCATAGTGAGCGTCTGGGCCGTGCCCCTAAACCGGAACGGAGGCGAAGGGAGGCAGTCTGATGAACGGAGACTACACGCGATATATGCAGGGCTTCAACCGTCTTCACGGCAAGCGCCGGATTGGCTGGTGTCTTGCCGGGATGCTTTCTCTGTTAGCCGGTGTTTTCGTCCTGGGCGTGGTGCTTGGCTACATAGTGGCGAGATAGAGATGACCGACCTGAGCAATCGTTCGGAGAGGTTTAGTGACCGGTTATTTGGTGTATGTCAGCGCGAGCAGGATGGCGTCCCGCGCATGTTCGCTCGTGCGCCCAAGGTCTCTGTACAGCGCGAGCACCTGCGCACCCTTGCCCGCCTTATTCTGGTGGTTCCACGTGGAAACCCGCTCCACGACCTTCACGCCGTGGAGCGATAGTTGCCCCATAATCGCGCCCGTAATCCGGTTGTTCAGGTTCATCGAGGCGAGGTTTAGCGCCTTGCCGAACGCGTGCGAGCTGCGCGCATAGGTAATATTCGCAGGGACTTCGATCACCGCCACGTCCGCCTGCCTGACCAACGGGTCTATCGTGTCGAGTATTAGTTTGAGTCGCGGCGCCAGTTCGTCTCCCGCTTCCGTGCTGACCGTGCCGTGCTGTAATATCTCGGGCAGCCGCCCGCGTTCGGTTTCCCGCAAGAGCGCATACCCGGTCTTTACGCCGGGGTCAAGTCCGAGTACAATCATTTTTCGCAATTGTTGTTCCTCTTTCTCTTATGAAATCCTCTCACCTCCTTGAAATTAGAGCCCCACCACGGGCCAGATTGTCCTGCTGAAGTTCTTGCCCCGAGTGCTTTTATAACACGCCTTCGAGTTGGGCGCGTTTTTACAGAGGCCGTAGATGGTAACGGCTTCAGCGAACTCAGTGCCGAAACAGGCGGGGTCGCGGCATGCATCGGAAGGATACTGCACTTTCCCGCACTTCTGGCACGCTACAGGGGCCTGGGGTTCGGGTTCTTCACCGGCTGCCTCGTCCTTGTATTCCACGTCCGGCGGGGCTATTTCCTCAATCTCCACGAACTTCTGCCTTGTTTTCTCGTTAAGCTCTTCCATAAGTCTCCATCGGTATAAGGGAACCGTCGCACCAGCCATCTGCCGACTTCCCCAGGCACAGCATGGTAGTAATTTTGCCGCATTTATTGCACTTTACCCTTAGAACCTGCTGGCATTCCTCATAGACTCCATCATCCGTGCATTGCCCGATACCGGGCAGCCTGCAAAGCAAGCCGAATTCTTTCTTTAAATATTGACAGGCACCCATATGCCCTCCCTATAAGCAACTATCCGGGATTACCGGATAGTTCAGCCACTCGTCTTTCAGCTATCCCGCCTTTTGCGGCCTCGTCCTCATACGCGCGTTTTCCCTTCCGGCCTGACTGCCTGGCACGACAGGAGATATAAACCTCCGCCTCTTTCGTCTTGATAATGTTTCCGCACGCGCACCGGACATTTCCCATGTTTGCACAGTCCACCGCATACCGAGCAGTTCAATTCAACCTCTTTACGGCCTCGCTCTGTTCGAGCAAAGCCCCCGCCTTGTCAGCGTCCCCGATGAAGCGGGTCAGCCCTTTCCATTCGTGGCCCTGCTTTTCAACCTCGACCTGGCCGCGACCGGGGAGGGGGATAACCTCACAGGGCTTGCCGAAGTAAAGCGCGTAGTAGCGTTCAAACTCCTTCTGCCGCCATACGAGATCTTCTTCCTCCCACCAATAGGCCGTGTGCCAGCCGCCCATTGCGGTGAGGGCCGCATGTATTGCCGCGTCGTCAAATACAACGGTCTGATAGGCCGATGGCCTCCGCAGCGCGTCCTTAACCTTGACCCAGGCGAGGAGCGCGTTGCCTTCGGCGCTCCCGTCGATAATTTCTATCAGGTCGGCAATCCGGGGGAAGAACTTGCAGGAGCGGACGGCTTTATTGAAGGCGTCGCGCACGGCCTGAATTGTGTAATTTAGCAGGGCGCGTTCATAGACCCTGAAAAGCTCTTTGCTCCCTGCCGTGCCGTAGGCCACGCACGTTGTGGCCATAATTTCTGCGAATTGGGCCTTGTCCGTATCGTTCATCCTTCCCCCAAAAACTCTTTTGCCGCCCTGAGCGTCCGGCTGGTCTTCTCGTCTCTGCCGTTAGGTTCTCCGCCCTTAAGAGCATAAACCGTCTGCCATGAATGCTCCGTTGACTGGTCAAGAACCGCGCCAGGTTCGTGTCCTTGAGCGCGAAGGGCTTCAAGCTTTTTAACCAGCAGTTCCTTTGCGCGGGAGGTTATGGGCCTTTTTATCTTCCCCCGCATCTCAATAAAACCGGCCCAAGCCTCGGTCGGTATCCAGCCGGGCAAAGAAACGTCGACATTGTTTTTAGTCTTTATATCTTTTAGAGTAGGAGCAGGAGTAGGAGTAGGAGTAGGAGTAGGAGTAGGAGTAGGAGCATCATGCTTGTTTGTGCTTAGGGCATTGCTTGTTGCATGCTTAGGGGATGCTTGTAGCATCTCGTTAGCATCGCCTTTCCCGCGCCATTTAGCCGCCGCGCCCCGTCTTGCCCTTTCAGAACGCACCTCAGCATGGGCCGCATAACCGTTGTGTTTCTCCCAATCGTGGAGGCGGTAATTATTATCGTCACCCTCTATAAGACCACAGTCTATAAGGGTTTGAGTGAATAACAATGCATTCCCTTTCCAGCCTGCAAAGTCGGCTATTAATTTATTACTCAGGCCGGATAAGTCGCCAGTAGGCCGAACCTCTCCCGCCCAACACCACAAATCTATTAACGCAAGAACCCCTTTATATCCAAGCTTTTCCTGTAATAGTTTTCGCTTCGGATGTCGCGGAAAAGCTGTCGAAACTCTTATATCTTTATTCAACTATCCTCCTTCCGTGATACTCGGTATCTATTCAAACATAACGGTCTGGTCAGGGTCGCCCTTGTCGCTTCCGTTTATCCACCAGTCCATGACGCCTTCTGCCTGATTCATCCCTTGCCTTAATCATCCTGCCAAATGCCCTGAGATAAGAAGCCTTTAGTTTAGGATATCGCCCAAACTCTTTATTCATGCCAACCTTGCCAGCAATTGGACAACCGATGCACCCAAGCCTCTTAAATCCTTCGTCGTAAAGTGAGCAATAATGCAGGCTATTTGTCCTGATATACTCCCAAATGTCCGCATCAGTCCAATCTATGACAGGATGCAAATAGACCTTCCGTTTTCCTTGATGGCAATCCTCAACCATCTTTCGTTTGCCACGCTTGACACTTTCAGCCCAACGAACACCTGTAACAACTCTGCGACCTGCCCCGCCGCCCTCTTTCAGTATCCGGCAGCAATAACGGGCAAGGCGGGTAGGTGGTATCTGATTGCTAACTATTAACTTCCACATAGATTTTTCCGGCCTGTGTATCTCTACTTCTGGATGCTCACGTCTGATAAACTTCACCAGTTCGGGCGGGTCAACCGTAGTCAGGTTATAATGCGCGTCATACTTCACGCCTGACCGTTTAACCAAGTCAAGGATTACGCAGCTATCCTTACCGCCTGAAAAGGCCACATAGTAGCCCTCTGGCGGCTCAAAGTGCTTGATACGGGCGATACTGTCCGCAACCTTATCAATCGTACCGAAAAGCGTATTCTCGACAAGCATTATGCCTCCATCACGTTGAATAGGGTTGGAGTTGACATATTGTTTTCAGCCGCCTTGCATTTTACAGGCATGAGATACAGCACAATATCCGCATCTCCATTTTTCAAAGTGGCTGACTGACTTCCATGTGCCAGTAGTACGACAATGGTCCAGCTCCTGAAGTATGTCGGCGTAATATTCCCGGATCCTATGGATACTCAGGGCATCCTCTTCCTTGACGTTATATTTCTTACGCTTCCCTATGGAGAGATACTGCCAATCAAGGGTTATATCTGCGAATGGGTAACGCCACAAAGCCCACAAGGCATACAATCTATGCGAGTGCTGAATTCCGCTGTCAACCCTTTTCCCCGTCTTGTAATCAATAAGCGTTACGGTATTATCGACAAGTGAAACCCTATCAATAAACCCTATCACATCTATACCCTCGAAAAGTTCATACATTATCATCTTCTCAAGGCCAATCGTCTGCCCAGACCGGTACTTTTTATAGCAAGCGATATCAGCCTCTATATTGGCGAATTTATCCGAAACCTTTATTCCATCGGTAAGTTCCAACGCAGCCTCGTTTTTTGATAGATTGTCGTCCCCAGTAAGCTCAAAAACCTCTGCATACTTATGGACGTATTTACCATAATCAAATTCGGCCTGGTTCGACACTTCCGCTTTTTTTACTGCAAGCTCATACTGGAGATTGAATTTATTTTGGCACTCTGTAAATGCGCTGAATGATGAGGCTGAGAATTTCAACCTTCTACCTCCTGGATTATTTCTTCCGTTGCTTCCTCGTATCCCTCGACTACCCAAGCTTCGCTGAACTCCTGATCTCTAAACATTTCAGCAAGCCCGGTTATTTGCGTTAGACGCAAAACCTCGTCACTGTCCATGCCTAGTTCGCGGCTTATCTTTATATCGCTCCAATTGCGCCGCTTCAGGTCTAAAACGATATCAGACATAGCCGAAACCATATGTTTTCCCCTGGCGCGATTGTGGCGTATAGTGGACGCTATTCTGTCGCCCTTGTCTGTTCTGTCGTCATTGATTGAAACTATCGGAAGATAGCCTTTGACGCGGCTTTGAACATCGGGGCACTCTTTCCCTACGCGGTGGCGATGGAATCCGTCAACAACCTCGTACACTCCACCCTCATTGAAAGCAACGATAGGCTGAGTATATCCGTCCTCGGATATGCTTATCCTGAGGAGTTCCATTTCTGGAGGCGCAACCTTGTTCGGGTTGTAATCGTTGGACCCTACCGCGACGGACTCCACCCACAGAACGCAATCGACCGGCTCAGCTTTAAATGGGCTCACTTCATGCAAAGCAATCTTTACCTGGTTGATTGTATCTATTTTCTCTGCATCGCTCAAGTGTCTTATCAGTTCAAAGAGCTTCCTTGCCTCGGACGTTATGCGATTGACCATTTTTCTCTCCGCTTGTTCATTAATTTTAGATATTTCTCGTATGCCTCGCTTTTATGCTGAGAAAAGCCAAGCCCTTTGCACCAGTAGTCGTTTCGCAGTAGAGATTTACAGATCCTTCTCCACGATGGAGCCTTCCTTGCGGCCTCTATAGCATAATCCGCCTCATCGGGTATACCTTCTGGGTATCCGCGTTCCTGCCACCATTTCCTGAAAACTAATAGCTTGTTTTCGTAATGTTCTTTCGATTTGGGTGGCATGGACAATACCAGGAGTTCCGCGAAGCTTCTCCAAGTATGACCCTCTGGCTTGGTTATTCGTCTGTAGCCGTTTACATTCCCCCATTCCTGGACATATAATGCCCCGCCATTTGCACCATTTACCCTTGCCACAATACGCGCCCAAGTTTCCGGCTCTATTAGGTGGAACAACCACAATCCACGCCTTTGGTCGTCTCCATATGGCTGACAGATGCGCATTTGGTGGATAGTAAGGCCAGCTAAGTGCATCATATCGTATAATTTATTGTAGGGCTTATCTGTGTTCCTGCCTTGGTAAGCCCATATATCTTGCGCCCTCCAATCATAGATGGGATAGACGTTGTAAATATTTTCGGTTATCTGGGTAGTGTGTTGTTTTCCTTCGAAGCGTATTTTCTTGGTACTGGCAATGGTTCTGAATCTGTTAAGGCTTTCGTCGGATCGTATACCGACCATTACCGCGCCCGACTCTCCTTGCGCGTACCATTCGCCAAATTCAGGCACAAATTCCTCAAACTCCATGTTTTTTGCAAAGAAAGGGAAAAACGATTGGTCGTGTATCGCTTCCTGCGGCAACTCTCTAACCCAGGACTCCACTACGTCATCGTCCCAGCAGGTCCAGTGTGGTTGGTAAACGCTCACGGCATTCCTTAGGTGGATAGGCAGGCAGACCCAGAATTGTTCGGAATGTTCTTCGTACATTTTAAGGCACTCTCTTGCGTGATCAATCGTAAGCTTGTATTGCCCTTCAAGATCGATGAATAAAATGCCTACCTTGCGCCCACGCTTTATAGCCTCATCCATGACAAGGTGTAGCATGACAGTGCTATCTTTCCCAGCACTGAAACTTATTGAGATGCGCTTAAAATTATCGAACGTCCACGATATGCGTTCCCTTGCTGCGGTCAATACGTCAATTCCTATTTTCTTTTTTGGCATGGCTATGCCCCCAATCCAAGATAACCATTTTCCTGCTCCCATACCTTAATAACCTTTGCAGCAGAAGCGTCGGCCAGGTCTCTCTGCTCTTGCGTTAGCTTCCACCACGCGGCCCTTGTGGGTTCTTCAGGGCAGCCTATTTCAATACAGCAAGCCGCATGCCCTAACCATGCCTGACGATTTGAACCCTTAGACGTAAAATTGACTTCGCAGGATATCGGCCACTCAAGTATTACTCGGAACATAGCCCTTTCGAATAGCATTGTATCCGACATAAAGACAGAGCATTTCTCTATATGTGTATCGCGCTCTATCCCTACGGGTCTGTTCCATAAACCGGCCCTGGTTTCTTCCCACTCCCGATAATTTCTATATATCCTTTTCATTTCCCCCTCTAAATAAAATAGCCCCAAGAGCTACACGGCTGTTGACACCGTCCCACCCTCACGGTATGGGAACTCTTGAGGCTAAACTGTTTTGGGTTTTGTGTCAACATTTTGTATTTGCTATATTCCCAAATTAGCCGCAGGATGTCAAGAATTATTTATCCCTATCCGGCCTATTCCCTGCGGACAGGGGATAATTGACCTCGTTCGCGTCGATAGCGTAGTTGATAATCGCATCCAGGTTCATACCCCGCGCCTTACAGTAGTAAAAGAGGTATATCGCAACGTCGGCAACCTCTTTACACTCCTTGTCCTCTTTCGGTTTCACGCCCCATAGGTGGAGCGCATTAAGCTCTGCGGCCTCGGATGCGCACGCCCTGGCAAGCTCGGCGGGTGTGTGATGCTTCTGCCAGTCTCGCGCATCCCGGAATTCAAGGAGCCGGGCGGCTGTTTCGTCTGAAATATGGAATGTTATGTTAACAGCAAGCCTCCAGTTCTGACATTAGGTCGTCAAGGCGAGTCATGGCTATTTCAGAATCCCCGCTCTCGAAACGGTGCTTTATTTCGTGGAGTTCGCTATATGCCTCGCTTATTAAGTTCATGCTTGAACCCTCATCGGCATTATAAGGTGTAAGGTCGTGTCGTCCGCTTTGTCGGTTATGAGTACCGGATGCATGGCACCGCTGTCAGCAAAGGCCATGCTTATATCCGGGCCGTCAATAACCGAAAGAGCCTCTATGAGATACCGAATATTAAACCCGACAATCATTTCAGGCCCAGAGTATTCGACCTCTATCTCATCGTCTGCCGTGCCTGTACCCTCGTCCGGCGTGGTAATGGCGAGCTTGCCAGTTGCCAACCCGAATACAGCCTTCTGGCTGAACACGGCAGCCCTCTTTATAGCCTCCATTAACGCGGCTGTCTTGACCGTCAAGACGTTTCCATTATCGCGTGGGATAATCTGTTCATAGTTGGGAAACTGGCCTTCCATGAGCCTTGTAACGAAGCTGAAGTCGCCAGCCTGGATGGATAACTGCTTGTCAAAGGCTATGGCGATAGTAGGGTCGGCCGCCTTTAGCAGACGCGCTATTTCAAAGAGAGCCTTCTTAGGGATGATGATGCCGGGTATAATCGGCGTGTCGCCATCGTCCGCCCCAACGGGTACGTTGTCGGCGCACTTGGACAGCCTATGCCCATCAGTGGCAGCGCATAGTACGTCTGCATAGCCCTCGCCGTTGCCTTTTAGGGAAAGATAAAGACCCGTCATGGTGTAGCGGGTTTCGCGCTCGTTTATGGCGTAGATTGCACGGCCTATCATCTTTGCCAGTATCTCTTTCGGGAACTCGAAATACTTAGCATCCTGCATTGTCGGGATTGCGGGATAATCGGCAGGCGGCATTACCGGAACCTTATATTTAGACTTGCCGGATATAACCGTTGCGCCTTTCGCGTCCACCTTTATTTCCAATTCACCGGATAAAGTCTTGACAATCTCGAACAGCGTCTGGGCCTGAATAACAGCCGGGCCGCCCTCAAGGACGGTTGCGCTATATCTGCCAACGCCTGTCGCTTCAAGGTCGGACGCGGTTATAACCAAGTCCCCGTCGTCTGTCGTGAAAAGAGCATGTGCCAGGATAGGCATAACGTCTTTTCGTGTAAGACCCCGTATCCGCTCAAGCCCTTTTAATAACTCGTCCCGTCCTATTCTTATATGCATGGTATTTTCTCCTCTTGTTCTACAAATAAATCCCCTATGGCAGCGTTCTCGTCGCGTACTTCGCCATTACCCGGAGCCTCGGTTATCGGCTCAAGGAATACAGCCGTTGCACTCGGAACCATGAGCTTGTACTGTGCAAGCTTCGCCATGCCGCGCTGAATATCCTGTATGCCCTCATTGTAGAGCGCATCGGCTGAGGGCGGGGCGATAGGTAGGTCGGTTGCCTCAACCGGGACAAGGCTGATACGGATAAGCTGATAGCGAAGCTTGGTAAATGCAAAGTCCTGCGAAAATTTATCCTCTTTTGGGATAATAACGGTTAACTTGCAATCGCCCTCTTCCTGCGGCGTGAACATCCCTGCGGCTTTTACGTCAATGTGTTCCAATCCTAATCCTCCTGTTTTCCTGGTATTATGAAGAAGTCATAGATAGAACCTTCCGGCGACTTTTATATATTTCCGCAAGGTCGTCGGTACATCGTGCGCGTGGAATATCTCAACGTCTTTTTTGTGGCGGACAACAGCAAGACCATTTGAGCCATCGGCTATTGCGAACGTGGCCTTATCAGAGTAAAGGCCGACGGTGGAGCTGTCCCGCATCTTGCCGACTGCGGAGCTGTCCCGCATCTCGCGGACAGTGGAGCTATCCCACATCGCGCGGACAGTGGAGCTGCCCCGCATCTCGCGGACAGTGGAGCTATCCCACATCGCGCCGACAGCGGAGCTGTCCCGTATCTCGCCGACAGTGGTGCTGTCCCGCATCGCGCGGACAGCGGAGCTGTCCCGCATCGCGCAGACAGTGGAGCTGTTCCACATATCGCCGACTGCGGAGCTTCCCCGCATCTCGCGGACAGTGGAGCTATCCCACATCGCGCCGACTGCGGAGCTGTCCCACATATCGCGGACAGTGGAGCTATCCCACATCGCGCGGACAGTGGAGCTGCCCCGCATCTCGCGGACAGTGGAGCTTCCCCGCATCGCGCAGACAGTGGAGCTATCCCGCATCTCGCGGACAGTGGAGCTTCCCCGCATCTCGCTGACAGTGGAGCTTCCCCGCATCGCGCGGACAGTACAATTTACCACAACCTCGATTTTAGAATCTTTCATGAAAATTCCATTGCGGTTTTCGAGCCTATCGATTTCTTGCCCCACTATCAACACCCTTGAGAGGCATTTTTTGAGGGCTTCTTTTGCGGCCTTCTCATGGTCAATTGTCCACCACTGCGGCGTGATGGCCTGGTCAATTTTAAATTGCCAAGTTTTGACGGGCGAGAATACGTCGCCATTTATCGGCGTGACCTCTACCCTCGCAAACGGCATCATACTTGTGTCGCCAAAAAGGATTCGATGGTCATCGTCCTTATAGCCGGGATAACCAATTGAAATCAGATTTTCATGCGAATCTACGTCCTCTCTCCACGCAACTTTTTTGTCCTTACCAACTAAGCAACTGAAGAAATTACACATTATTTATGCCTCCTATCTTCTGAAACTCGTTTGGGTATCCTGGTGCGCATGGTGCTTATCGCGGATGCGACGGCTGTATTTTCCATTACCGCGACTGTTCCGGTAGTTTTAAAACGGCAGCATGGCGGGCGCGTGCCCGTGCTCCCTCAGATTGTAGTAGGCCGCCTGCTTCGCCTCCTGTGGTAGGTTTATGTAGTTCGCACAAGGGGCGTCCGCGCACCGCATGAGGCAGACGGCGACGGGTCTCCAAGCCCCCATTACGGGGCAATGTATTACCTGAGAAATGAGCTTGGTGCCGGCCATTTCATCTCCTTCCCGCTAAGTAGTTATGCCGGTTAAGACTCGCGAGGAAGAATGGCCAATCCCGCGCGTCCGTCTGTTCGATGAGCTTGTATGGCCCGCCGTCCTTGGGAAGGTAGAGCACGGCCCGGCGGATGATACCCTTCACGCCGTCCTCCCTAAGGAGCTGTTCGTATGCCGCGAGCTGCGGCCCGGCCAGGTCGTGGCCGCCCGTCTTTATGTCGATAATGAGCCACTTCCGGCTTCCTTCTGATATTAACAGGTCGTACGTGCCCGCATAGCCGTACCCCTGTGAGTATAGCCGACCCTCCACTCCGGATATGTCAGGCGCGAAATCTCGTCGCCATGCCTCAAACTGTAAACATGGGCCGATAAGCTCCGGGGCCATAGCGCCCCAATCGAGCTCGCCCCTGAGGATGAAGCCTGCCGCCTTATGCACCGCCGTCCCGAAGTCGGCCGCGTGCTCAAAGAGGCGCGCGGGTATGGCCTGGCCGGAGAACGTGTTGACGTAGAAGCCGCCTACAATGCCTATCCGTATCCACTCTGATAGTGCTTGCGTCACGGACGGGACTACCTGCCCGCCCCATTGGTATTCATGGAGTTTTTTGTTAAAAGTAAGCGGCAATTAGGGCCTCTCTAAAATGGAATGTCGTCCTGTCCGCTGACTGCCTTCTTTACCGTGCCGTCGGCAATGGCCGACAGTAGGTTGGTCATGGCCTCGGCGGGTATGTCCAGGAGGTGTTCGACGTGCATATATTCCTTCAAGTCCTCCTCTGTCACGCCCGCCGCCTTGGCTCGGACGAATAGGAGCTTCTTCTGGGCCTCAGTTATCTTGCGGACGCCGGTAGTAGGCGCGCTGTCGGTGCCGCTGGTGCCATGCGCGGCAGTTGGCCGGACTGAGCTTTCTCGTGTTGGCGGGGCGGCGGCAGAGGCCGCGTTCCCGTCGTCGTCGTCGGCGGGTATGCCGACCATCGCCTGCAGCCCGTACCGCCGGGCATAGGTGATGCAGGAGCCAACGCCTTGCGGGTCGTCCTTCGTTGGCTTCATGGCAAGCGAGCCGAGTATCCATTCGCCGCTCGTGTGCATGAGTATGGTCTCGACGACGACCTCGCCCGAGATGTGGTTTGCAACCTGTACATAGGATAGCCCGTTTCCTGATAGGGGCTCCTTAATGGCGTCTATTATAGATGCCAGGTCGGCATATCTGCTATTAAAGAAGGGGTTGTTGCTATCTTTAATCGCGGCACCCATTGCGCGCTGCGCCTTGCAAAGTGCCGCCGCTATCTCTTTTATTGATTCGCTTCTTTCCATTGATTCCCCTTTACTTTATGACGAGCCTCTGGCCCTGTTCCAACCATGCGCCCGGTACGTTTCCCCCGGCCTTAAGTGCCGCGCCTATTGCGGTCTTATCTGGCACGGGCGGCGGCGGTTCTGGTATTTTCAAAAAATGCGGTGGTAGTTCATCCACGTTCTCTATCTTGACGCTCGGCGGGTTGTTCTGAATCGCAAGCCTGAAATATGGTGACTCTATCTTGAGTATCCCGGCGCGTATCATGTTGTCCTTAATGTAGTCTTTGACCTTCGCCGCCCGGTTCTCGATGGCCCTGCGCCTGTCACTCATTGCCTTTTCCGCGTCCTTGATAGCGGCGGCGGTACTTTCCAGGTTGCGCACAAAGAGGGCTACATTAACGGCCTTGACTTCCAGCGTCCCGGCCAAGCCTTCCAGCGTGTCCTTTAGCGTTTCATCGTCAAGCTCCATGTCCGCAAGCTCTGCCAGTGCCGCCTCGTACTCGTTTGTCAGTTCATATAAGCTCGGTAAATTAGACATCGTCTCTTTCCCCTCTCGCCATGTTAAGCCAACCGCTTTTTATCCAAGACCATTCCCGAACTTCCTCTTCGATTAATTCCGGATCGTCCATCATTCCCCCTATATTCCCATCGTTATCTGGCCCATGAGTTCCGGGAGACTAACGCGCCGCATTGCCGCCTCAAGCACCAGGCTTGTCATTGCGCGGCTCCTGAGGAACTGGCAGCCCTCGTTAAGCTCCTTTGCGGTACGCGCCATATAGTAGCCCGCAAGAGGTACGCCGCATATCGGGTGGCCGTCCCGCCTGAGTGCTTCAATATGGAGCCTTGCCCGTCTTGCGCTTATCGCGTACCCTGTGCGAAAAAGAAGCTCGTCCATATCTATACCTTTGGCCTTACCTTTGCAGAGTTCCAGAACTCTCAAAACGTCGTGCTTGTCCAATGTATCCTCCCTTGTTTCTGCCAGCGTGTGGCGGCGGGTCAGCAGGTGATTAACCTTGTTCCGCGCCGTCGTTTTCGCTGGTCAGAGTTAAGCCGCGTTATCCTTATAAAGTGCCTGTATATCCTCTATGTCGCCGTTATCATGAGCATCAATGGCCTTGCCTATCTCCTTTATAATGTCTATAACGTCGTCAAGGCTGCCTGAGTCTTAGGCGTTTGAGAGCCGGACGGCTTCAGCGGAAAGGAGCTTGTCAATTTGTTATCTCCCTATCTTCTCGTAAATATCGAGGCCGATTACTATCCCGGCCATGAGCGCAACGTAGGCGGCGAAAAAGACCGCTAACCATGTTGGCTTGATTAGACTGTCATCCTTGACGGGCATCTGCTTTGCAAACCTTGACCAGTAATGAGGCATCATATTATTTCCTTTCATGCCAGCACCTTGATAAGCATCGGGGCCGGCAGTTCCTTTTTGAGTTTGTAGGCCGTGCTGTTTGCAAGGCAGGCGAAGTGTCCGCACCTGTACATGACAAGGAAGTGCTTGCATCCGGCCAGGTGTTCGGGCGTCCAGTTGGAGCAGAAGCGTTTTTTAGGGCAGTACAGATGCATGGATGACTCCTACGCGCTCTTTTTCTGGTTAAAAAAAAGGTTTATGGCCTCGGCTACCACTACACTCATAGGCTTACGAAGCTTAAACGCTTCTTTGCGAAGCTTCTCGTATGGTGCGGGCGGTATCCTTACTATTTTGGACGGTAAACTTTTCTTTGTCATTGATGCCTCTCCTGTTTGTGGTTAGCGTTTACGTTGCTCGATATTTACGAGTATACCAGTAATTTGGTAATTGTCAACAGAAAAAACGATTAAAGGCTAAATAAATTTTATTCTTTGTTTATCGATGACTTGCGGGTATGAAATTAGAAAATAACCGTAAAATAATAAAAGGGGCCTGATTTCTCAAGCCCCTTCCTAATATCGAGTCAATGTTATTTTAGCAGCCCTTCTTTCCGCCTTTCTTCGTTCCCTTGCCCTTTGCTTTTGCCATGTTATCACCCCCTTTCTATTTATTTTTTTGTCTCTTGGGTTTCGTTATCGGCCACGGATTAACCGGAGTCCCGGCCTGTACTGCCGGGGTCGGCTCAAAAGGGCGGGTTGCTCCTGGGGGCTTTCTTGCCGCTCAGTTTACCTGAAACCTCGGAAGCGCGTGAGGCTGTAGCCGGATCCATGCCCTTGTATAGCGGCCCAAGCTTAGGCCACGCCGGGGCGGGCGGGTTGACCATCTGAAAGTCTGTCGGCGGTGCGGGTAGTCTATAAACATCGTCAGGCCCTTTTATCAGCTTCGGGAAGTTTGGGGCGGGTAATCCGGGCCTTGCACCAGGTGCGGGTAGTTCTGTTCCTGCGGCAGACGCGGGGCCATAAGGTGCGCCCTGCAAATCAAAACCCATGTCCTGTCCTATTTGTAGAGGCGGAGCCTTTGGAGGCGGTGCCGGTGCGGGTAACGCCATGCGAGGCGGTAACGGGCCGGAAGGATCGCCACCCCATGCTTTCCGTATATTGCGTTCAGCATTAGGATTAACCCCAACTCGTGGTGTATATCTGTTGTTTTTCCCTAAGTCGGTAATGCCCTGTGCTAAAAATGCGCGGGCCATTCTGCCTGTCGGGGAGTTGATGGCGGACATAGCCTCGCTTCCAATTAAAGCACCCGCACCCGTACCCGCAGGGCCGCCTAACGTACCCATAAAGCCGCCGATTGCGCCACCTGTTGCCCGGTTCAAGAATTTACCCATAGAACCGTCATTATTTGCCAACCGTCCAGACGCTTTTTCAAGGAACCCTTGCGCATCGGCATATTGACGGTATTGTGCATTTAAACCACGGTAGGCCGGGTATTTATCCCGAAGCTGCCTGTTTATCTCATCCGCCTTAGCCTTCTCCATCGCATTCATAACGTCCGGGTTATACTTCCCGTAATCGGCTGAATATTGACCGTTCATTTTCATTTGATGAGCCAGGTCAACCGGAATACGTTCGCCCTTTTGCGTCATAGAGTCAATAACAGACTGAACCGTGCTAAATGCGGATTCATGGTCTGTCATAGCCGCCGCCTTTTCAGCCCCTGCCTTACTCATTGCGTCTATGATTTTATTATTATCAACCGTGTCTCCCTTTTTCGCGCCCTGAGAAATGATGCTATCTATCTTTTGCCATGTGCTATGCCTGAGTTTATTCATTTTGGCCGCGCCTTCAGGCCCAACTGGGCTTGCTTTTTCCTGTACTATTGCCCTCAAAGCCCTATCTGCCCGGCTATTATATTCAGCCGCTTCGGAAGGTGTAAGGGTTATATCCTTTGAATCCGCAGGGAGTCCCCTGTCCTGCTTGACCATATCCTGGGCCAGTGAAGGCTTTATTACCTTTCGGGCAGTCCTGTCTGCATACTTTGACAAGTCAGGTATAAATTCAGCCGTCGCCGCTTTTATCCCCGGCCATACCCCTAAGTCCTTTGTAGCCTTACGCGCTATGCCTGCCGTGTCCAGTCCTTTAGATATGGCCGCGCCTGCAATAGTACCACCCGCGCCCATTAATGCGCCAGCACCTGCATTCTTTGCCGTGTCGAGAAGTGAGGCCGGGTTATTATCTACCGCGCCCTGCACAATACCGCCCGCCGCGTTACCAAGACCGCCGACAAGCGCGTTTTTGCCTACCTGACTGAATAGACTACCTCCCGCCGACAATCCCGGCCCTATCGCGCCGTAAGCCGTACCTACGGCGGTATCCTTTGCCGTATTGTGTAGAGCTTGGCTCATTGTCTCAGGCGTACCAATTCCCATAGCCTGATCGAGTCCGGTTGCAAGTCTATTCCCTGCCGCGTAACCAAGTCCGCCACCCGCCGCCGCCGCCGGAATAGTACCGAGTCCAAATGTTTCAGGGGTCGCAGCAGCACCCGCCACAAGACCACCACCTACAAGCCCCAATATTGGCAACGCGGAATGGGCCAGGCTTGAAATACCCTGCTTCAGTGCCGACGGTTTATCCCCCGCCGTACTCTGCCCCCGCGCCTGGCTGCCGAAGTTAGGGACGGGTGGCGCGGCCTGCGGTGCGGTATTCCCATCCAGGTACTGCATAATCTCGCCGTCGTTGTATCCCGCCTGACGCGCTCCCGCAACGTCGAAGTTACTACCCTGTCCCATGAAATCGGCTATTTCAGCATCGGAATACCCGGCGGCTTTAGCTCCTGCTGTATCGAACGCCATTGTCTACCTCCTAAAGCTTGAAAGAGGTGGGCGGCCACCAGACGGGGCCGCAACCGCGGCTGAAAGTACGCCGGGATTATCCTGAGCCTGTCCCGGCTCCAGCCGATTAACGTCAACTCCCATTTTGGAGAGTATGTCCCGTGAACGGGCGTTAAGAACTTCAATATTCTTACCGTCGCCCATTTTCCCCATGCTTTGCTCATATTTAGTCTGTAGTGCCGAAAGACGGGAACCCATAAGCTCAACGGCTTGTTTAATTACGGTCTGCATCTGTTCCGGCGACTGAGCCGCATCAAAGTTTTTGCGCCATTCCTTAACTTCTTGATCTGTCGGTGCGCCTGTACCTTTGAATACTGCCGCAAGCTCACTTTCTACGGCTTTAGCTGTTGCATCGAATTTACCTACTGAACCGCCACCCGTGTTCGTTACATAAGAGTTAGCCAATTTATTCAATATTGGGAATTTGCCGTTGTGTAACTCATTTGCCGCCGCCCGCAAACTGTCCAGGTGTCCGACAAGGGTATTAATCGATGTGATGTTTTTGGCATCCGCACCGGAAGTAAAGCTTTTCCGCGTTTGTAGCCTTGTTGCAAAATTCGCAGCATTATACATAGGGTCAACATCCGCAGCCGCGTTCATAACAGCTATCCAATAAGGAGTTTTTAATGCCATGCCGGACGGCAGCTGTATTTGGTCGTTAATCAGCATCTTTGCTGTTTTTTGAACATCCGGTTCATAGTTATTTAAGGCCGCCATTCCTGTGAGCGATAAATCTGGGTTCGCAATAGTACCCGGATTATCCTTTTTAGCTTGCGCTGCCGCTTTCGCCTCTGCCGTCGCAAAGGTTTGGTCGGCTTTATACATATCAGCCTTTGCGCCTATATTGGCAATGTCCAGCTTGTTCTGGTTCTCTTGGTCAATAATCTGCTTTTTCTGGTCAAAGAGTGCCGAAGCTACTAACTGCTTCGCGTAGTCGTTTACCGCAGGTTCTGTACCCATCCAGCCGCCGCCCAGGTAGTTGTACCACTTACCGTTGCGCGGGTCGGGCCTGCCGTATTCGTCGGGGCCACCCTGGAACGGCGTGTCAATCGACGGGAGCAATAGGTGTCCACCGGGGCCACCCGCCGGAACCCCGCCTGTAAAACTCTGTTCGCTGTCGACATTCGAGTGCATGGCCGGGGCCGCACCGCCTGATGCATCTGGTATGGTCATGATGTTATTGCCGGGCTTGCCTGCATACTTCGCACCGTCACCGCCGCCGCCTACCGCGCGAAACAGAGTCTCAAAGTTCGGGCCTCGTATCCCTTCCACGCCGCCAGCAAGGGGCGTACCGTCCGCGCTGACATACTGTGTCGGGCCGCTGCCGTCGTCTATGCCGCCCGTCTGGCCCGGTTGCAATGCCTGACGGCGTACCTGCTTAACAGGCGTACCGTTTTTGTCCTCCATCTGCCCTGTGGCCGGATTCATAATAACGTCGTCCGGCGAACCTAAACCCGGATTTTGGATGGGCGGCAGCATGTATTTCCTTTTCGCCGCCGCGATGTCCATTCCTAACTGTGTATTGTCGTTGCCTAACATAAACCCGCCGGGGTCAACTGCTCCAAAATTGTAATCAGGCATTTTAATGTCCTCCTTTTTCGTCAGGTTATTCAGCAACTGTTCTCGATATCTCAATGACTGAGGTCGTCGATTCTATCAGGTACAAAATAGTAAACTTCTTTGCCGTTGTCGTTCCGGTTGCAAGCGTTGACGTGGCATACCGGATATTCGTCCCGAATGTCAATGTATAGCTCGACACGCCGGACGTGGTGATTACCAGTTCGACGAGTTGCCCGACACACCCCGCCGGGACGGTTCCCATGTTGATTGTTTCGGTCTGGCCCGGTGTCAGGGTATAAACATTCGTCCCGACAACAGGTGTCCATGTAACAGTCGAACCCGGAGTCAGGGCTGTAAACGTGGCGTACCCGGATTGGAACGCCAGTTTACCAAAAGCCGTCGTGGCGATTTTAGTTGTGTTGTCGGTCGTCGCCGGAGTTGTCGATAATGGCGTACCCGTGAACGTCGGTGAGGCGATTGGGGCCTTTGTCGCCATTGTGGCCGCGTTATTGGTAGAGTAGGACGTAAATGCAGGCCCACCATGTAATTTGTTGAGCTGTGCCGCATAGATAGTCGTATGGGCATAAAATACCGGGTTGCCTATAGCGTCGTACTGGGCTGCTTTTGCCGTGGTTGTTAAGCTTCCGATAGATGCCGTCAACAGCATTAGAACTACCGACACTATCAATAAATACGCTGGTATTATGCTATCCTTTTTCATTTTGTCCCCTTTCATTTTGTCCCCTTTTCGTTATCCTGCAACTGAATCATCGGCTGCCGATTCGTCGGCTATGGCCATATACGAACCGTATCCGTCAATAGTTAGGGAAATATGCTCTAAAGACTTCATGCCGTTCTGCATAAGGACAGACGGTTCAAGCGTGGCCTCGGTTACAATAAAAGCGGTTCTATTATCAAGGCCGATTGCCGCGTCCGCGTCTGTCACGGTGATAAAGTCGCCCGGTTCAATGTCAAAGTTTGCCAGTATAGTATTGAACGGGACGGCAGGGGCCGACCGGCCTTTATATTTCCCGAGTACGAACGCTTGCAGGCTGATAGCCGTTGCCGAATCGTTTATGAAGTCGCATTTATAATACTCCGGCTGCTCGCATACGCCATAATTCGTTATGCTTGTAGCGTCCGACGATTCCGGCACGAATCCATAATATCTTATATTCCAGCCGTCGCCGACCTTGTTGTAGTGAAGGCCGATTTTATTTAGTATCCTGTCCTTGCTGACGGGTTGCATCCTTACCATAGGAACGTGGCTTTCCCAATCCTTCAGGATGTCCGCTTTCGTAAGGTTGTTGCTTGAGGCCGGGGCCGTGTCGGGCAGCATAAGGATACGTACCGCGCCCAAGCTGTCCCAAATCATGCTCCTGCCCTGAAACATCATTTTTGAGAGCACGTCCAGAAATAGCGGGTAATCGTTTATCACGCCACCGAACACATAACTTTTTGCAGCGTAGGCCGCCCGCGCCGCGTTGAACCTCGTCGCGTCCACCGTCAGACCGCCATATACTGTTATGAAGTGTCGTTTCACGTCGGCAGGGTTGGTTATAAGCGCGGATGGTGTACCGGTATATGTCCCGCTCCCGTCATCCGGCTGCCCGTCACAGTCGAAGGTTACGCGGTTTCCTATTTCTATCGCCGCAGCGTTCAAGCCGTCGAGGGATACGCCGCCCGGCTTGAAGTAGTTCGCGTCTTGGTACAGCACCCGGAAATAAAGACTGTTGCAAACCATAGTATTTCCGGTCAGATTCGCTTTTATATCCGTAATCCAACTTGCCGTCGAAAGAATAGTTGATGCACCACAAGCTAAATCCCAAGTGGTCGCAGCAGTAAAATCTATACCGCCTAAACCGGAACCGCCCAATATATTGATTCCCAGGTTGGTGCTGCCGGACGCGTCAAACGTGAGGGCAACGCCAGGGTTGGAAATATTGCACATGCAGCTTATGCCGACGATGTTTCCGAGTCTTTCTGTATCGGTAGCAACGGGGACAGTAAGGCCGCTGCTACCGATTAAGCCCGTCCCTATATTACCTGCTATAATCGCGGTGTTTACGGGGATAACGCCCGTTCCGTCGTATGTGACATCAAAGTGGCAATCAAGGATAGCTATCTTTTTCGTTGTAGAATAAACAATTGCCCGGAGTGCTGTTTGCCAAACCATCGCCGCAGTAACCGCAGTAGCTGGCAGGGTATACGTATTCAGGCCGGGGTTTATCGTTAAGTTGCTATATGTACACGTCATGCCGGTTCCACCGCTTATATTCAGGTCGGCGGACGCGGCCCCATAATTATAAATAGTTAGGTTGGCTGTAACCTTCTTTACAGGGCCTAAATTTGGAGTATTCGCGGCCAAGATGCAAGTTTGAGAACTATTGGCAAGACAAACGGCAGCCTCCGCGTATAGAGTTATGTCGCGGTTGGTGTTGCCGAACAGGAGTCCCGAGTCAAGGGTTTCGAGATTAACGCCCGTTTCAAGAGTCAAGTCCGGCGATAACTGGACTTTGGCCTTTGGTGTGAGTATCTTAGTCACGCCCGTAAGAACCTTCGACCCGTTCACCCGCACGTCGCCTATCGCTTTTACATCATGGTCGGCACCGAGGTAATCGTAAGACGCAAGGTATTCCCACACAGCCTGCCCTACGCCGTGCTCGCTTGCAATTGTACTATTGTAGCCTCGCGTAGTAACGGACAGCACTTTTGTCGTGTCGTTATAGCCGGAACACCGTATCTGCTCATTCTTAATTCTTACCGTGAACGCGCCCGACGTAGGGAACCTTTTGGCGTTCGGCAACTTCGATATTGTAATGGTTGTGGATGTCTTTGTCATGGCGACGGCGAGAATGTCCGCGCCGCCCGCTACGATGCACTTTGCGGACACGTCCTTGACTGAGCCGTAGATTATGTTAGCGGGCTCGCCCACGGCCTTCGGCGCGGCTCCTGGGTAGGTCGTCAGGTCAATCTTTGTGCCGATGGGCTTGTTCGCCCTGTAAAGCTCATTGATGAGTAGAATATTGCACGTGAAGCCGTCCCAGTCCGGCTTCTCAATATAGTATCGGCCAATCTCGGCCCCTGCTTTATCAGCCGAACCCAATCCGACATTGTCAAACCACAGGTACGTTTTGACAAGCGTATTCTGGGGAGAATTTGCTATAAGGTGCGCGGAAAATGGCGAACCTACATTATTTATTGTTAAAGCTCTCGACTGAATCGGTATGTCAAATAACCCCTTCGAATCAATACGCTGTTCCTTGTCCCAACTCGATATAAGACCGGAATATGCCTGAGTGCCGACGGTAATATCCTTACTGGCAAGGTAGACCGTGCCCGTGGCGAAATAGAACTCCGCCAAGAATACGGGCTGTGCCGTCGTGTCAGCCATTGCCGCAATATATGCCGCCGTCTGGTCGGTTCGCATTATCGCTGTATCCTAAGTTTCAGGTCACCGATGTAATTTCCGTTATCGAGTGCCTTAAATCCGAGATTGGGCGAGTTCATTATATTTGCGGTTACAGAGATAGAATTACCATACCCGTCGCCTATTACGGCGGTTATGGAATTAAGCGCACCCACTGCTATATTCTCAAAGATGTTGCAGAGAGATTGCCTGTTTGCTGTCTGGGTTCTTGCTATCGGGTCGTAGCCGCCTATATAATCCTCCCACTTCAAAGGGCTTTCTTTTGGGAAACTAATCACAATATTAGCCGAACCATTGCCAAATTTTTGCGTATACAGCGAGTCGTCCGCAGTCAAGCCCACGGCGACATCGACCGCCGGGTCGTATATGGGATTACCGAGAGGCGCGGACGTAAAAACCAAGTCCATCACGCCTGAACCCAATCCGGTTAATTTTAGGAGTGCTGGCATTAGTCCATCTCTCCTGTACAATATTCGGAAATACTGTGGAACCTGTCGCCCTGCGGGTCTTTGTTGCGCGGCTCCTCGATGCCTTGTATTATTCTCAACTCTTCATCAGCATACTTGGCATACTTCAAGTCCTGGGCCGTTCCCTCGTCGGGAGTCAAAAGCATACCCGCCGTTGTAAAAATTAGGAAATCGTCATAGTATGGCGGCAGGGGGCTTGAGGACTGGGCCGTCAAGTCGGCCACGTTCGCCGGGAACACAAGCGCGTTAACCTTCAGGTCTGTTGTCCCGTTTGCTGTAGGTGCGTCAAGCAACGTTATCTGGTATGGGGGTTCGCCGTCAATTGAATAACCCTGTATCGCGCCGAATGTCCGAGCATTGACAAGGGCGACGTCTTTTTCCCATGTCGAGAGAGGGGATAGGGGCTGGCCCTGATAGTTCGCCCCGTATACTTCAAGGACACCCGCGGGAAGGGCGGAAGCATTCACGCCTGCCACTGTCGGGACATTCGTTATCACCTTAACGCCCTTGCGAGTGCCGACGGCGTGTTTTATCGCCCGGTTGAACGCTCTGACTATCTGGGTATTCTTGAACCGGAACCCGTCCGTTTCGGAACCTGTCAACGGTTCAAGGATAAGCTCCCTAATTGACAGTGCCAAAACATCCATAGTTGTGTATGCCATGATTCTCCCTAGTGCTTTATTATTATAAGCGAACGTATAGCCTTTAATATAGGATACGCTGTTGAGGAGTTATCAAATCCTTTCACTTGTGCAACAGTACCAGATGTCGCGTCGACCACGAGCGTCCGGGAATAAGAAACCTTGCCGTTGATACTGCTCATATTGTAGAGGGCGGTATAAACACCATCAGAGGACGGAGTGGTCCAGTTACCGAACGCTATGCTCGCGGTGTAGTTCGGGAACCCCTTAAGCGTGATCGTCTTGACGACCGCGCCGCTCTCGTTGATTATTTCGATGGTGCCATACTGCCTGACGGTCGAATAGACCTTGCCGCGCCAGACGGAACTCGTGCCGAGGGCGCTTGCACCGGCGACAAACATCGCCAAGGGTAACATTATCGCTAAACATGTAGAGACTAATTCGCGGGTCTTGGCCTTATAAGCGCGGTTCTGAGCGCGTCTGCGGACACGACAGAGGAAGCATCCGGCCAACTCGTGCATGGACTTGTTGCAAAGTTCCTCGGTCATGCCGCTATATGCAGTGCAGCCGGGCCACGGGGCTTTCTGTCTGCCGGGGGCGAGCAGTCTTATAAATTGACCCTTGAAGTCGAAACCTTTCATGGCGCTCCTCATCTGAGATATTTTGCCTTATTGCTCGAATGCGGCTGATGGCAGTCCATGCAATTATTAACAGTGTTCACGAACCCTGTCTTCTGGGATACCTTGGACGTCCCCCAATTCTTTACCGGCGAAAGTTTCGACACCGTCTTGTTTGTATTCCAGCCGAGCGAGTACGAAAATAGAGGGGCGGCTGACGTTTCAGGCGAGTACCTTACTGCATCGCGCCTGTTGTAGTACGTCCCCTGGGTATGGGTCGCGGAGTTTATCGCTACCGCCTTTGACCTTGCCGTTCTTATGACGGTCGTATTTGATGAATACGAGAACCGGGCCGAGGCCGTGTTGTGGCAGACCAGGCACACTCCCGGCCTCGGGTTCTTGCCTCCGGTGAACCCCGTAAAAAACGAGGTGTAATTTTTGTGCCTGTCCACGGTCGTATATGAGTACCACCTTTGCGTACAGGTGTAGCCGTTAAAGGACTGGCACCCTGAATGGCTTACCCACGATGTATACGTATGCACTACAACCGCAGTCGTCCCCCGTACGTAATGGCAGGTGATGCAGCCTTTATACATACCCATAGTCGTGTAATTGCCGTGCGGGCCCGTAACCGATACGCCGTTCTGAACGTACCCCTGCGAGGCCACGGCCCCGAAACAGGCAAGTAGAGCGACGTATACGGTTACGGCAAGCAGGGCCTTTTTCAAAGGCTATAGCCTCCAAGCGGTTGGACACTGTAAGTACCAAGCGGACAAGGAGATATATAACAGCCTTCATCCGAGTTGTGGCCTTCAAGTGTAAGAGGACAGGGTTTTATCCAACATCCCGGCGGGTCGCCTGCCATGCCCCAAGCTATCCCCGTAAAGGTAGCCAGTAAAAGTATTCCAAAAAGCAACTTTTTCATACTGCCCTCCTACTGGTAAGTTATTCCGAGATAGAACCTTGAGGCTGTCGCGCCCGTGTTCTTTATGAGAATCGGTATTGTATTGGTCTTGTCCAGGTTGATTAAGGGAATCGAACACTGCACGTCCTGGATATAAGTTGAGCCGGACGGCGCGGCGGCTATGGATGCAAAATTCACGCTGGCAGCGAACGTGTCTGTACCATACCCGCTACCCTCATAAGTCCCCCGGTTGTAGAAGTAAACCTTTGCCGACGCGGTATTTGCCGAAGCGACAAGAGATATACTGTTGACCGTTATCTGGCAGGGGTACGGGTGTAGGCTGGTCGAATTGTCCATGATGTAATTCGCCGCCGTCACCTTACGAGTCCCACCTGCCGCTATCAGGCCCGTAAACTGGTAGAAGATGGATTTATAGTCGCTCTTAACAGGAAGTCGAACACTCCCAACAACCGCAACCTTACCATGCCATGTCCCGGACACGACTCCAACCGTCTTATCCATCTGGCTCGGCGGCGTGACGTTCAAAGTGTCCCCGCCGTCCTGTCCGGCATAAACACCGACGGCAAGGCCGAAGGCTAAGGACATAACAAATACGATTTTTATTATATTGTTCATACAGTCTCCGATGTTCTCCCTTCACCCATACCGTAGTTATCTATTGTTTTTCGAATCCCGTCTCGTTTGTGCATACGCCGCCGACCCATGTAAATGTTTTCTTCCATGTTTCCGTAGCGGATTCTCCGTCATTTGGCGAAACATTCAAAACGGTAATTGTTTCTGTATCCAAGTTTAAACTTACATCGTAGACGTAAGCGATATTTGTTACGCGCCTGCCGTGCCGATGGAAATCGTCGTCTTTATTTATTACAGGATTTGAGGCCATTTACTATCTCCTTGAAAACGGAATGAACCTACGTCGCTCAAGAGCCGTCGCCTCGTTCTCGAACCTGAAGGCGCGTTTTTTGTGGTATTCCACGCCGTCGCGGATAGTCATCAATGTCAGGAACAGACAAAACCAAAAGCCATCATTGATAAACGGAATGGAAATATGCCTGTATTCGGCTATGCCGCCCGCAATGGCAAGACCCGCGCCTACAATGGCGGGGTATGTCGTTTTCCTTTTATACCAGGTCTTTGTGTCCATGATAACCTCCACAAGGCTATAAAAGTTAGTCAGGTAGTTTTTCCCGTCATCCGCAGTTACTCGAATTTTTCGAGCAACTGCTAATCCGTTTAACCCGCGGCACGGTATGCCGTAGGCAAAGCGGATTACCTGTTCTGGTGTTTTGCCTTCGCGGTATCATATGCCGCACCGACAAGGGCCGAAACCGTCGTGCCGGGTATGCCGAAGTGGTCGCCTATTGCTACGGCCTCATCCGTACCCTGTGCGACGGCAGCGTGTACCGTGTCGTCTGCAAGCGTCTGGACTATCCCATTAAGCGCGGCCTTCCTTTTGTCGCCTGTGGTTGTCAGGGCAGCTGTGGCGGCCTGTAATGCCAAGCCCGGAAGCTCAGGCGCAACCGAGGCCACGACACCGGAAAGGAAGTGATACACGAACTCTCCGGCCTTTAGCATGGCAGCCGAAAGGTCTTTGTGGTTAACCGCGCCGTCACCGTTAACATCGAAGTGCTTCTGTATGAAAGCCTCTATCCCGGCTATCATGGGATTCTGTCCGTCCATTCCCTACCTCCTGAAAAGTTGTTTAAACGCTATACCTACCTTTTGCCAATAGCTGGCAGTATCCCAATCGCCATTGCCTGAAACCTCAATGTAAACCCCTTCGCTCGAAAATTCCTGACCGGGCTTTGATTCCCCGGTAACGTCGGCTGTAATGCCGAACGTCTCATGCTTCCCGTCCGAGTCGTTAAGGTCGAGGTCTAAGCGTCCCATCAGCCGCCCATCGGCGGCGTGTCTTTGAGGGATGTGCCGGGGTCGGAAGTCGGCCCGGATTTCTCCACCGCCTGCCTGCCGAATATTACCGCTGCCGCCCCGAATACAGCCATGATGGTCTGTATCAAGCTCAGATGCACGGCGGGATCGGGTGAAAGGTACGCACCCACCGCCGTCAATATTGCGCCGATTGCCGTTAAAGTCGTTTTCTGCTTATACCAGGGCATTGTTAACCTCCTTATACTGTAAGTCCCGCACTTGTTCGGGCTTGCGCTAATGTCAATCCCGGATGATATTCTATGTGTCCAAAGTCGGCCAACCCTTTGAAGTCGCCGCCCCATATAAAGCCGTGGTTCTTCGCCATCTGTCCCATCTGCGAGTAATCGGCCATTCCGTCCGCGTTCGTGTCCAGGTTCTCCCACTCTATCACCCCACCATCCCGGACAAGTACAAGGTCAACAGCCCTGCCGAAGTTGTGCCAGGAAAATCCGCCACACGCATTCGTAACCTTGCGACCCGCTAAACTGCGGCCTATGGCGTAGAGCGCGTTCTGTTCTGCTATCGTCCTCATGCCGAGCGATACAATAAAGTAAAGCCCTTTTGCCTCAAGTTCGGCAAGGAGTTCTTTGACCGCTTCGCTCACTTCGGGCAATACGCCGTTAAGCCTTAATGCCGTCTGACCTTTCTGCTTATCAGTTAACATGCGCTCAACCTCTTTGTGGCTTCGGTTACCAGCTTGTCAAACGCGCACTCGCGACAGGCTATAGCCTTTTCGGTGTCCTCTTTAGGGAGCGTTCCCGGTGTCCTGAGGAGTACCAAGGCCGCCTGTTGCGCCTTCTTTGCATCTTCAATAGTGCATGAGCGACAGTTCATGGTTGCCTCCGGTTAATTGGCCCTACGTCTTTTTATTTTACCGTGAGTATCATCACAACGGGTTTCAACTATCGTTATGCGTTTGTCATGCTCATCGGTGCGTTTAAAGAGGTTCGTCTGGTTACGGTCAATCTTCGTAAGCACAAACAGGGCAAGAACGCCAGCTATCCCAACTATGATGTTTACGAGTATCTGGTCTGACACTTCGCCCCCCTTTTGAGTTACGAGGCCGCAGGTCGGGCCGCAACCTCAGTGAATAGCCGCCCGTTCTTCAAGCCGGGATGGTTGCGCATACCGTCGATTATCTCAGGGTCGGACGTGGTGAAAACTCCATTGGCAAACCGGGCTATTTTGTCCGGGGTCTTGCCCATATAATGAGGCCCGTTCCATTTGTCGCTGTCGTGGACAATGGTAACTTCAAGGCGGCCATGTCTCGAAACAAACCTGACGGGCGTTACTGTTTCCATTTCCTCTGTTTCCTTTTTCGGCCTTGCCATCGTTAACCCTCCTTGAAAGTAGGGGGCGGCCCGAAGCCGCCCCCTGTTGATTACTGCTCCCTGTAAAGGTAAATCGTCGCCGTTATCTTGGCATTAGCACTCGGCACGCTTGAGTTCGTCCTGACATAGCTGACAGTGTAATATTTATACGGGACAGTCAGCGCGGCTACCTGCCCTGAAGTCGTACCCGTCAATGTGGCTACAGGTGCCCATGTGCCGCCCGTACCCGACCCGGTATAGTCGTTGGAACCCCAAAGGTAAAGTGTACCGGAATAATTTTTAAGGCCCGTCCTGCCGTTGCCCTGGACAACCAAGCTCCCAGACTTATACGCTCCGGCGTAAACTATTCGGCCCGCCGTAACATTCGCAGTCGTTATTGACAGTGCGGACGTTGTTGACTGGTTGGTCAAGACGGCTTTCTGCTTGTAAAGCTCTCCACCCCATCCAGCAAACGCGGGTATCGCCGAAGCGGTAAGGGCTACTATAAGCCCTATACACAAAAGCATTTTTTTCATATCGAAACTCCTTTTTTTATTGTGTGGAGGAAAGGGGCCGAAGCCCCGTTATCCCTTATGCCCAGCCTGTGATTACAGCATGGGATTTTTCGTTGCGAAGCCTCGGCCCTGCAATGGTGCGAACCTCGTCAACATAGAAGTGGTCGCCGGGGTTCTGCTTGTTCATCGAAAGCTTGGTTTTACCGCTCAAGCCTTCGCCTGAGAAGTAGTGAATCTTGACGTTGTTCATGTCCACCAGTACGCCCAGGTTCGGGAACCCGTTACGGTTGAACGCTTTCTCCTCGACGACGTTGACGGTTGTTCCGAGTGCGGTCAACTGCGTTATGTTGATACCGTACTTGGTGCTGGCCTGCTGTAATCGGACGAGCCTCATCTGGAGAAGGCTTATTTCTGTGAGCAGGGTGCTTGAAGCGAACAGATAAAGGTTTGTCCCGTCCGAGTAGTCGCGTACCATCGCGATAAAGTCGAACAGGGCTTTGTCTGTTATCGGCTGACCGCCGAGGTCTTTGATGTTGGTGGTTATACCCTCGCTTCCCTTGCCACCGTAAAGGCCGCCGCATGCGTGGGTAACTTTACCCGCCGTGGTGTCCAGCTTCTTCTGTCCAAACCAGAACGCGGCATTAAGCATGTTCTTATGCTCTACCATGCGCTTCGCCTGAAGGTATGCCCTGGTATTCGGGCCGTACTTCTTCTCAGCCGCATCGATGTCGGAGAGTTTGATTATGTGCTGGAAGTCCTGCGTATAGTTGTACGCGGAATCAGGCACGGAGGTTACCGACGTAAGCGAGCTTCCGCCCTCATACGCCGCGCTGCCGATGATGCTGAGTGTGTCGGTTGTCGCTATTGCCGACGCTGCTACGGAACCGTAGGCACGCACTACCGTGAGGGATGTCGTACCCTCGCCAGCCGTGACAAGGATGTTCTCGCCCGTGGTCGGATTCATCAGTATGTCGCGGTTCGCTATCTTGAGTCCGTCGGCAGCCGAAACCGCTATAGTCGTCTCGTTGGTATATGCGGCAGTTGTATTGACCGTGTTGCCGACCCAGTCGTCCTCCAGGTGTTCGAACTTGCGCCTGTCGCCGCTTTCGGACGAGGCTTTCAGGAGAAGCGTTATAAACGCATTCTCCTGCGGGTGTATCTTGCTGAGTGTGTCGGATACGTCCCGCACAATCAATGCGGAATCTGAGGTATAATCCCTCATCCCTGAGATATTGGCCATGATTTAACTCCTTTTAAATAGTTGTGGGAATAAAATGTTCACCGCGCAAGACCTCTTCAAGCGAGGCCATGTGGTCTTCGCCCTGCTTCTGCAACGGCGTGAGGTCTGCCGGGCCGCCGGGCTTGCCTTTCGGCTGTGCCGTACTCATTGCCGCCGCCGCCCTGATATTCTCTATCCTGGTGGCCTCCGCCGCATGGTCTTGACGCTCAAACAGTTTCGGCGCAACGGCTCTGATTGCACCCTCGATAACGCTCTTCATGGTTATGACGCCCTCGCCGCCACTGACCGGCAGCGTGTACAGGGCCTGGCCATAATGCTCGTTAAGGAATGTGGCAACCTTACCCTTGAGTGCGTCTTTGTCGCCGTCGTACTTCGCTGTAGCCTCGTCAAACGTGGACACAGCCACCGTCTGACGTTCCACTAAGGCGGCATGGGCCGCTAATCCCGCCTCACGCTCCGAAGCCTTGAACGCTTCAAAGTCCTTGATGTACTTTATAGGATTGTTCTCGTAATCCTCATCTGTACCCTTGAACCCGCGTCCCCGTGCGTTTACCGTTTCCATGAGGTATTCTTCCGGCGACTGCTCCGATACCGTTTTAGCCTCGATGGCTTCGAGTTTATTGCGAAGCGTCGCGGCTTCTTGCGTCGCCCTGGTCATGGCAGCCTGGGCCTCTTTGTATGAGGCCTGGGCCTTGAACGCGGCTGCTATTTCTTCGGGCGTGTACTTCGGTGCATCGGCTGGCTGCTCAGTCTGTTTTCCCGCTTCGTCCGGGGCCGCGTCC
>Ga0334722_10001001_pt1 | contig 37704 bp, 43 predicted proteins | sample C3_bottom_MG_FD_207210 | JGI IMG/M metagenome (GOLD analysis project Ga0334722, IMG submission 207210) | Sediment microbial communities from Yellowstone Lake, YNP, Wyoming, USA - C3_bottom | ecosystem: Environmental > Aquatic > Freshwater > Lake > Sediment | place: USA: Wyoming | collected... | reverse complement strand
CTTAAATTTTGAGGGGATATAGAGAAGGGTTTCATTTGATTATTAATCAAAATTATAATCAAAGTATTACTTCAAAAAGAAAATTTTAGACGGAAATTATTTCATTAGCAATAAGATATTGTAAACCATTAGCAAACTCTTTATCTGATAATTTATCTCAGCAATGCTCTAAGGTTAATTTACCTTTGGCATAGGCGATCTGAAGTTGTTGATTCATAAACCCAATTATGATATAATCCTCCAATAGGCGATACTATGGTAACTGAGGTAGCAAATTCAAAAGAGAAATGTCAAAGATGTGGGAAGGGTAAAATGGTTACTGATAACGAGTCAGGAGAAATGTTTTGCTCAAAATGTGGCTTTGTTATGTCTGAAAAATTACAAGAATCTGGTCCTGAATGGCGTTCCTTTACTCAAGACGAACATGGTGATCGAGCAAGAGCGGGTGCACCAACATCACTTACAATGCATGACATGGGACTTGCAACTATTATCAATCCTATGAACAAAGATGCAGCAGGAAAACCTTTAACAGCATCAATGAAAAGTACGATTGAACGTCTTAGAACTTGGGATAGTCGAAGTCAGGTTCATGAACCAGTTGACAGAAATTTTAGACAGGCATTTAGTGAGCTAAATAGATTAAAAGATAAACTTGCAATCTCAGACGCTGTTATAGAAAAATCAGCCTACATTTACAGGAGGGCATTAGATAAAGGCCTAGTTCGTGGAAGATCAATTTCTGCATTAATGACCGCTTCTCTTTATGCAGCATGCCGTGATACTGCAACCCCGAGAAATCTAAAAGATGTGGAAATTGCTGCAAACATCAAAAGAAAAGATATTGCAAGATGCTATAGATTACTTGTAAAAGAACTTGATCTTAAAATGCCAGTTGCAGATTCTATTCAATGTGTCGCAAGAATTGCAAGCAAAATCGGTATTGCAGAAAAAACAAAACGCTATGCAATTACGGTTTTAAAAAGTGCTCAAGAAATAGAAATTTCTGCAGGTAAAGATCCCATGGGTTTGGCAGCTGCAGCTTTGTATTTGTCTTGCGTCAAAAATGGTGAAGATAAAACACAAAGAGATATTGCAGAATCTGCAAATGTAACCGAGGTAACAATAAGAAATCGATACAAGGGATTAAAGGAATTACTTAATCTCTAATTATGTATTCTAACCACATAAACCATGAAATTTTTAGGAGGATGTACCAGTTAATATCATCATAGCTACTCGTTCAAAAATACTGAGCATTGTTTTTCCAGTTACCATGTCTATGATTCTATCCCCAAATTTATTAATTACAAAATCTACTCCTTCACCTAGTACTTTTGTTTCAACTACAGTCAATATCTGATCTAATGTATGTTCTGCCACAACTTCAGATGATTGACTGCCATTAATTGTAAAACCAAATATTGAAGGCATAATTCCGCTAACTATATCTGGAGTAATATTTTTCATTACTTCTGATGCAGCGTGTTCCGTAGGGTCACGTATTGCATTTACTATTATATCCGAATCCATCAAAATATCTTAAGAATCTCTATCCTATAACAAGAAAGGACCTTCAATATAGAAAAAGCAATCCAAATTGGCAAATTGTTGAATAACTAATTCCAATATGGTATGAAATTTTTTCTTTTTTGCTTTATAGGAGTTAAAAGAGATAACAAATTAAAGCGTCATATTTCAACGATAATCAGAATTGAGTGCAACTGACTTACTTCGAAAAGATCATCAACAAATTAAGCGATTAGAAAAGATTGTCTCAAAATGTTACCATGACCTTTACGCAGGAAAAAATATTCCATTCTCAGATATAGAACTAATTAACGTAATTATTTCAGAATTTCTGGATTCTATTCATTATTCAAGAGAGGAAAACTCGTATTTCCCATGTGTAGCTAGTTATGAAACTCTAAAAAAAGAAATTCGAACTTTTTTGATAGAACATGAATTTGGGCGTAGAATTGCCAGTAACATCGCTAAACACCTCCAACGATGGAAAAAAGGAGAAGATGCAAGAGAGCCAGTTGCAAGATTTCTTAGAACATACTCAATTTACTTACAAGATCACCTGGCAAAAGAAAATGAATTCTTTGATAAAGCCGAAAAAACTGTACTTTCAAAGGAAGAAGAGCAAGAGATGTTTGAACAGTTTCAATCGGTAATGATAATTACAAAAAAAATCGAAGAAATGATTAAACAAATTGATTTTTTAGAAAATCAATTCTGGTTCAAAAATTAATTTAGGTAATAATTCGATAAATTTTTAGAACATGATGTTTAAGAACCATTGGATGAGAATTTTATGGAATGAAGGGTTAGGTAGTTAGCTCAGGTTTTAATGTCCATACAATAGCTAAAATAACAAAAGGCACTGATATCATTCCTGTAATCTCAAGGATAATTAGTAATTGAGTCCTAGCTGCGTCAGACGGAGCAGTTAAAATCCATGGTAATGGAAGTGTGATTACAAACCAGATGATAGAAAGTAAAGCAATTATCTCAACTTTTTTCTTTGTACGGGGTTTCATAATTCCTCAAATGTTAAAATTTTACTCCAAATGTCCAACGCCGATTTATTATAAAATTAATAGCTCCCGCAATGCATATTGAAATTAAGGCAGCTAACATATAGTAAACAGTCAATGATTCAACAAGTACATAAACCGAACCTAGCTGAATTGCCATCCCAACCAGACTAACACTAACAAATTTTACATACATTACAATTATTTTCTGAGAATCTATTGAATCTCTAAATGTCCAAAATTTATTTAAAATAAAATTTGAAGTAATTGAGACTGAAATTCCTAATGCATAGGATAGAAAATACCATAAACCAACATATTCCGTTAAATAATAAAGAAGCCCAAGATTGACAACAATCCCAGTTGCTCCAACTGCGTAATACTTTGCAGCATGTTTTGCGAAAAGCGATAATCTACTTCCTTTATCTTGATCTCGTAACGTCATTAGCTTTCACAAGTTGAGATGTTCTTAATAAGTAAAATCCTGAACTACATCTGAATTATTTAATTTTAAAATTTTGTAAGGTACATTGAAAAATAACTCAATCTCAAAAAATTCATAATTAACCAATAATAATTGTAAAAATTATAATGAAATCTTAAATAGTTTAAATTCATATACTAATTGATGCGAAAGGATGCAAATCCTATCGATTAAAACCGCGTGGCTCCGCAGAACATAAGTGAATGTCAAAGGTCTTTATGACTCGGACGAAGAGAGGTAATCTCTCAAAGTTCTGCATAGGGAGTCACGCCATATTTTCTATTTATTGCTTAATAATATCAACTGACACTGATCCGAGAAGATTACCATTTGGATTTATAGTGATTTTTACTTCTTGTTTTTGAGGAATTATAATTCCAAAATTGCCAGAATATTCCCAAGTATAGTAGGTTGAAATACCAGTTTTATGAGGAGTTCCCTTTAAAATGAAATTCTCCAAATAATGAATAGATTCACCATTCAACGAAATAGTCAAAATTTGGGGGCTATCCCCATTAGGAACAAATCTGTATGCATATGTCCCTTCTTCAATTTCAAATGAATCAGTAAAAATCCTATCTTCATATTTTTCCGGATTGGCTAGAGTCACATGAAATACACTATTCTTATTCTCAATTTCTCCATTTTGAGTTCCAAAAATTCCAATTACTACAGCTATTCCAACTGCAATAGTAATATAGCCTACAAATTTTGCCTTCATAAAAAAATCTAATAAATACGAAAATAAAAAAATTTCTAAGTGATTTTTTGAGAATTCTAATATGTTTTCTTTTTCATAAATCTCTACTTTTCATGTTTTGGGATTAAATTTTCATTTAGAAGAAATATTTAAATACTAACACTCTAACTTAGCGTAAAATGCAAAAATGCCCTCTTTGCGGCGAAACGCTCAGCAACGTGTCTGGAATGCATAGTCATATACGAAAAATTCATCCTCAACGAACCACTCTTCAGAATATCTAGATTTTAGTATAGACGTTTTTTCCTATTTTTTGTCAGAGAATTTTCATTAACTGTTAATCTAAATTCACATCTTGAATTAAAAATCAATTATTCAAGCATATCGCATGTCAAATTTCCAAAACAAGTGGTCAAAGCCAGTAAGTCCAGGAATAACTGAAAGAATCAATGAAGCAGTTAAACCAAAAGGCGCCTTAAAGCCTCGAGTAGAAACTGCAGTTAAAAGTCTACAAGGTCAGATATCAAAATTAGATAATATGCTTATAAAATTAAAACAAAGAGATGAAAAGCTTTTCAATAGAATCGTAATCGCGACTCAACAACATGATACTCATAGCTCTAAAGTCCTATCAAATGAACTAGCAGAGGTAAGAAAGGTTAGTAGGGTTCTTGGAAATGCAAGAATGGCCTTAGAGCAAATTGAACTTAGATTAACAACATTCCATGATCTTGGAGATACCGTCGTAACTATAATGCCGACCATAGGTCTAATGAAGAGTCTTAAATCATCACTTGTAAAGTTCATGCCTGAGGCAGATCAAGAAGTAAATAGAATGACAGAAATGCTGGGTGGATTAATGACAGATACTTTCTCAGGTGATTCCTCATTTGGCATTGAGCCATCCACAAGTGCAGAATCTGACAAGATTTTACAAGAAGCAGCTGCAGTTGCCGAGACTGCCGTGGGTGAAAGATTCCCTTCAATGCCAGTAGAGCAGGCATCTCCATCATCTACGACTACACGATACATGTAGTTATTTGAAACATCTTTTCAAATAGAAAATAAATTCAAAAAATTTTTAAGACTCTTTTCGGGATTCTTTAAAATTCTTGATTTTCTCGCCTTCGATATTTATAATAGAATCAATACCTGAAAGTTTACCCCGTAAATTGTTAATTAACGAACCAACATTATCTGCCTCGTTTTCAACTGCACTTCTTTTCCGAGTTAGATTCTGAATTCCCTGATTTTCTTCCTCAATATACGCACTAACCTTCATGAGTTTTTCTTTAAGATTCTTAATATCTACAGATTCATCTTCAATTTCTTTTTCTAGATTTGTACGTTTATCCTTGAGATTTTTAATCATCAAGCCGACATAGTCAATTGCCTCTTCTAATTTCACACGTTTATCCTTTAAAGCTCTAATTCCAATCTGGCCTTCAACCTGTGATGATGTTTGTGTTTGGGTTCTGTTTTCAGATGGTGTTGGTATTCTAGATTCAGGTTCAGAAATAATCTCTTCAGGACGATATTTTCTTTCCTCAACTGGTCTCTCTTCTACCATCTCCGACCCGCTAGAGTCTCCATATTCTTCCTTCTTTTTTCTGAATTTCTCAAACATTATAACTAGAATTGGTGTGTACAGTATCGAATAAAAAGTTAGAGATATGAGAAGCTGACAATTAGCTTTCATACTGTAGCCACTTTTCCAAGGTTTTGAATTTTTACCCCCGCACCAAAAATCATCAAAATAGTCCTTTATTGGGGTTGAAACATCCGTTCCGCTATGCGTTCCGCTATGAAGTTTCAGAATGTTCCTCATTAATCAAACATGATTATACTAAACCATGTCAAAACAACAATACAGATCCGAAATGGGCATCATGGGTGATATCCTTGGTGTTACTATGGATGGTGGACGAAGTGGAGTTATTGTCTCTGCAATATCCAGAAAGGCTAACCTTTCTCACTATGCCGTACTTGACAAATGTGAGAAGTTAGTAACTGCAGGATTAGTAGAGTCAGTAAAGAACGACAGGAATAGAGTGTATTTGATGACCGAAAAGGGAGTCAGATTTTTCCAGGAGTTCCAGAGATTCCAGTCCCTCGTTGAATCCATGAATCTAAGGTATTAGCCAATGAACCAACAAATGGTAGTGCCTTACTGGCAAGACCGCTCTCCAGAGGATGGAATACTTTTTGTAAGGACAAAAGGTATCCTGACAACGATGGTTCGAGCCCCTCTTGTAGTCGTAGGGTTAATTGTAATGGCAATATCTATGCCGATTCAAAGTACTTTCGGTACAGTACGGACACTTGAACTTATAGTATATCCAGATGGAACAACACATGTCTCTTCTGAAATTTTAACTGATCCATTAGAACCAGATTTTACTGTAAATCTTTTTGGCCCTACAATTGATAATTTTGTTGCACAAGATGAAAACGGTTTCTTACTTTCAGCAAACATTGAAGGGAATTCTGCTTTGGTAGAAACACTTGGAACATCTACAATATCTGTTAATTATGATATTCAGGACCTAGTATCCAAAGAAGGAAGAATTTGGTCATTTAAAATCGATTCACCAGTGGAATATTCACTTTTGATGCCAAGCAATATTGTCATCGTAGGAATGAGTACTTATCCACTAAATATGCAAATTATTAATGAAAGCTCGCAGCTCTTATTGCCAAATGGTCCAGTTGAGATAAACTATTTCTTTGGAGTATCCAAAACCCCTCAAACCCCAACTCCCAAACCAGAACAAAATTCTGATAATTCTATTTACTTTATTGGTGGAGGAATTGCTGCTATTGGAGCAATTGCAGTAGTATTTATGAAACGATCAAAAGGTACCACAGCTAAGAAAATAACTGAAACTATTGTAAAACAAGAACAGATTACGGAAAAACCTCTAGCTATAGAAACTATTTTTGAATTAAGACCAGAATTAAGAGATGATGATAAACAACTTGTTTCATTCATTTCTGCAAACGGAGGCCAAGCATATGAAAGCGAGCTTCGCAAAAAATTTCTTCAACCACGAACTACTATGTGGAGAGCAGTAAAGAGATTAGAAAGATATGGAATCGTGGAAATTGATAAAAAAGAATTACAAAACTTGGTGAGGTTAAAGAAAAAATTGGAGGATGAGAACTGATGAGAAAAAAGATAACTTCTATATCTTTATTGGTTTTAGTAGCCTCCATGATTATAGGCAGTATTCCTACTCATGTCTATGCAGATTCCCAATCTGACTCGTTAATCAGAATTTCTACACAGGCTAGAGATCAGCTTAGAATTCAATTATCAAAAGTTGATGCTTCTCAAGAAATTAAAGAAAAATTTAGGTTAGGCTCTGTTGAGATTGAATCTCTTATTAAAGCGTCAAAAGATGAGAATGTTTCTGCAGCAAGAGAGCACTTCCTTTCTGCCATGAAAATATTTAATGAAATAATTCAACAAATATCTGAAAGAACATCAACATCTGAAACAGCATTATCTATATCCCAACCAGCAGACGCCCTAAGGATTTTAAACGAAATTGATAGATCAGAAAGATATGCTGATCAACTAAAAGGCATTTCTGACAAAAATGGATTTGAGATTGATTTTAGTCATACCTACAAATTAATTGATATTGCAAGAAATCAACTAGGAACAGGTGATCCTGAAGCAGCAAATTCTACAATTGGCGAGATTAAACATTCAATTAGTGAGCTAAATGACACGCTCAGAGAAAAAACTAAACAGTATACAACTGATCGTGCAAAAATCTTAGCTGAAAAATATCTTGAAGATTTAGATAATCTCATTACGGAAGCAAAAGAGGTAGGAGTTTCTCAAGAAACCCTTGATAAATTAAGTCAAATCAAGGAACATTTGAATTTGGCTTCTAATACTTCTGATGTAGAACAAATTATCAATGATCTTAAATATCTAATTTCATTTAAACAAGATTTTGAAAATACAAAAATACAGAGACTAGAATCTAGAGCTAACCAACTTGAATCAAAAATCGTTCAATTCTCAAATCTCCCTTATGAGATTCCAGAATTAGGTAAAGCCAAAGATATGTTTTCAGATCTAACGGCTCTCATTTCTGAAGGAAGTTATAATGAAGCATTACAAGTATTAAACTCCCTTAATGGTCTAATTAATGAAATTGAAGACTCCACAAACCAAAGAAATAATGAAGTAACTGCAAATAAAGAAATAACTGCAAAAAAAGAAGATTCATCTTCATCTCTTTCTGATTCAAAAACAGATAGAATTAAGATTAAAATTCAAAGATTAGAAACCGTGATAAATAAGCTATCTGAAGAAGTTGGGGAAAATGCTGCCGCAAAACGATGGCTAGATAATGCATTATCACTATTAGAAAATGCTAAGAAGCATGTGGATGATTCCCCTGATGAATCTCTGAAAATAATCATGAATATAGAACAAATTATCAAGAGAATACAAAATACCATTCAATAACTTCATATATATTTTCAAGATGAAGTTTGGTTACATGACTTCAAAACAAATCACTATGGGAGTAGGAATCCCAATGATAGTTGTGGGTGCCCTGATTGCACTATTGTTGGCTCCTATCAAAGTAGAATTAAGCGAAACTGTAGAGTTTGTAGGAAGCCTAATTGGAATTTTGGGAGTAGTATTCTTTATTGCTGGATTATTTTACACTAAAGAGCCTGTATTACAATAAAAAATTCATTATAATTTGAATCAAACATCATCGATTAAATATCAACTTGAATTAGATCATCCACTTGAAAGTTAGATTATTTGAAATATTCACATCTGTTGAAGGTGAGGGAATTCTATATGGAACAAAAACTCTTTTTGTACGATTAGCTGGTTGCCCATTTACTTGTTTTTACTGTGATACACTTGATTCCCTTCCAATGGATTCTGGTAATGAATACTCTATTCAAGAAGCATGTAATTTGATAGATGAAAAATTAGAAAATAACACCTACAAAGTGAACTTTACAGGAGGAGAGCCTCTTGTGCAATCTGAAGGCGTCTTAGAAATGGCAAAACACGTAAAATCTAAGAATATTCCTACCTATCTAGAATCATCTTGTTATGATTCAGAAAAATTTTCTAAGGTACTTCCATTCATAGATTATATTAAAATTGAATTTAAAACTCCAGATGCTCAATTCGTTGATTCAAAACATTATTTAAAATTAATCAGGAATGCTTTAGAATGTCTAAAAGATTCAGTGGCATCAAAAAAGATCACTTACATTAAAATCGTAGTTAGTTCAAAAACCGAATTAGAAACTTTCAAAGAATTACTTGATAGAATCTTTAACAAAGTTTCAAAAGACAACCTTGCTGGATTTATTATCCAACCTACATATGGTATTGCTGAGCCTAGTTTGGAAAAACTATTGAAATTATATGATCTCGTTTTTCCTTTTTATAATGAGGTAAGAGTAATTCCTCAGCTACACAAATTCATTGGTGCTCCATGATAAACTAGTGGTAACATCAAAATTTAGGTAAAACTTTCAAATATGAGAACGAATTCTTATTCTTATACCCATGGACAAAGAGAGAGTAAAAAAACTAATTAGAGAACTTATCATCGAATTAGGCGAAGATCCTACAAGAGAAGGATTACGAAATACTCCAGAACGAATTGCTGATATGTATAAAGAAATTTTTGGAGGGTATGATACTGATGCTCAACTTTCAATTCAGTTTTCAGAAGATTCAGATATTGTAATTGCAAAGGACATTCAATTTTATTCTATGTGTGAACATCATATGTTACCCTTTTTTGGTAAAGTCCACATAGCCTATTCTCCAAATGGGAGGGTCTTTGGAATTTCAAAATTAGTTAGATTGGTTGAAAAATTTTCCAAGAGATTACAAATCCAGGAACGACTTACAAAGAATATTGCAGACGAACTTTATGCACAAGGTGTAAAAGGTGTCATTGTGATGGCAGAAGCAGAACACCTATGTATGAGAATGAGAGGTGTACGAAATGATGCGATGATGACCTCAGCTGCTTTTAGAGGAGTTTATGAAAGGAAAGAAGAACGACAAGAAATTGTAGAGATGATTAGAAAAAGTTCCTCTGACTTTGTTTCTAAGATCTCCTGAAAAGATAAATAATCAAATTAAAAACCTCAGTTGTGGTAACTCACGATAATATTCACATTCCTACTGAATCTTTTCCACATTGGGTTTGGTTTGTAATTGAATTTGCTATCGTTTTAGCTGTTTCAGCTTTGATATCCAGGGAAATAATGAGAATCTTTGAAGGTTTTGATGCAACAATGCAAAATTGGGTTTATTTTGGTCTCTTAACTGCAATCTTTGGAGGTTGGTATATTATCATTAGAGGTTTTATTCTAAAAAAACCAATCTTAACAGGTCGCAGAAAATAATTTCTAGTCTTGTTAACAAAACAGAATTACCTCAAGTACTCTGTTTTATCATGAAGTTTTGCTTGAATAAAAGCAGCTTTACGATTGTTACATGACTCACAAGTTCCACAATGAAATTTTTTGTTATCATAACAACTCCACGTATTGAAAATTTTATCACCCAGAACCCTGGAACCTATTTTTAATAATTCACTTTTAGTTAATCCATCTCTAAATGGTGACCATATCATTATTTTTTTCCTAATTCCTAATCTTATCCCATCTAATTCTCCTTCATTGAGAGCCTGTTCTATCTTTTTCGAAAAACTTGGTCTGCAATCAGGATAATTTTTATCGCCTTTATGTGCACCATATGCAATTAGCGATGCATTTAATGTAAAAGCCCATGCAGTTGCAATTGACAGAAAGATTGCATTTCTAATTGGAACTACTATAGAATAATCAAATTTATGAGGAATCATTTCTTTTGAACTAGTAAGAACATTTGTCTCACCATATAGATTTTTCATAAAGCTAATGTCTATAATTTTATGTTCTTTTAAACCAAGAATTTTAGAAAACGTTTTTGCAATCTTCATTTCTTTATTTGCTCTCTGACCATATGAAAAAGAAATACCATAAAGATCATATTTTGATTTTAAATAGGCACAAGTACATACAGAATCAATCCCACCACTAGAAACTACAACAGCTTTTTTTAAAACTTCTCACCACCAATTATTATTAACTAATTTTTGATAACAGTGACTCCTTTACTTGGTCTACATATTACAATATCACATTTTTTATTTGCAGTAGCAAAACCCTCTGCCATTGATGAAGAAATTTTTTTAAGATTAGATGATTTATTCGCAAATGCAATAACTGATGGTCCAGCTCCACTAATGGTTACACCTAGAGCTCCTGCATTAAGAGCATTTTTTTTCACTTTACTAAATCCTGGAATCATATGCTGTCTAGCAGGCTCCACAATAACATCTATGATTGATTTTCCGATAAGTACCGAATCTTTTTTCATAAATCCTACCACGATTGCGGCTGCATTTGCCAAATTAAGAATACTGTCAGAAATATTGATTTTAGATGGGATCACACTTCTGGATACTTTAGTTTTTTTTGCAGGTACGGCAAGTCTAGGAATAGCTACACATAATGCAAGATCTTTTGGTGGTTCAATTTTGATTACATCGAGAGGATTTTTTCTTACTATCACAAATCCACCTAGGACAGATGCTGCAACATTATCGTAATGCACTGTTCCAGCACTAGCTTTTTCACCCATTCCAGCAAATTCAACTATCGAGTTGGAATCAAGATTAAGCTTGAATAATTTGTTAATTGCCATTGCAGTTGCAGCAGCAGATGCTGCACTGCTTCCCATACCAAATCCTGCAGGTATTCCCTTTTTGATTTTAATTTCAATCCCATCTTTAATCTTGAATTTCTGTATCATATTTTTTGCTACAAGTCCAGCAGTATTTTTTTGAGGACTAGTTGGAATTGAATCAGATGTTACAATCTTAATTCCCTTTCCTTTCTTTGTGATTTTTACTTCATCAAAAAATGCATCCAAAGCAAGCCCAAAAACATCAAATCCTGGCCCTAGATTTGCAGTAGATGAAGGAGCTCGTACTGTTATACTTTTAGCCACTAGTCTTCTACCTCTTCACCCAAGTTAATGATTCTGCTTAATGCACTTTGTAAATTAATCATTCCTTCTCCTGTAACATTTGATATAGGAAATAATCCCTGCGCAAATCCACCAATGTTAAGACCTCTTAAAATGTTAGTTATGAGAGTATAGGTTTCACCATCGGATTCATTCAAAATTGCTGTTTCAAGTGATTTGAGATTTGTAGACCATTGAAGAATTTCTTTCATTTTTGAACTAATTAGATCTGTTTTTGTAATGACGTTAATTGTTGAAATGCCCAGTCGTAATTTTATCGAAGTTGCCAGAAGAGCAATTGAAACAAAATTTACTGCAGATGTAATCAATGCTCCATCATACAAAAAAATATTTACCTTTTCTTCAGCATCTAAATTTTGTACAAGAAAAGGTCCACTTGTTCTAAAAGCAAACAACTCAATCTGACCTGGAGTATCTACAATCAAATAATCAGGATTTACTTTGCTTACTTCATCTTGTAACACATCAATTTTAGATGCAATTAGATCATTTGCCATTATTAATGCACCATTTGGTCCAAGATCATACTGTTTCATAATAGAAACAATATCGACATGATCTCTGATATCAATATCACAAGAATAAGGTAAGTTTTCTACACCTGGATCCAAATTTAATATTGAAGCAAAAGCTCCATTTCTCGTGTAATAATCATATATTTTAGACACTAGTAGAGATTTTCCAGCTCCCGCAGTACCAGTTACAAAAATAATTTTCAACCTTTTCGGTCTAATTTTTTTTGATTCGCTTATATTTGAATCCATCAGAAAACCATCGAATGAATTGGAGAATTGTTGCTATTCTTGCCAGCATGCTCCCAATTCTCATAATTGCTATTCGATTTGAGATAAAACCTGAAGATGTGTTTGCAATAGGAATTTTACCATTTTTGGCTGCTGTAGGCGCGATGATGATAAAACTTGTTTTTCAGGGTGTAAAATTTGCCTATATTGTAAGAAAGTATATTGGTCCTGTTGATAGCATTCCAAAATTAGCTGGAGTAAGAATAGGAAGTGAATTCATTAAATTTACAACCCCTATGTTTGTTGGTGCAGAATTTATTATAATTTACTGGTTACATAAGAAAGGAATCTCTACGTCAAAATCCTCATGGGTTGCAATTTTGGATATTGTAACTGAAGTATTTGCTGGAGGATTATTAGCAATTATGGCAGGTATTTTTGCCCTAATGAATGGTGCAATTGTAGTCGCAGCTATAGTTCTTTCTACAAGTATCTTTGTTACTACTCTCTGGATGATTCTATTTTTTCTTTCCTCAAAGAAAACATTTCAAGTACCAAAAGGAATTTCAAATCTTATACAAAAATTTGGAAAAGATAAAGGTGGACACATTATTGAGCAAACAAATCAATGGATGGAAGAAATCTGTTCAATAAGTAGAAAGAATCTAGGAACGAAAGAATCAAAGAAAGTATTTGTTAATGGTTTCATTCTTTCCATTATTTCATGGATTTTTTATGGTGCATCATTTATGATAATTGCAAATGAAACAGGATATGTTATTGATCTATTTAATTCTCTAATGGCAGTTATGGGTGCTACTGCAATTGGAAACTTGCCAATAACAGTTGGAGGTTCTGGATTAGCTGAATTTGGTATTGTAGCGTATCTAAACAATTTAGACCCTTTTCATTTTGAAATTCCTAAAGAAAGTATAGATTGGTCTGCTGTGATTGGTTGGAGAATAGCAACTTATTACGTTCCTATAGTAGTTACTTGGTTATTGTTGGTAAAACTAGCTTTGAGTAAATATACCAAGCCTAATATTTCATAGAAACTGCTTTATCATTAAAATAGATTCATCGAAATGTGAAATTCAAAGATAAAATTGTAGTAATTACTGGTGCCTCAAGTGGTATTGGAGCAGCATCTGCAATTCAATTTGCTAAAAGCGGATCTAATGTTGTTCTAGTTGGAAGAAGAAAAGAAAAGTTAATTGAATTAGAAAAACAACTTTCAAAATATAATATTTTAACACTAATAATCACATGTGATGTCTCAGATAAATTGCAAGTAAAAGAAATGAGTAAAAAAGTCCTTGAAAAATTTGGAAGGATTGACATTCTTGTAAATAATGCTGGTTTTGCAATTTATGGAAATGTATCAGACTTGGATATTGAACAGATAGAATCTCAAATGACTACAAATTTCTTTGGAATGGTATATTGTACAAAAAATTTTCTAGCCAAAATGATGGAGCAAAATTCTGGACACATTATCAATGTAGCATCTGTTGCTGCAAGTTTTGGTTTGCCTGGTCTAGCCTCTTATTCTGCTTCAAAATTTGCAATGCTTGGATTTTCTGAAGGCTTGCAACATGAACTTAAAGGAACTAAAGTGCGCGTTACTGTTGTAAGTCCAATTATGGTTAGGACCAACTTCTTTGATCATTCTTCCTTTAAATCAATGCCAAAATTTTCACCTACATCATTAAGTGCTGAAAATGTTGCAAAGGTAATACTTAGGGCCGCTAACTCATCAAGACTTGAAATAATTGTGCCTGCAGTAGTAAGAGGTGCTGTTTGGATAAAACAAACTTTTCCATATCTAATTAATCCAATTATTGGTTCAACATTTAGAAAATACTTTGAATCTAAAGAAAAATCAAAATAGACTGATTATTCTTCAATTTCTTCAGTTGATTCTTCTGAACTAACATCTAGAAGTTCCATCTTTTTTAAATTAAATTGATAAACTGCATCCATATCAATTTCTTTTTCTTTTTTTAGAAACTCGGCTACCTTTTTACTTAGTGGTGCCTTTAATGATTCAAAAGTAAATTCGTAGACTACACCGCGTTCTAAATCTGTAGGTTTGATATTTTTTGGTAGGTCTAAAGTAACTATATGTCTGCCATCTTCTACTGGTTCGTATAACTGTGCATCTGCTTTACCATCCTTATCATAAATTTCAAGAATGTATCCTGTTCTAGTTTCTTCTTTTGGTTTTTCAAACTTAGCGTTTTGAATTTCATCGGTAACCCACTTTGGAATATCCTCTTTATTTTTTACCATAATCAAAGCCTCTATATCTGTTGTTTGTCTTTCTTACTTTTTTGCCACCAATCTAAGTAGTCATATTGTCTATCTTCACGAGTTGATTCCCGTCGATTGAGTCTATCCTTAATGTCACTAATTTGTTCTCTTGTTGCATATAATCCACATTTTTTACAGATAAAGTGTTTAGTAGAAATATCAAATTTCATTGGAAATTCCCCTTCAACTGGCATTTCACTTTCCAACGGAATTTCAGTTTCTCCTGAGGCTGCTTGTTTTGCAAATATGGCTTTCTTTTTTTTCGCAACACATTCAGGGCAATCCGGCAATGATTGTACTCACAAAATTTTCAATAAAAGCGTTGCCACCTTTCACTGAGATCTACTCTAAAATTTACTTTAGAATACTTTCTGGTACGCGGATTATATCGTCATCCCTTTCGGTCAGTTCGCCCATCGAACATACCGCGTACCAGATCATAATTTATTCTCAGAAAATATTATTATATCTTCTTCTCAAACACTTCACGCACTATTTTTGCTGTGGTTTCTGCTCCATTTGCAGTAAAATTTTTAGAAAAATTATCAAGTTTTTCTTGAAACTTATTGTAATTTTTTGTGATTTTACCTATTGCATCAATTACCTGCCATTTGTTTCGAGCCAAAAAACCCAAGTTTTTTTCTTCAGCCCATCTCAAGTTATTAGTATGCTCATCATACACCGGAATTCCAATTATTGGCTTTGAATTAACTCCTAGAATCTCACCTATTACAGTATGTGAACCATTTATCACCGCATACTTGCAAAATCTTAATACTGTTTGCTTTTCAGTTTCAGTCAAATATCCAACGTCGATCTGAATCCAATCAATTTTTTTTTCTACTGCATCTAAAATAGAATATTTTTTCCCATCCTTTCCTATGACTCTATCAATGGATGGATCATTTCTAGCATGAGAGATTATTCTTTTCTCACTTTTTATCTTATTGTCATGAAAAACTTCTTCATATTTTTCTCCTGTCACGTCATTAGTTGATCTATTTCCTGTACGCATCCAATAACCAAATTCATTATCTTGAATTAATTTCTCTAGATTTGTTGTGAGTTTTTTTTCTAATACTTTGTTAGTTGCAAAATGTCCAACATAAGTTACTTTTTCTTTTACTTTATCTGGAAAGTTTAGGTTATATTCACATATTGTATATGGAGGAGGAGAATCAGCTACGATAATTCTTGTTGCTTTAGCAATTTGTTTTGATATAAAAACCACTGATGGATAAAAGTAGAACCTAGATTTCCACAGTTTAGGGCGGAATTGATTTGTTACAAAAAGACTTGTGATCCCTCGATTTTTTGCAAGTACATTTGAACCCATATCTCCATCATTTATTACAAGATCAAATTTTTCCTTATCGTAGAGGTTTCTCTCTTCTTTAAGATAACTCGAAATCTGTTTTAGTAAAGGAGGATTTTTTGAAATAGGTAGAAGAAGATTTAGCATAGACAAGGTAACACTAGGACCCATCTTTCCATCAATAGGAGTTGGCATCAGTATTTCATGAATTAAGTGATGTTGTGATGGAAATTTCTCTAATAATTTTTGATAAATTTCTGCTTTGCTAGAATAATGAATCTCATATTCATCTTTGATATATTCTGTGAGATAATTGTTTAATGCCATCATTCTTGAAAAATGACCACTTCCCCAAGGATAGATGAATTCTCCTATTTTTTTCACATACTCAAATTAAATGATGGTGTTTAAATTTTCAATGATTTGATTCTAACCCATCAAGAATATCATGAACATTATTTGGGCCTACATTGATAGTAACAACTCTTTTTGTTTTAAGAGCTTCCTGGACAATTTTTTGTACGTTGTTTTTACTCTCAATAACTGAATTAAACTTCATTTTACCTAGCCTTTCTATTTGTGATAAGTATTTTTCTAAACCAATCTCTTTGGCACAATCAAGAATATTTTCATCAATCCCTGATAGTGGAATATGGGGAATTATGTTTTTTTGATAAACTCTACTGGCAACTTTATCTATAAAAAACTGGGGGAACACTAAGGGAGAAACAGCCAGAGATACCCTTTTTAATTTATTTAAGAGAGCAATTGACAAAATAAGTTCTGTTACAGTCTCCACTAATAACAAGTAATTTTGTGCACTAGTTCCGTTAATTAAAATCTGGAAAAATTCTAATTCAATCTTTGATTTAAGCATATGAGGAATTAAATTATTTACAATTTTTACTAAATTGAGTAAATCAGATTCTTTACGGAAGCAGACAATAATTTTTACATCAAATCCTTCTCTGATAGTCTCAAGGCAAGAAACAGCTGATAATTCATCGTAAATACAACAAACTAACTTTTCATTTTGAGAATTATTTGGGATTCCACCATTTCCTTTATCTGTGAAAATACATACATATGCATTTGATTTAGTCAAGTAAGTATAGAGCAATTTATCATACTTGTCTTCTGTTCCAGGTTTAGCTCCAAGATTGACAGTCTTTTCTATAAGTGAAGACGTTGCGGTAATTTCTACATCTTTTGGGAGATACCCTTTTGCATGTCCCTCTACTTTAACATAAAACCGATCTCCTTTTAGTAAAAGATTAGAACCAATTTTTGTTATTTCTGAAACAATAGTATCATATTCATTTTTTACTTGTTTAGCAATTGCAACCCTTTCTATTCCAAAAAGCAAATTTATCACAGACGAAGCAAAAACTGGATCATTAGCCTCAACTACAATAACCGAATTATCTTTTCTTATTTTTTGAAATTTCTGATTCTGTATTTCAAGAACTTTTTTAATGTTGGATACAAGTAAATCAAGCTTATTATGAGCAAATACTGCTGGGAAAATAACTACTGAAGCATTATCACTCATCTCATTTTGTTATCTCAAGAGGTTTATAATTTTAGAATGATTTTCTATGATAAGATCTCGTAATGATTATAAAACAACCCAAATCCTCATTTATTATGAGTAAATTTACAGCAGAGCGAATAGCAGATCTTAATAATAAACTAAAAACCCCACAAGAGGTTCTAAAATGGGGGTTAGAAAATTTACATCCTAAATTAGCTCTAGCCTCTAGTTTTGGAGTAGAGGATGTGGCAGTTATCGATATGCTAATAAAAATAAATCCAAAAGCCAGAATATTTACTCTTGATACTGGAAGACTAAATCAAGAGACATATGACGTAATGGATGAAATTCGTAAAAAATACAATACTGACATTGAAATTACTTTTCCAGATGCTAAAGAAGTTATAGAGATGGTTCATGTTAATGGAATGAATCTCTTCTATGATAGTCCTGGTAACAGAAAATTATGTTGTGGTATACGAAAGGTACACCCACTTAACAAAATGTTATCTACACTTGATGGTTGGATTACAGGTCTTCGTAGCGATCAAACTCAAAACAGGGGAAACGTAGCAAAAATTGAAATTGATGAACAGCATGGTGGGATGATAAAATTAAATCCAATCATCGACTGGACTTGGGATCAAACATGGGATTACATTAAAGCTAATAACATTCCATACAATAAATTGCATGACAAAGGCTTTCCAAGTATTGGTTGTGAACCATGCACAAGAGCCGTAAAACCTGGGGAAGATCTACGAGCAGGCCGTTGGTGGTGGGAACAAGATTCCGAAAGAGAATGCGGTTTGCATATGGACCATAAAAAATAGATACCTTGTCCCAAAGCTATGGAATAACCAAACCACATGGTGGCAAATTAGTAAATAGAATATCAAAAAAAGACTATTCTGGTTTATTTTCGATTTCAATTAGCGAAGATCTTGCAAATGATGTAGAAAACATTGCAGATGGAATATTTAGCCCATTAGAGGGATTTTTAGGTCAACAAGATTTTGAAACTGTTTCTAGTAGAGGAAGATTAGCAAATGACATACCATGGACAATTCCAATCGTATTAGATGTTGATGAATCAACTGCTAAAAAAATGAAAGATGCTGGTGACGTTCTTTTAAAAAATACTGAATTAGATGGATTTGCAATTTTAAAAGTAGAAGAAACATATCATTATGATAAAGAAAAAACCGCAAAGGGAGTTTATGGAACTACAGATACAAAACATCCAGGGGTTGCAAGAACAATAGCATTGAAAGACATTCTGGTAGGGGGGAAAATTGACTACATAAAAAGACCAAAAGAAAGTCTGATAAGAAAATACAGAAAAACTCCAATCCAAACTAGAGAAGAATTTCAAAAAGCGGGTTGGAAAACTATCGTAGCTTTCCAAACTAGAAATCCTCCCCACGTAGCTCACGAAATGCTCCAAAAAACCTCCCTCACTACAAGGGATGGTGTTTTTGTTAACCCTTTGATAGGGAAAAAAAAGTCAGGTGATTTTGTTGACGAGGTTATCATAAAATGCTATGAAACTCTCATAGAACATTACTATCCAAAAAACAGATGTCAGCTTGCCACTTTGCATACTGAAATGAGATACGCAGGTCCCAAAGAAGCAATCCATCATGGAATAATGAGACAAAATTATGGTTGTACACATATCATTATCGGAAGAGACCATGCAGGAGTTGGTAATTACTATGAACCATTTGCTGCCCAAAAAATATTTGATGACTATCCTGATTTAGAAATCACACCAATTTTCTTTCCTGAATTTTTTTATTGCAAGAAATGTCTTAATTTTACAAATGACAGAGTTTGTCCTCACGATGTTATATCAAGAGAACAGCTTAGCGGAACAAAACTTAGAACAATGATTCTAGCAGGTAAATCACCTTCAGAGTTTATTCTTAGACCAGAAGTTTCTAAAATTATTATGGATTACAACAAACCTTTTGTTGACTAGATTTTTATTCGTGCTACATCGAGCTTAATCGTGAAATACATTATAGCTCTGCTTACATTTTATTCAATTCTTCTTGGTCCTGCTTATGCTCAATCTCAACAAAACCCTTCCCTAGTTTTAGAAACAATTGAGATCCCTTCAGATGATTTTAACACAGTTTCCCGTGATTCAATAATTATCAATTTAGAAAAACCACATACAATTAGTTGGCAGATAACAATAAAAAATAATCTAGTCTATGCTAACCCAAACGGTAATGCCGTCATTAGATTTTATGATCTAATAAACCCTGAAAAATTTATTGAAATTGGAATGGGTAGTCCACCAGAAGAAAAATTTTGGTTGGCAGTACAGATCCCAGAAGATACGGGATATGTGGTAGTACATAGTAAATCTGAGCGAGGGTGGATTCAAACATCAAATCTAATAATGGCATATACTGAGAATGCAGGATTAACGGTAAACAATGGTGAAAGGATAGTTCTTACAAATTTAGATATTGGATCTTTTCAGATTGGATCATATTCAGTTTTTGGGATGGAAAGCTCAACTGATCCTCCTGCAATAAATTCTGGAAGTCTTAAAATGGAATTTATGTCAGGCGATCCTACTAAAAACCAATATGCTCTTTTTCCATTCTTTCTAGCGGGGGGAGTTGGAGTAGTAGTTGCAATCTTACTAGTTACTAAGAAACGTAATTAGTTTTATAATATTTGCACCGGTTTTTAATTTTACATACAGTACATTGCGGGGATATAGGCTTGCAGATATTTTGACCATACATTACAAAGGTATCATTAATTTCGAGCCAGTATTTCTTTGGTATCTTTTTCATTAATTCAAGTTCTGTATCCTCTGGAGTTTTTGTATTGACTAGACCTAATCTATTTGAGATCCTATGAACATGAATATCAACAGGAATTGCTGGCTTGTCAAATGCATATACCAGAACACAGTTTGCAGTCTTTCTTCCAACACCTGGTAACTGGAGAAGCTCATCCATAGAACTTGGAACCTTTCCCTTATACTTTGAATTAATTATAGATGCAACATCAATAATGCGTTTAGCTTTGACATGATAGAATCCAATTGATCTTATTGTCTTCTCAACATCTTTGACTTTGGCCTTCGAAAGTGCGTGCGCAGATTTATATTTTGAAAATAATTTTTTTACAACTTTTGTAGTATTCTCATCTTTTGTTCTAGCAGAGAGAATAGTTCCTATAAGTATGCTAAAAGGCCCACCAGTCTCTGCCTCATGGAGTTCTCTTAAGGCAGTCATTCGGGGAGGCTTTACTGCATTCATTGTATTCATCATACCGCGAAGAATTGCTTTCATAACTATCAGTAGGATTGATTCTATTATAATGTAAACCCGAAAAAACAAAAACAGGTAATACTTTTTACCATTTTTGTAATTTAGTCGTACAAATATTATATCTGTAGTAGAGAAGAATCTATATTGGAACTAACAAAGGACGAAGAAGCAGCATTAAAGGGTGAAAGTGGTGAAACCTTACAACTTGCCTACCGAATTTTGGTAGCAACTGGAGAAGCTACTGACGCTGAAAGACTTGTTCCAATTAAATGGGCTCATGTATCTGGTGTGAACTATAATACAATTGGTGATGCTGGAGTAGAGTTTCTATTCAATCTCAGTAAAAATGCCAAAGTCAAGGTACAAACTACTGTTAATCCAATGGGTTATGATATTGATAATGTTTCAAATTATAATTTAGACGAGGAATTTATTAAAAAACAAGAAAGTATTAGAAACTCATATGTAAAAATGGGAATAATACCATCATTTTCTTGTATTCCGTATGAGATATTTGATTTACCAGAAAAAGATACTCAGGTATCATTTGCAGAAACTAATGCTGCAATCTATGTCAATTCTATTAATAATCTTAAAACAAACAAAGAGAGTGCATTTAGTGCATTAGCAAGTGCTCTTACTGGAAAGAGTCCTTATTCTGATTTACGAAAAGATCTTGATTCTCCAAATCTTACAATTAGAATGAAGTTAGATAATCCAAATGAATTAGATTTAGGAATGTTAGGATTCTTTGCTGGGAAAATAGCTGATAGTTCCGTTAGAATTTCGGGGGTAAATAAAATGAACAGACGGAGCTGCAAATCACTTTGTGGAGGAATGGGTACATCAGGAAGATGTGGAAAATTCATCTTAGATGATAAAGATGATAATTCTGAAAAAGTTGATTTTGATAAAAAAGAAATGCAAAAAATTTACGATGAATTTAACACTACTGACTCTAGTGATCTAATTACACTAGGTAGTCCACAACTAGGGTTAGAAGAATTATCTGATCTAACTTCCATGCTAAAAGGTAAATCATTTAAGAAAAAATGTATGATTTTCTGTCCAAGAGCCATTCAAAACCAAGCTCTTAAACTTGGATACACAGGAGAGTTAGAACGAGCGGGATGTGAAATTCTTTCAGATTGTTGTATCTGCCTTACTCCACTCATAGACAAAAAAAATGTTGATGGAGTGACTACTAACAGTATTAAGGGTGCTTATTATCTGAAAAACTCAAACGGTGTAGATGTTAATCTAAAACCGTTATCAAAAATTGTTGAAGAGGAAACAAAATGACTCTGAAAATCATTGTAAAAGGTAAGGCTCAGGGTAAAATTATGAAATCTAATAATCCCATAAATTTCCTAGGGGCAGTAGACAAAAAAACAGGAACAATTCGAGACAATAAACATGACATGTTTCAAAAATCCATAAAAGACGTTATCCTTGTTTTTCCTCATGGAATTGGAAGTAGTGTTGGGGCTTACACAATTTACTCTCTTAAATCAAATGGTTCAGCGCCAGCTGCCATGATTTGTACAAAAGCCGATCTATCTGTAGTCTCAGGTTGTGCATTGGCAAATATTCCATTTATTCTTGTATCACAAGACGATTACAATTCACTTACAGATGGAGAAGAAATTACAATAGATACGGAAGCTGGAAAAATTTTATAGAATCACTTGAACTATATTTCCATTAGGACTTTGCTCTTTGAAAACAATTCCCTCAAATTTTAGAATCTTGGTTTCTTTCTTTTTCCAGTAATCTTTAGGAAGACCTGCTTTCTCGCAAGTATGTTCTAAGAATTGCTTCTCATTCCACCCATATTCTTGAGGTACTTGGGGTAAAAGTAGGCCTGAATTTAAGCCAGCCTTTACAATCAGACCATCTCTTCCTACTTTGATCTTTGAGGGATAATCAGATGTATCATCTATCTTAATTTCCATTGGTGGAGTTATGACTGTAACTTCAAAAGTAATTTTATCTAATTCATCAGAACTTACAGAATGAAATCTAGGATCTTCAGTAGCTGCTGCTATAGCAGCATCAGCTAATGCATTGAATAGTTTTTTGTGAGGTAAAGGATACCCAATACACCCCCTCAGACCTTCAGGATTGTTTATGGTTACAAATACTCCAGAATTAAATGAAAAAGTATCTTCAAACTTTTCATCTAATTTCATTTTTAAATTATTTTTAAGAAATTCTGTGACAACTGCCCTTGCTGTTTTAACAAGAGATTCTCCTTCTGATTTAGATAGTCTATGATAATCTGGCATTTAGTTCTGCATTAAATTTTTGTAGGTTTTTAATATGAGTTCCTTCCCAGTAAATCTTCCCACATCTATTACAAGTCCAAAAATCATTCATGTTTTCAAAAACTCCTGTAGGAACATTTTCAGATATCTTATTTTTTTCAGTATATTTTAGCTCCCCATTACATAATGGACATCTTGAATTACTCCCACTGATAGTACATTTTCCAAGGTTTGCCTTCTCGTTGATTTGAAGAAACTGTTCAATTTCTTTATTTTTTGTTATCTGAATACTAGGAATTTGGTGTTTTTTGGCTTTATGGATAAGCTGTAAATCTTTAGTAATTATTACACGGTTCTCATTTTTTGCTATATGTAATAACTCATCATCTTCTATACTAGAAGAATAAAGAGAATCATAACCTAATAGTCGAAGTTTTTTTGCAAGTTTCCCAAGCATTGCATCTACAATAAAGAGAGGTTTTTCATTACTCACCTACTTGCTCACCTAATCCAGACTCTACTATATGACTATCACCTGCAGGCAATACACGGACAAATTCATCGATGCTTAATGATTTTGAAACATTATTTGTCATTTTATTAAATTCTAACTTTATTTTTTTTGCAATCTCTACCATTTCATATCCAGCTGGTTCTATTATCACATAACAAATACTATTTTTTTTGATGGGTTGTGGAGGTCCACAAGAGATTAAGTAATCTGTATTTTGTTTAACTAGACCTACTGCCAGCTTCAAGGTTGAAATATTAACATAGTTACGTTGGCCCTCAATTACAAAAGAGCCTTTAGGAAGAAATTGCCCGCTTGGTGCAGCCTTTTTTACTTGTTCAGGTTCCACCCAATACGCATTTAATCCGTACATGGCTTCTCTCCAGGCCCTGCTAAAGCATACAGTAGCATGGGCAATTTCATTTAGACTTGTTGGAAGAATTTCTTTTTTATCATTCTTTAGAATAAAAAATGGAGAACCATGAATGTCAGCATGGAATATCTTGTCATTTTTTTCTATATGTTTCCGGATTATCGCAGTATTTGATGACGAATCTCGTCCTCCTATTGCTAAAATCCTATCTGAAGTATAGAACCATCTGTACCGTTCATACCAGTTTTTCTTTCTAATTTCTGAATATGTTATAGATTCTTCGGCAACCTTAACTTGACTCATTTCTTTTTCTAATTTCTTTTCTGTTTTTCTTTTTAGTTTCTCTATAGAAATAATAGCTGCAGATTGTTTCTTTGATTCATCAAATAATCTAGATGATATAGTTAGAAGAGATGCCTTGGGATTTATCTTAATTTTTTCATCATCAATTTTAATCACGAAAATTCCTTTTTCACTTTTGATTTCTGCTCCTTGTTTTCTTAGCTCTTCGACTGCTTTGGAATCTTCAATCGATGACACTCCTTGAGAAACTAGACTAGAAATTGACTTTGCTACATTAGCTATTTTCGATGACTTTTCTCTTACTATAGAAATGGCTTTAGTTTGTTCTTCTAATTTATTTTCAAGTTCTGTGACATTTTTGTTTACAGAACTTGTTTGAATGGATTTACCAATTTCAACAATAGTTTCTGTAAATAAAATATCTAACCCTTCCATAAAACTAGAAACATTCATGTAATGTTTTTCATCATTACCAAGTCTGATTGGATATACATCAGAATTTTTGCCATCTTTTACTATAACTGCTTCATGATTTCCTTCTACAACATTATTTATTATCTCCTTAACAGCATCAAAAATCTTCTTAGCATCATTAATTGTTAATTGATTTCCAGAAATTTTGGAATCAATTTTGGAGATTCTACATATTTCTTCTGCATACTTTGTTGGTAGTCCAAGCGTTCGACCTATCCATTTTGCAGTAGGCATTGATGACGATAAAATTTCTTCAATATCTTTTTGAGTCATATTAAATATATTTACAGAGTTTTCTGGAGGTGGGGTATACGTTAATCCAACTTGGAGCTTACGATGTCTTACATCTATTGAATGTAATAATGCAAGTATTTTCATTTCTTTATTACACAAAATAATATTACCATCCCCAAAAAATTCACCAATTATTATGAATTCTTTATCAAAACCACTGAATGTCAAGTATGCAATTCTTTCTGCTCCCATCTGATCTATTTTTGTAAGTTTTAGTCGAAGTAAATCACTTCGCAATCTTTTTAACAATTTATTTATCTCTATTTGTTCAACCTTCTTTGAAGTAATCCATAACCCCATTGTCGAAAACATCAAAAGAACATCAGGTTTTTCAGGATGATGTAATTTGAAGAGTAAACTTTTACTATTTATTCCATAAATATTACTTACATAGTAATCTAAGGTTTTTTTTGATATGTTTTTTGTTAGATACCGTAATTCAATTCCAGATAATGTCATAATAAAATCTCCTGAATCTAAAATTTGATTCTTGCTCTTCTTAAATGACTCTACCATCCAAAGATTTTATACGAGGATATCTGCAGTCAACCTAGAAATTTCTTGGCCAAACATGATCCGAAGAAAAAAAAGACTCCTGAAGAACCTGAGGATTCTAATAGTAAAGAACTCCCTCCTACAGAACCAATCCAAAATGAGGAAGAGCAGAGTTACACCAAAAAGAAGATAGACCAACTATTTTGGTTAAGGGTTGCACTTGCAGTCATTGGAGGAATATTGGCTACATTCATCTTTGAACCAATTGAAGGTGAAGATAGAAGATGGGGCTCAATTATTTTTATGATAATTATCTTTATTGTTTCAATTGGTATAGGAAAGAAAATGAAGCTACAATTACCAAGATCTGATAGAAAAAAACTACTTACGACTGGTATTGGAAGCTTCATATTCATTTACTTGTTTATGTGGATCTTATCATATACTATAGTGAATCTTCCTAATGAATCAGGAGTTCCAACGCCTTTCACATAGCACTAAAATAGCAAAACAAGATCATTTGTCTAAATGTGGAATTATAAAACACCAGGCATTCCTGATGAAGAATTTGAAAGAGCAGAGGAAGTTCCAATCACAAAAGAGGAAGTTCGAGCAATACAAATAAGCAAAGCACGACTCTCTCTTGGGCAAACTGTTTTTGACATTGGATGTGGAAGTGGCTCTATATCTGTAGAAGCTGCACTTCAAGTGGAATCTTCTGGAAAAGTGTATGCTATTGACTTTGATTCAAATGCGATAGAACTAACAAAGAAAAACCTTAAAAAATTTGGTGTAACAAATGTAAAAGTTATTTTAGGAAATGCAAAAGAAAAAATTTCTGAGCTTCCAGAAGCTGATTCAATTTTTATTGGTGGTACAGGGGGAGATACCAAAGAAATTATTGAACTTTGTCATAAAAAATTAAAATCTGGTGGAAGAATCGTTGTAGGAATAATTCTAATTGAAACGCTTTTTTCTGTCTTAGAAATTATGAACAAGCTTGATTTTACATCAGTTGATATCACACAGATCACTATATCTAAGAGCCGTAAAACATCAACAGGTACAATGATGCTTGCAAGAAATCCAGTTACTGTAATATCAGCTACAAAATTTTAGATGTATCTAGTCTAGCTTTTAATTAGGAACAAATATGACGATTTCATGCCTGAATTAACCTGCGTTGGTTGTGGACCTGGTGATCCAGAATTACTTACTGTAAAAGCTGTTAATGCAATAAAAAATGCTGACGTGATAATGTGTCCTACATCTAAAGAAGGAAAACCTAGCATTGCTCTATCTGTTGTTTCATCATTGATTGATAAGGACAAAAACCCCGAAATTGTAAATCTTGTGTTTCCTATGACTAAAGACAAGGACATACTTGAGAATACTTGGCAAAAAAACTCACAAATTATTGCAGAAAATGTATTTTCAGGAAAAAAAGTTGTATATCTTACAGTTGGTGATCCATATCTCTATAGTACATGGATATACCTTCATCGTGAGCTTTTAGTTAAACATCCTGACATCAACATTACAGTTATTCCAGGAATTGTTTCCATGTTTACATTTGCATCAAAGATTGGAATTAGTCTAGCTGAAGGTGCAGAAAAAATGGCCGTAATCCCGTCATGCTATGATCTAAGCAAGGTAAAAGAGATTGCAAAAAACTGTGACACTATGGTCTTTCTAAAGGATGGAAGATACTTTGATCAAGTAATCAACTTATTACGTGAAGCAGGATTCTCTAAAGACTCTATTTTTGCCATTGGACAAGACCTAGATACAGATAAAGAAATTGTAAAAAAACTAACTCTAGGTCAGGTTACTGAAGATACCATTACATCAAAATATTTTTCAATTATGGTGGTAAAGCGTGTCTAAAGTTTTTTTTGTAGGGTGTGGTCCTGGTGATCCAGAACTAATTACCATTAAAGCAAAAAAACTAATTCAAAGAGCCGACGTAGTTGTGTTTTCTGGTTCATTAATCCCTCCTGCAATACTTAAACTATGTAAAAAAGGTAAATTACATAACGCTGCAAAATTAGTACGAGAGGAAATTTTTAATCTTTTAAAAAATAATGCAAAAAAAAACAAGCTAGTTGTAAGACTGCATGATGGTGATCCTACTATTTATGGAGCAATTAAAGAACAAATTGATAATCTAGAAAAAGAAGGAATAAAATCAGAAATCATACCTGGAGTAACTTCATTTTTGGCTTCAGCTGCTGCGTTAGGTATACAACTTACACTACCAGGTGTTACTCAAACCATAATTATTACTCGAGCAGAAAAACGCACCAAAGTTCCAAAACGTGAAAAAATTTCAGATCTTGCAAAGCATAAAGCAACTATGATTTTCTATCTCAGTGTACATCTTCTTTCCGATATAGTAAAGGAGGTTATTGCAGGAGGGTATCCTAAATCAACCCCTGTTGCAGTTGTTTATCGTGTAAGCTGGGATGACCAAAAGGTAATCACAGGAACTCTTAATGACATCACCAAAAAGGTTTGGGATGAGAGAATAACCCGTACTGCAATTGTAATCATTGGGGACGTAGTAAAACCTACATCATATGAATATTCAAGACTTTACGATAAAACTTTTAGTCATGGTTATAGAAAATCAAAAACGAAGTAAAAATGATCCTAATCTAATTATAATATTCCTTTAACAGAGTTTATCAAATATACAAAGACGTCTTTGAAAAATAAAAAAATAGTCCATTAAAAAAGAACTATGGATTTTCTATGTTAGAGTTATTGTCCAGGTAACTGCTAAAGTGTCTGCATTTGTAACTGGAACAGATACGTCTCTTATAGAAAACATATTTCCTACAGAAGCAGCATTGAATAGTCCTGATTGAGTTACTGTGGTGCCTGCTGTTCGAAGGCCAGTAAAGGTAAATGGTGTTCCTGAATTGGATAAGGTTACAACAGTACCTGATCCACCGTTTGCTACAATACCAGCATTAATAGATGTACTTCGAGTTATTTCGCCACCACTCACAGTACTTAATGCAGTATTAGTTGCTGCTGCTGGTCCTGTACCATTTCCAATTGCTATAAAAGCAAAATTACCTGGAGTCGCACAAAGCGGATCACTAGAATCAAAGATCGCTGTCGCTGCACAATCAGTTCCCCTATTGGTAATAAGGTTGTCAGACTGCAAGTACTGTTTGACATGACCATCTGCGCCTAATACCTCATAAGTTACATGACCTATGATAAGACCAGATTCATGAAAATCAGAAGCACCTTGCATCGTAACTAATGATGTTGCCGAAATAGCATCTGTGCTAATCAATCCTGCTACGCCTGCTACAATAGCTCCTATCAAAGCTAATGTTGTGTATTTTTTCATTAATTGAACAGGCATCACTTTAGATTTATGCATAGTGGAAGTTTTTTTGAACAAATAGCTCCAATTTGGCTATATTATGGATTGGTAAAGCCCATTTTTTCCTCTAATTCGATAGAAAGATTTCTTCCTACAGGCTTGGATTCTTGTTCTCCGTTTCCAGCGACTTTTGAGGTAGACTTGGAACCATCAGTTAAGGCAATAGTATTCATAGATAGTATTGACACCACACCTGCTATAATCACTAATGCAATAATTCCAAATATAATAGCCTTTTTCACATAGTATCCCAGTAAAATTAGTCTATAAACTTGCTTTGCTAAGTCATTAAAATTTTAAAAACTATTCATTTAATCATAAAATACTCATATAACATGAAATTTTTTTTCCTTATAATCTCATTCTTTTTTTTATTATCATTAATAAATGCAGCAAACGCCACACAATCGATCCTTATTACCCATTCTGGGAAAATGGATAATGTAGTTTTTGATGGTAAATGGACAGATGGATTGGAATGGAAAGAATCTTCTTGGGATAAACTCTCATCACCTAATGGAGATACACTACACATTAGATCAGCTCATCAAGGTGATTCTATCTATATTTTATTAGATGTCGTTGGTGAAAAAAATATAGATCACATATCTGATAGAGCAATTGTATGTATAGATGGATTAAATGACAAAACTTCAATTCCAGGAGTTGATGATTATTGTTTTCTCGCTTCACTAGATGGTAAACAAGGATTTGTTTATCAAGGAGGTTCTTCTTTAGCACTAAACGGATACTTTAAGAAAATTACAAAGGCTGATGGATTCATAGGAGTAGGAGGTAAATCAGATCAATATGACAAATATAGTCAGATCCCACATGCAAGTTTTGAATTCAAAATACCTTTGAATCTTTTTGGAAGATCTGATGTTTATGGTTTTTATGTTCTAGTATATGACGCAAGTGGAAATCAGTATTATTCTTGGCCCGAAGGTATTTTTCCGGATAGTCCTTTTGATATCCCGAGTCCAAATAATTGGGGTAATTTGGTATCTCCAGACAAGTCGATTCCAGAATTTAATTTACCTATACTTGCATTAGTGCCTGCAATATTTCTTGTAATTTACTTCACACAAATGAAAAAATTAGGACTAGTGAAATATAATAAGACTAAATGTAAGGTAATTAGTAGAAAGTGATGGAACAACGTTTTTACAAAAGCAAACAAAAACTCTAAACAAGGTTAAAATGAACATTACAATAGTAATTCCTACCTATAATGAAAAAGATACTCTTCCTAGCCTAATAGCTAAACTCACTAATGAGGTAAAAAGAATCGCAGAAAAATTTTCCATTATTATAATGGATGATGCATCTCCAGATGGAACTGGAAAAATTGCTGAAGATCTTAACAAAAAATATAAAAATATCACAGTAATTGCAAGACCTTCAAAATTAGGCCTAGGTTCTGCTTACAAACAAGGATTTCAAATTGCACTAGATAGATTTGACTCAGATTATGTAGTTCAAATGGATGCTGATCATTCCCATGATCCTAAGGAAATTTCTTTGATGGCAGACAAAATAATAGACCATGACTATGTAGTTGCCAGCAGACATCTACCTGGTTCTTCTATTATTGGTTGGGGATCAGGACGAAAATTATTACATTCTATGGCAGGAAAATTTGCAAAAGGATGTGCACAATTAGAGATAACAGATCCTACTAGTGGATTTAGAATGTTCAAAAAAAGTGTACTTGATGCTGTTAACTTTTCTGAAATTAAATCAGAAGGATTTGCTTTTCAAGTAGAACTACTCTGTTATCTCAGAAGAAAAGGTCTACACGGAATTGAAATTCCCACAATATTTGTAAACAGAAAGATCGGTAAATCTAAAATGAATTTAAGAGAAATCATCCAATTTTCGAAAATGTGTATTAATCTTTTAAGGAATCGTATTTAGTTATCTTTAAAAAAATAAAAACAAAAAAGGAGGAACTTTCGTCACCCTAATCTACTAGAAATTTATTCGTAAGTAGATGAGGTTGATGAAGTTGATTTGCTTGAAAGTCCTTCAAGTGATGGCACAGTTGGGAATTTGTCTCCAATTTGTTGCTCTGCAACTGCAGAAGCTTCTCGGAGAATCTTGTCTGTCTCTTCGTTGGATACTTCGGATTCCATGTTAAAAGCGTCTCCGGAGAATGAATCCACCATTAGTCCATTGAGTGTCTGTGTCATGGAATTCAATTCTGAGTCTGCTTCTGGCATGAATCGTCCTAACGAAGACTTCAAGCCCTTCATGGTCGACATTGCTGGTCCTATTGCAACCATAGCATCGCCGAGGTCATGAATTGTAGTCAATCGTAGTTGAACTTGCTCTAGTGACATTCTTGCATTACCAAGCATTCTAATGACTTTGCGAATTTCTGCAAGCTCATTAGATAATACCTTACTTGTACCGGTATCATGTTGCTGCATTGCAGTAACTATTCGTTTGAAGATTTGTTGGTCTCGCTCATGTAGCTTAGCTAACATAGAGTCCATTTTTGATATCTGGACTTGTAGTTTGTTAACTGCCGTCTGAATTCGTGGCTTTAAAGCCCCTTGTGGTTTTACTGCTTCGCGTAGTTTGCCTGTAACACTTTGTGTTTCCTGTCGTGCCCAAGTCTTATCGAAACTTGTCATAGGCGCTAGTTTAGGAGTGGGTTCTTAATTTGGGGTGTGTATTTAGATCGACTTTAGGCTAAATTTAGCTAACAAAAATGTAAATCACACAGGTTTTTTTGGGAGATTATGGTCAAAATTGTAGTTTTTGATTCAGGTTTTGGTTCATTATCCGTTATAAAACAAATCAGAAAAAAAATGAAAGCCGAAGTCATCTATTTTGCTGATCAGAAAAATTTTCCATATGGGGAAAAATCAGTTTCAGAACTTAGGCTAATTATAAATAAAACCATATCTACTCTGAAGAAAGAGTTCAAACCTGATGTAATAGTTGTTGGTTCAAATACACCTTCTATATTGTTTGGTGGATTCAAATCATCAAAGATAATTGGAGTTTATCCCCCCCTAAAAGAAGCATCAAAAAAAACAAAAACATCATCAATTGCCATTTTATCTACTCAAAATGTTGTAAAAAGTAAAGCACTTGATGAACTAATAAGAAAAAATGTTCCCAAAAAAGTAAAAGTATTAAAAATTAATGCATCCCCCCTCGTAGAATTAGTAGAATCTGGAAAATTTATTGATAAAAAGCAATATTGTATAAATAAAATAAAGTCTCTCTTACTCCGACCGCTTGAGAATAACCAAGTCGATGTAGTAACCCTTTCTAGCACGCATCTTCCGTTTATCCTACCCCTACTCCAACAATTGTTTCCAAAAATTTATTTTTTGGATCCTGCAAATTCTATTGTAATAAAAATTTTAAAGATTCATAATTTACAAAAGTCGAAAAATACCTTTACAATATATTCATCTGGAAAAATTACCATATTTCAAAAACAACTGAATAAAATTAAAATTAAAAGGAAGGTCAAAATTCTCAAAATTCAATAGTCTGTTATTTTTTTGAATACATACTCTACAATACTAATTCCATAAAGAAGGGAACCTAGCATTTAGGTATACCTTAAGACTTATTAGGTATACCATATATTTTGCCAGGGTATACTATTTTTTAAACGAAATATCAATGATTTTGGACTATTTCATGTTAACAGGCATACCAGAAAGCTGATGCAATATGAATAATTGTACAATTATGACACATGGAAAATCATCCAATATTTTCCAATTTGGTCTATATGATGAGGCTTTTTGCCAGATTGGAGGGATATCTCTCTTCATACTTCCAGCCTGCTTAATGGTGTTTCTCGTTTAGAAACATTCGGTATGGCATACTGGGGATCCTTAACTAGAGTGAATATTATAGCTATTTTCTTATTCAGTACATTACTATTGTCTTCAGTAACAAACGCCAGCTACGAATCGTTTGCATTTAGCTCTAACACCAAATTAGAAAATAATTTAGATTATATTGAAACTGCTGGAACAACGAAATTCGTTCAACAAACTACAGTAAATCATTCTATTAGTTTGTCTGAATCTATGAATCTCTCATCACCTGAAGAAAAAAAAGATTTAGGAATAACCAGTATTGATGATCAAAAAAACATTAAATCAATCATATTTGAGGAAGAATTACATCTTTTATCAGATCAGTTTCAACAAGAAAAAACTGTAGTTTTAGTAAAACAATTTTCTGATCGTAACGCAATCATGGAAAGAATATTACCTAATGATAGAATCCGTAATCAAGAAAAACCATCAAATAAAAATTATTTAGATACTAATCTACAATTAATTTTTTCTGATCCTTATTCAATAATTAATAATCAAGATCCTATTGGTAATTTACTTTTTAATTCTATAATTAATAATAATTATATATCTAATTCATTTGATACATTTTCAAAACACATCTTTATTCATGAGTTCCAGATACATCAATTCTTAGATTCAATTTATTTAATTCCCAATTTAGGATTATCTAGTAGTTTATTCAATCAAATTAATTCTCAGAATCCAACTGGAATTATTTTTTTAGTTTTTATTTCTGGATTAATTTTCATTCAAAATGAGAATAATCAAATTAAATTTAATGATTTTAGAAAATTATTTTCATATGTTTTTATTATATTATTAGTTTCATCAGTAATTATTACACCAATTTCAATATCTTCATCATATTGGGGTACTGCCTTTGGTGAAGAGATGAATAATAATGGTATAGAATCATCTAATCATCAAATTAATTCATCAGAAAACTTTACTAATACTTCCCCCACTATATCATTAAATTCCCAAAATACTATACCAGAAAATTATACTACATCAATCTCAAACTATACTGAACTAATACCAGAAAATTATACTACATCAATCTCAAACTATACTGAACTAATGCCAGAAAACTATACTATATCTACAGATATACTTGAAAATAATTCTACTGGTAATGAAGTAGAACATAAAATTATTCTACCAAATGCTACCGAACCATGGAAGTTTGATTCTAATGTAAATGGTTCTCATTTTGTTGGAAATGTTTACCTGGAAGAAAAATCAGGTTTGATGTTAGATGGCGATAGTTATGTTACAAATAAAGGAAATTCTACTAATAGTCTATCAAATCTAACTATTACTGCATGGGTAAAACCATACTATTCAAATGGTTCTTCGGAATTTACTATCGTAAGCAAAGAAAAAACATTTGAGCTTATCATCAATAATATAATTGATCCACAACATGTAGCAAAGTTTTCAATATTTGATGGAATTCAATGGCATTCTGTAGAGACCTCTACGACTTTAGGAGAGAGTTGGTCTCACTTGGCTGCCACTTTTAATGGAACAAAACTATCTGTGTATACCAATGGTACATTATCTAATGAAAAATCTATTAAAAATACCATTACATTAACTACTGATGGTCAGTTTGAATCTAAAACTCCAGGACTAGTTTCTTCTAGTTCAGATATTGTAATAGGAGCTTCATTAGATAATTCTCGTTTAGTTGATGATGTATCAAAGAAATTCTCTGGAGAGATTTCTGATGTTAACATATTTGACGTATATCTTTCAGCTGTACAAATAGCTAAATTATACAATAGTTCATTCCCATTTATTCTCCAAAACTCTAATTCTTCAAACACTGAAAAAATAATTGCGGATATTCCAATTGATGAAATAAAACCTATTGAACTTGATAATACTACTAATATTGATAATATATCAAATAATACTAATTATGATACAGGAATAGAATTCAACGAAACACAAAATATTGTTACTATAAACGAAGAAGAGCTCAATAAAGATCTAAATCAATTAACAATATCAGCATTAATCAAGCCTAATTATACCACCACTAGTTCTGCAGAGTTTACAGTATTATCAAAAGAAAATTCTTTTGTATTATCATTAAATAATATTTTATCTCCAGAGCATGTCGTAAAATTTTCAGTATTTGATGGTATTTCATGGACAGAAGTAGTTGGCTCATCAAAAATTGAAAATTGGTCACATCTCATAGCAATCATAAATGATACAAGGATTTCATTATATGTCAATGGTACTTTAGAAGGTACAGCACAGATTGCTAAACCAATTTCTTTTTCCGGAGATAAACTCCAACTTACAACATCAGATGTGATGGTATCTGATTCAGATCTTGTTTTAGGTGCATATCTAAGTACAACTCGTGGAGAATCAAAACTCTCAAAGTATTTTTCCGGTTTAATTGATAAAGTATTCATTTACAAAGAAGCTTTCAATGAATCACAGATCCAAGGAATCTATTCACAATTCATTGAACAACTTGAGCCCAAATTAGAACCTGTTCTTCCTTTACCAATTGAATTCCAGAATACTACATCGACTCTAAGTCATAATGATATTGTTATAGGAAAGCCAGTGAATTGGATTCAAACAATTGTTTTGAATGAAACTAACGAAAACAATATTCAGGTAGAACTTCCAGCTGATGCAGAAAATATAAAAGCTGAAATGCTTATTTCAAACGATCAATCTTTAGATATACCACAAGAAAATTTGGATGTAACTAATTCGTTACTAGAACCAACAGATCTTATTCCCTTAGAAATAGTTACAATGGAAAAAATCGATAATGTACTACAAGATAATGAAGATACAAAATATCTAATGATTAATGAAAGTTCATCTGAGTATACACTAAAGTTTGAAACTCCCGCACCATATACAATAGAAGAAGATAATTCTAATGAAGATATGTTTAACAAGACAGTAACAGTTACTCATGATTCAGCTTTACATTATACTAATATCCAATCTTATTCAGAAATACCTGAAGATTTAGTTACAGAAGATAGTAATTTTAATCTATATTGGAATATTAACGGAACAATCACTGATGTAACATTTGATCCAAGATTTCAAGTTGAATACGTAGATACTGATGATAATGGTATTGTAGATCATATCCAATGGAATGTGCCACAACTTTCTAAACAAATATTTCAAATTATTGCATCCAAAAAAATCTCATCAACCGGAATCAATGTAAGGATTTCTCAAGATTCTGATGACGCTGAACAGTTAACCAACGGAAATATGGACTTGAATGATAAATCTGATTTGGATATTGCAGAAAACCAAGTAGGATTACGGTTCCAAAATATTAACATCCCACCTGGAACAACTATTACCAAAGCATACATCCAATTTACTGCAGAAAATGATAAGGAAGAGAATGATGGAGAAGATGAAGAAAAAAATGATGGAAAAGATGGAGAAAAAAATAACGGAGAAGACAGAGAAAAAAATGATGGAAAAGATGGAGAAAAAGATTCAGCAAGCGTAATAATTTTTGCAGAAAATATTGATAACGCAAAAACATTTAGCAAATCTAAATCTGATATTACTAATAGAAAAACAACTCAGGCATCAGTAAATTGGTCTATTCCTGAATGGAAAAAACAAGGAGATGCTGGCACATCTCAAAGAACTCCTGACATCTCAACTCTTGTCCAAGAAGTCGTAAAAAGAAACGATTGGTCACTAGGAAATCCTCTAGCATTCATGTTGTTAATTAACAATCCTGGTGATAGAGATGCTTTAACATATGATGGTAATCCAGAAAAAGCTGCTCTTCTTCACATTGAATTTTCTGGGAAACAAAATCTAAAACTTAATGGATTAATTAGAGACTTTAAGGGCTCTCATCCTGACTTTGAATACATTATTGGAGACGATGATGGAATAGTAAAACCTCTTCTGGGAGACGGAAATAACGCAGAATTTGATAATCCTGCATATGCCCATACAGGTCCAACAACAACCACTACTGGGTTAGGTAATTTCAATCAATGGTACAAAAACTTTGAAAATATAAACAAGTGTAAAGAGTTTGATATTACACTTACTCCAAATAATGCTGGATTATTCAAATTTTCTGATACTACCTTCTTTCCGATTGATGGTGAATTATTTGGAAATGAGGGAAGAGCACATAACTATCATTTTACATATGAAATGCGTGGAACATTTGAGTTTAAACCACATCAAACTATTCAAGTCAATGCAGACGATGATGTTTGGATTTTTGTAAATCATAAATTAATCTATGATGGTGGTGGAGTATTACCAGCTCGTAATAGTGGATTATTATCCCTTGACTCACTTAATTCATTAAAAAATTTAGGTCTAGTAGCAGGTAATGGATATAATATTGATATATTCTATGCAGAACGTCATACTACACAATCTGTATTTGAAATTGAAACTAACATAAACATTCTACAAAAAAATCTAAGTTGTGAGAAACAAGAATTAAAGATTAATCTAGTTGAAAAACTTGCATTCAAAGATGCTATCGGAACAAAGAAAGTAACTGCTAACAAGCTTCAATTAAATGAAAAACTTGCATTCAAAGATGCTATCGGAACAAAGAAAGTAACTGCTAACAAGCTTCAATTAAATGAAAAACTTGCATTCAAAGATGCTATCGGAACAAAGAAAGTAACTGCTAACAAGCTTCAA